>WNEZ01005352.1_pt1 | contig 19873 bp, 17 predicted proteins | sample 5400521 | NCBI WGS metagenome assembly WNEZ01 (sample SAMN13153339, study PRJNA577476) | soil metagenome | isolation source: 120 cm saprolite under Douglas fir tree site 2 hole 1 replicate 1 | place: USA:California | collected 2015-04-18 | reverse complement strand
AATCAACAGCGCCCCACCCACCAATTTACCCAGGAAGATTTGCGCAGGTACGTTCATCAAACCATTAAATGGTAGCCAGGCGGCGATGGCGTGCAACCATGATGGAAAGAACGACAAAGGGACATAGCTACCGGAAAAAAAGAGCGCGATCGTCGTCGCTAAAGTGCCCACTGCGCGGGCCTCAAGAATCCAGAAGGCGACGATGTTGAAGAGAAAACGATAGGCGATGCCAAGCATAGCGGCCAGCGGCAGGCTGGCTGCATAGGCGAGCCAGGCCTTCCACTCGCCCGGGACCCCGAAACCGAAGAGCAGCATGCCTGCCAGGTAGGTGGGCAACCCCCGGAAGAGCAGGTAGTAGGCACTGCGGCCCATCTCACGGCTGAACCAGTACCAGTAGAAATCGCACGGTTTGCTCAGGTCTGAGACAACCTCGCCCGAACGGATGGTGAGCATCAGGTCATACCAGCCGAATGTGAGCACGATCATGACCATCGCCTGCACTAACCAGATGTAGCGCAAGATATCGCGCACATTGTAGCCCGCCGCCACGGGCCGGGCATGAAAAAGCGCGATCATAACGTAGCTCAAAATCGCTCCGAAGAAGATGTTGGTGAGCAGCCCGGCCAGGTTAGCCCAACGATAGATGAGCTGCCGCCGGTACGCGGTACGCGCCACTTCAAGGTAGAAACGTAACATATCGTCTCCTATTTTTCCCAGCACAAAAACCCAGCAACCCGCCCGGAAGGGGGGTCCTGGTTTTTTCGCCGATTCGCGGACACGCAGTTATGCGGGATAGCCAGCGTCTACCCGCATGGCTGTTTATACCGTATTCTGGCGTGTTACGTAGGCTCCTGGCCTACGTTCCTTTTTCACAGAATTGCATCAAAAGTTATACCATACACTGGACAATGCTGTCAAAAGTGCTGTCAGGTGAGCTATACTTGACAGCATTTAAATGGGGGAGAGTCGAACTCAGCAAGAGGCTTTTTCAGGTCGCTTGGTTGCTGCTTCGACTGGCTTCTCAGGCTCTTTACGTGTGAATTTTGTCCAATGGTGTGGAGCTTTGTACATCTGGGTTGAATGGTTTTGCCCTCAGTTTTGCCCTCATTTACCCATCAATTGCTGATTGACACAATACTAGCCCCTTTTATTAGTCTGTTCTCTTGACCCTTATAAGCGTAAGTCACACAAGTTCTTAGCCGAATGCGAAAGTCGCGTGAATAACGTGAACCCCCGATGCTGTCTGTCAATCAGAGGTGTTCTAGGGAGTCTGTACCTTCTGACGGACTGCTAGAGCAAGGCAGAGGAGACTCATGGCTGCTAACAAAACAACATAGAGCAGACTTCGCCCAGTGAACAAATTGGAGAGTCCTATGAGCAGGTAGAGCACAGCCAGCCCTATGTACGATAGACGCCTCCCCTTGGGAGTCGTGAGCATTCTTCGCGCTCTCGTGCTGCGACGGACGAGCAAAAACGCCAGGATGAAAAGGCCTACTGGTATCAGAGAGACAGCTATGTTGACAAACAACGGACTCACTCCTGCCAGAACGACGAACGCAAGTGTCTCAGGCATATTCTGCATCTCCTTTTCTTTGGTACGCAATGACATGTGGCCTGGTACCATTGAATGTCTCCATACATAGGCAGGGTTACAGGCCACTGCTTCTTGCACTGATTTAGGTTAGGGCTGTCGCACCTCTCTTGAGGATGAAGGCCATCTGCTGTCCCACTTTTGATTGGCACCTCTTAGAAGTGGCCTGAAACCCTAGTTAACACCTTAGCATTGAGCGGTTTAAGCCGGGAATCTCAGGAGAACAGTCACGTGGTATGCCAACTTGAATATAAAGCTGTTTGTTCCATTGACAGAAATGTTTGCGTCCACTACAACCTGTGTTCCATTTTGGGTCGCCTGCGCGGGGCCTGCTAAGGACATAATAAAATAGGCGAAAAATTGTAGGGGCTGTTAAATGCCAATATCGACTTATCTCACTACTGCTACCGACATTAACTGGGAGTATGCCAGAAGATGATAGTACTTTCCTGTTTGTTTCTCTAAGTTGCTCTTCTCCTACCAATAGGCTATACTTGGGCAGGGAGTTGCGCTAATGGGAAAGCAGCGCAACTAGACAGCAACAGAAAGAGGTGGTAGACTTGGGGCAAGTCCAGGGCTTGGACCGAAAGAGAAGGAGCAGCGCCAAGCTGCCAAACGGGGGATAATCGAGCAGAGGAATAGGGAAGCATAGGTGCAAGATAATGACGGTAGTCTCAGAAAATCTGGCGCCTTCCACGACCGCCTCCAGCAGGTCTGGGAAGCTAAAGGCGCTTTATTCTCCTTTATGGCTTTGTTTTCTACTCGCGATCCTGGCGCGGGTGTGGATAATTGTGCATACGCACGGCGTTATGGCGGGGGACGAAATGGAGGTGGGTCTACAAGCTGAGCATATTTTGCGGGGTGAGCTCCCAGTCTACTATTTTGGCCAGCCCTATATGGGTAGCCTGGAAGCCTATTTAGCCGCGTTTATTTTTCTGTTTACCGGCCCCGCGGTCTGGGCTATGCGCCTGGAGACGATTCCCATGAGCCTGCTCATGGTCTATCTCGCCTGGCGTTTCGCCGCAGTTCTGGCGGAAACCGCGCACCTGTCTGCCCGGCTGAAAACGACTTTCATGACTATCGCCGCCCTGGTAGCCGCCTTTCCTCCTCTCTATGACACGGCCGAGGAGATGCGCGTACAGGGGGGATATATGGAAGCGTTTGTCATTATGCTCTGGCTCCTGTTTTGCGCGTTTCGCCTAACACAACGCTGGGGCCAGCAGGCGTCCTGGCGTGAGCTTGCCCTGCGCTGGGCCGGCATTGGGTTGCTTGTCGGCCTGGGTTTGTGGATTGACCCGCTGATTATTTATGCCTGTGCGGCCATCGCCATCTGGATTGGTGGGTATTTTGTCTTAGAACTGGTGAAACTGCCCCGTCAACCTTCTGGGTGGTCGCGGCTGGCGCTGCTCTATGAAGAAGGGTTGCTCGTTCTGAGTGCGGTGCCTGCGCTGCTGGTTGGTTTTCTCCCCGGCCTCATCTGGGGTGCGCAAAACCACTGGGCGAATGTGTCCTACCTCCTCCATAGTGGAGGAACGCTCTCTGCTAGCCGCCTGCCGACCATAGCGGCAATCACAAAAATGTATACCTACTGTTTAGCTCCGCGAGCCCTGGGTGGAGCTTTGGCGACGCAGCCGGATGTCACGACGGCGAATCCGCATCTTGTGACCTTTGGGCTGTTCGTTGTTTTCTCGGGTCTTGTGCTCGGGGTGGCCGGTCTCTTTCTCGCCAAATGGCACCCGGTGTTTGTGCGCGTCCGGCAGCTCACTGCGCTGCCCCTGCTCTTCATGCTCTGTGTATCAATCATCTTCTGCATTACGCCTAACTCTGCTGCTGCACTCGGGGCCGAGTGTGGCCCATCTGATGGCGCGGGACGCTTTGTAGTGCCATTGGTGGACGCGCTGCCATTTCTGATTGCCACGCTCATCGTCTTCCCTGGACTGGTCTTGCGAGAGAGGCAGCGGAGCCAGGCTCAACAGGGTGAAGATGCGCACCGTGCTCTCAGATTCACCACTTCCAGGAGATCAACGTCGTTGGCTGTGACCCAGATTGGCCTGCTGGTGGTGCTGGCGTTCTATTTCGGTGCGCAAGGGATTGCCTATGCGCAGGCTGACCCGAACTATACATTCCAGGCCACCGGCTGTCTCTCGCGCAATCCAACAAATGTTGATCCTATCGTAAATTACCTGAAGAACCAGCATATTCATTACGTCTGGGCCACCAATTGGGTAGGCGATCATATCACATTCGAGACCGACGATTCGATTGTGGCGACGAAAACTGGCATACGTATTATGTCCGATTATCAAGCCGTGATGCACGCAGATCGCGCCAGTGTGCTCGCGCTGGCGGCGCATGACGATCATCACCCGGATTTCTTGCGCGAGTTGGATGCCAATCATGTCACCTATCGGGTTGCGCGTTTCTACTCTGCTCCCGGCGTTGACGCGCTGGTCGTGACTCCGCTGAATCGTACCCTTTCGCCGTCTGATCCGGCCTCTGCCCGCCTGTTTCAGCAGTCGTTTCGTGGATGTTTGCCGTAACGAGCTGTGGATAGGAAAGCGAAAGAAATGCACCACCAGAAAGACCTTTCGCCTCAAAACATACAGCACTGTTGCGTTTCAGATGCTCCTGCGAGTACATGCCGTGAAACCCTGTTCAGGGAGTGACGCTACACTTCACTTAGCGCAGGAAAAATGCAACAGCGCGTCGTTTTCAGCGCTCCGAGTGATGCAATGGTGCGGTGAAGTCTGTGACGCACATTGGTTCCCATCAGAGGATGCCGTCTCTCCGAGCTGCTGCTCCCAGCAGAGACGGCATCCCATCACTGACAAGGTGTGACCCCAGCTTACTCAGCCACCTGTGCCAAAAAGACGTTTCGCTCTTCTTTGAGGATGCTGATCACATCTGCAACGGTTTTGGAGGAAACGCGACGCGTTTCGCCCTGTGCTGGCTACTTGGGACATCCGTCCGAAAAATTAGTGGTTTTCTGAGAACGGATGTCCCAAGTAGCCAGCACAGGCATAGAAAAAGGAGACGGCATGAAGCAAGCGACATTTATCGCCAGCCTGTTTGGAGTGACCTTATAAGCTGAACAGGAAAGTGAGATTTCGCGCCTCCAGCGTTCCTCTGATATTTCTTGCAACACAACCGTATACTACCAAGTTACATTGTAGCTATACTTTCTGTGCAATTGCTATCAAAGAAATACCTACTGGCATACTGACTTTCGATTCAACGCGTTTCAAAATGGGAACAATGGTATCAAAGGAAGAAATTTGATATGGCCTCAAGCCTCCAGATCGTTGGATTTTATCTCGAATTATCCAACTCATTAAACCAACAATATTAAAAAAATAGAGCTTTTCAATACGAAAAGATGCTTTGGCAAGTTTTTCTCCAAGTTCTTTTTTTTCATAACGCCTGAAGTGACCTAATTGCCTATCAAGATCTGTATAAGCCCACTTCTTTGCGGGTACCAGCAATAATAGTCTTCCCGACGGTTTCAGAACATTTCCTAAGTGAAAAAGAGCCTTCTCATCGTCCTCAACATGCTCCAATACATTGATACCGATAACAGTTTGAAAACTTCCAACCAAGTGCTCTGGAGGTGGTTGAGTGATGTCAAGAAAATTCACGGAAACATCATTGATATGGGAAAACCTGTTCTTTAGATGAGCTAACATTCTCGCATCCGTATCTGTTAAACACAAAGGCGTATAAGAACTAAGCAACTCGCTAATATTGCCTATCCCAGCTCCAAATTCCAAAAGCGGAGCTTTTATATAAGAGTAAAAACTATCTGCAATCCACCTGTTATAGTTTTTTGCCTCTGTTAGTATCTCTAATGTTGTCAATCCCTGATAGAGCATAAAATTTACCTCCCTCGACAAAATAAGCTGCTAGAATACGAACGTTTAAACTACTGATCTCGCACTAAGGAACTAAACCGAGTAGCCAACTTGGCGCGAACAGCTTTTGATGATCTCTATTGTGTGCCACTGATGGCCGAGAGATGATCACGCGTCAACTTGACCCGCAGCACGGGCGTCTGTCCGCGTGGCGCCCAGCTGCGCACCGCCATCGGCAGTAGATAAAATCCGGCCTGGTCTACCCAGACGATGCTGGCCTTGTCCTCCTCTGCTTTTTTTAATGGATGGCCAGCGCTGCTCAGACCACTGCTTGATGGCTTCTTCATTCCGCTGCGTGGCTCGCTCGATGGGCTGTTGCCAACTCCAGCCCGCCTCACGCAGCAGTCGGCTTATGTGATCTCGGTAATCGCGGACTCAGCTTGACTTTGTACATTTCCAACGCACTAACAGACGGCCAAAGACAACCGCTCAAGAGTAGAGCGTGGTACTAAAACCCTGAAGGGATCAGTGGGTGATGTGGGAAAAGTCCCCTGGCCCCACAGATGTCGCCTGACAAGAGCGAGAACGTCACGAAATGTGGCGGTTTGCTTACAATGCCAGGCCGCTTGAGCGACAGGAATCTGCCCATTAGGGTGCAACGTTTGCCCAAAGAGTGTCACAAGACTGTAGAGACCAAAGAGCAGAGGAGTCGAACGCTCAATGGCTCGATCTGACCATTGACGTTGCGTCTCGATGCCCAAATGGGCGCGACCCTCCTCAAACGTCACTTCCAGACTCCAGCGTTTCATCGATGACCAGATCCACGTAGGCTCCTTCTGGCACAAAGGTCTCGACGATGAGCAAGAGCAACTGGCGACTCACTGCTAAAGGAGACCATCGCGCTCGGTTGAGCATCTGATGAAAGCAGCTCCAGTTGGTCGCCTGGGCAATGCCGCTAGCTCGCAGTGCTGCTGCAACCGTGCGGGGTCCCTGCGCCAACAGGGTTCCTGTTAACAGCGTCATCAGTTTCCTCCACGTCGGGGCGTTAAACAATGGCCGAAAGACAGTCAATACTTCTATAATGGGCTCTGAATGGGGCATGAACTTCCTCCTGGGTGAGATAGTGCTTTGATCAGCTTCTATCTTACCTCAAGAAGTTTTCATGCCCGGTCCTTTCCTCCAAAATGTACAAAGTCGAGCTGAAGTAGTAATGACCATTGGGTAGTTTAGCTAAACAAGGCAGAAAATGCAAGCTTAATAGCCATATTGGGCGTATGAATTAGTTGTTACGGAATTAGGAAAGGGCAACAGAGCGGTCTTGCCAGAAGGCATCGTAGGTGCGATTGTCAGTGGCTCATCGACGAGCGCTTCGCACGAGTCAGCGACAAGCAGACAGAAAGCCTCGACTGGCAAGCGCCTTTTGGTGCCTCGTCTTTTGGAGAGTACGGATGTATCGGCTGTCTCATCCACCTGTTCACGTTGCCACCTCACCGACGGCTGAGGCCCTCGAAGAGCAACCGGCCTGTCGTCTTGGCGCTGGCTATTCCTGGCGCAAACCATTTCTCCGGCGTCCTCCTTCCACCCTTGTGCGTACGGGAGAGGCGTGTGCAAAAAAATGAAACGCACCCGTACCAAAGCAAAGATCAGGACTGTTTGATGCGCCGATACGTAAAGAGATGGTGAAAGGTGAAATTGTAGATCAGCACAATCACAATAGCCAGCGCCTCAGCGAGAAGCTCAGGCGTATGTACGAGGGAAAACAAGGCAAATTCCAGCAAGAAGGTCAACAAAGTGCCCACGATACACGTCGCGTGAAAGCGCAGGCAACGCTGCAACCAGGGGCGTTTTGCGCCGGGCAGGCTAATAAAAGTGAAGCGGTCGTTAGGCAGAAAGCTGGCAATGATCGAACATTCTGCCGCGATGGTAAAGGCAAAGATATTGTGCACTTGCGTGCTGACACTAATCGGGAAATGGAAGCGGTATAAGACCAGGCCAAAGATCACCAGATTGACCACCGCAGCCAGACCACCGAACAAGAGGTAACTGAGAATACGTTGGATTTGACCAGCCTTACCACTTGTTTTTCCATCAACAAAATCCAGCACTTGATTCGCAAGTTGCCACGGATAGGGTTGATAGGTGCGGGTAAGAGTAGTGGTTGCTTCTAATGTGGAGTTCAGGGTTTCCTGGGCCTCTGCCAGGGGAGTTGGGACAGCAGACAACTTTTTGATCTCATCTTGAACTATCGTATGTTTCATGTGTTTTCCTACAAAACTCATTGACAAGGTCAGCGAGCGAAGCTTTGGGCTAGTGCAGTGCATGCTTCGACGGCTTGCATTCATCATGCAACCGGTAAGTGCCTCGAAGTACGTAATTGTGCCGATTACATTCTGAACGATTCGGCGTCACCATAAATAACAGATGATAGATTCGCTGAGCCATTTGTCTGCTGAAAAGGAAGGGCTAATGAATCCGTGGGGACACTTATCACGTACAAGCGATATGCTCCCAACGGGTTTCTAAGGAAGCAAGGCAGCTCAGTGGCGATGGCGGAAGCGATACTGGTTGAGTTGCTCTTGCCGAACCAACTGCCCCAAGGTGACTACCGTCCTTTATGCAATCGTCAGACAGCGCCGCAGAGCCCTTTTGGCAAGTCAAGCAGTGCGTGATTTCGGGATGAAAGATGTGTTTGATGGCTTGTGGATATGACCTCTTCGTTCGCACGCTCATTTCTCCCTGAAGAGTTTTTCATTGGTCTATTCTATCACCTCTGTCTGTACATGATTAATGCTCCTCAAGGTAAAAGCTCCATAAGGCATGCTCAGTGTCAAGCCAAATGAAAATGTGACCGAACGATGACGGTTCAGTCAAATGAAAATGTGACTGAACGGCGAGGGCTACGGCCAACTCCTTTCTGTGGTTATGCCGCCGTCCCGTTCTGGGCTACTGCTGTCTCCCAGAGGGCGTCCAAGACTGCATAGATCTCATCGCGCAACTGTAGGAGATTGGTCTGCTCATAGAGCGCGTTGCCTGCTGCGATCTGCTCTGGAGTATCCAGGCGCAGCTCGCCCAAGTACTGCCGCACCAGCGTGTCGTTTTTCTGCTCTACATGGCGGTTATCGTTCTTCTGATAGGGAACGGTTCCGCGAGAGGGTATCCCCTGTGACTTTCTCTTTCCAGAACCGTACCAGGTGGGCATTGAAGAACTCCGACCCATTATCGGGATGCAGCTCTTTGACCCCAAAGGGCAGCCGCTCGAGCACCTGTTTGAAGGCCGCTTCCATCGCCCGTTGGCCTCGTCCCAAGAGCATCACCCGTTCACTCAATCCGGTGGCTACATCGATCAGTTGCAAGGTGTGCCCATACTCTCCTGCGGCGCTCTCTCCGCCATGATGCACCACATCGGTCTCGAAGCGGCCTAGCCCTTTCGTGTTCCAGGGAATACGTCCCATCGGTACTCCTTTGGTCACCTGATTGGCTCGGTGCGGGCCTGTGCGCGGCAAACGCGCTTTCCGTGCGCGGTTCTTGCGCAACATGCGCTGCACCGTCGCTGGACTGATCGTCTCCAACTGGCTCTCCACTTCTGCCGTCAAGATCAGCGAGCCAAAGCTGGCCAAATGCCTGGCGATCCGCACCAAGCTGGGTGTGAGCCGCTCGGCACAGATGTAGTCCAGGCTCTCCCACACCACACCCTCGACTTCCACCCCATAAGTGCGGCTCCGCGATGTGCTGCGTTTCTTACGTTCTAAACTCTGCCCATTGAGTAAACGGATCAAATGTTTGCGGTGCAACTTGCTGATTCACATACTTGCGTCTTTCATCAGTCGTCATCTCGTCTCGTGTTGGCATCGCTTCCCTCGTTCGGTAACATTTTCATTTGATGGAAGTGTACCAGCTTGGTAACATTTTACCTGACGGAATACGAGACCTTGACTTTTGGGACCACCATATACCATAATAGCGACACTCGCGCTAAAGGCTTAACTGGAGAGGTTTCCTTTGCATGTTGTTAAGTAGCAAGCAGCTTAAAATTGGGACATATGGGATATTTGCTTTTCTATTTATTGCGCTAGCTATTTTATTGCGTATTTTTCTAATAGCATGGGGCTGGCCACACAGCAATGCAGACGTAGATACGATGGGCATCATGGCTATGCATATTGCTTATAAGGGAGAGCACCCGATATTCTTCTATGGCCAGAATTATATGGGCACATTGCAGGCATATCTTGGAGTAGCGTTTTTTCGCCTCTTTGGTATCTCGGTATTTTCGTTACGACTTGGCGCTGTTCTGTTTTTTGCCCTTTTTCTTGTCATTATGTATTGCCTGACCAGTTTGCTGTATACGAAAAAACTGGCGTTGATCACCCTTGCCTTGCTGAGCCTTGGATCAACCATCATGTTGGATGCAGAGATAGCTGGTCTTGCTGGTTACCCCGAATTGCTCTTCTTTGGCTCTCTTTCAATGCTTCTTGCTTCCTGGCTTGCTCTCTCTTACGATCAATACTCATCTCCGGACAGGCGGCTTTGGCGCTCGATTGCCTATGGGTGCTGGGGCCTTGTGGCAGGGCTGGGTTTCTGGAGTGACTTCCTTATGCTCGTATTTATCTTGTTATCTGGCTTATTGCTGGTGCTGTTTTGCTGGCGTGAATTGCTCCAGTTCGCAGTATTGCCTTTAGTCTCAGGCCTTATCATCGGCTCATTTCCCTTGATAATCTACAATCTCCATGCAGCGCCAGGGCAAAATACCTTAAACGTACTCGCAATTCTTCACAACGCAGGTAGTGTAGAACTTGCTAGAATCCAGGTACCCAATCATATCCCGCTTGAACCTGAATTGCAAGGAACGATGTTGACTAGCCTGCCCGCGGCAACTGGAGGGGCGCCTTTCTGTTATGATACAAATTTAATGCTCACTGGATATCTAGGCCTTCAAAACGGTCACTGTTCAGTGCTTTACAGTAATTTGAGTTCTGTTTTCATTGCCCTTGCCTGGAGCGTGGGTTTTATTCTGCTCTGGACGATTGCAGTTGTTCTTACGATAAAGAATCTCTGGAAACTTAGAAGTCTAACTCCGGGACATCCCAGATCACAAGCAATAAAACGTCAATTTGCGCGATTGATGCTCTTAAGTTCTGGCGGATTGATCTTGCTACTCTTTATTATGAGTCCTGCTTCAGCGGCGTTTCCTGACAATTCGCGCTATTTAGCTGGTTTGTTGATAGCCACACCTGCGCTGGTTGCACCTCTCTGGGGTTTATCGTCAGTTGAGAGCGCTATGACTCTAGATACTAGCAATGGTGATCACTCTCAGACACATAGCTGGTTCACTTTAACGTCATTCAAACGAGTCTTGGGGCGAGGGGCGCTTCTGATAATTGGCTTTGTATGGCTTGTTGGAACTGTTAATGCATTTCTCGAGATACCTACTGTTCAGGCTAATAACAAGCAACAGGATATACTGATACATAGTCTTTTGCGTATCAAGGCCACCCATATCTATACCGATTATTGGACATGTGATAGTATTGCCTTTGGATCCAAATGCGGCTTATGTCTTTCCCCTTGAAGCCGGTAAGATCCCAACTTTTGCTAAGCGAGTGACGCTTTTACCCGGACACTATCAGCAATTTATCTTTGGGAATTATGTGGTGTATCAACCTGTTAACACACACTGAAATATTGGTTGTCCGAAGAGCAGCAAATTCGCATCGTAGCAGAGAGGGGGAGCGCCAGTGATCGAAGGGAGGCCAACAAGTGCTGTTCCTTTAATCTCAGCAATAAGTGAGTTATGGTTGAGCGCATAGCGGGCTAACTCAACAGAAAAATTGTTATGCAGGCGCCAGAGCACAGCCAGGGTATTTCCATTTGGTGCCATGAGATTGTATTTAATCAAGGGATATGCGCCGATGGCGAGGCCCAGCAGCAGGAATAAGATTCCTCCCTTGAGCAAATCACGCCAGCAAAACACCAGCAGCAGCAAAAAAGATATCAAGGCAAGCGCGAGCATAATGTAGTCGCTCCAAAAGCCAAGCCCCACGACGAGACCCCAGGCGCCAAGCGCAATGAAACGCAGCAGCTGCCTGCGTAGAGACGAATATTGACCGGAGGAGACCGCGAGCCAGGAGGCTAGGAGGAACGCGAGAGTACCAAAGAGGAGTAATTCTGGATAGCCGCCGAGCGCAATCAGTTCCGAGTCCAGCATGATGACCGATCCAAGACTCAACAGCGCAAGTGTTATCAGAGCAAGTTTTTTTGAATAGAGCAAGCTTGCCAGGAGGTATATGCCCGTAAGGAAGAGGGCAAACAGTAGAATGGTGACGAGACGCAGCGTAAATACTGAGGCTCCAAAAATGTGGAACACCGCCGCCGCAAGATAGGCTTCCAGAACGCCCATGTAGTCCTGGCCATAAAAGAAGATGGGGCGCTCTCCCCGGTACGCAATATGGAGAGCCATGATGCCCATCGTACCTTCATCCGCATTGGTCTGTGGCCAGGCCTGGAGTGTCAGCACGATACGCAGCAAAACAGCCAGGGCAATGATTGCAGCCGCGCACATGCCATACGGACCAATTTTGATCCGCTTCACCCGTAACAACATACTTAGAAGACTCCCATTTAACCGGACATAGAGTGTTGAAAGGAAAGCTCAACCCTCAAAGTACAAACCACCAGGTGCGACAAGGGGAGAGAGCATGTTCAATCAAGAGCTATGACCTTCCAATCAACCAGCTTATCAAAATAATTTAACGCGGTGGGATCATTATCGGCCGCCCAACCATCCGGATGTACCAGCATATGGCGGTGCAGGTACAGGAGGGCAATCAGCCATTTACGCCTGCCGCTCCCCTCGGGGCCTCGTAATACCTCGGCTTCAGCCTGTTCTAACAACAGGGTGACGATCGTCAGTTGGGCCATGCGCTCAACGAGGCCGCGCATCGGTAGCTGCGCGCTCTCGGAATCGAGCGTTGTAAGCTCCTGCAAGCGTCCTGCCACTTGCTTCACCAGTACCTGCACTTGCTGCGCAACCGGGACAACTACTGGCTGTTGCATCGATTGCAAGCGCTGGTGCAGCATACCAAACAGCGCTGCCGCAGCGCCTTCCCTGTCGATAGCCCGCATCGCATCGAGTACGATGACGTTACTGGACCCTTCCCAGATAACGTTTACGATGGAGTCGCGCAACAAGCGCGAATTCACCCAGTCCTCCACGTAGCCGTTGCCGCCGCGCATCTCCAATGCTTCCAGGGTCACATACTCGCCGCGCTTGGGGACATAGTACTTGCAGAGGGGCGTTAGCATACGCAGCAGGCGACGATCTTCCTCCGCGCCGTGACGGTCTACGCGCTCCAGGACGGCCGCTGTCTCAAAGGCCAGGGCGGCGCAGCCCTCGACCTCGATCAGCAAGTCTACCAGTTGCCGGCGCATGAGGGGATGTTCGGCTAAGGTTCGCCCGAAGGCTACACGGCTGCGGGTATGAATCAACGCCTCGAGGAAGCTGCGGCGCATAGCTGCGAGCGAGCCGATGGCGGCCCAGATGCGCGTGAGATTGATCATCTCCGTCATCTGCACAAAACCACGGTCCAACGCACCCACCTGGTACGCCTGCGCACCATGCAGGGTCACCTCGCCCGTGGCAAGTGAGCGCGTGCCCAGCTTATCTTTGAGGCGGTTGATGCTATAAGCGTTGCGCGTGCCATCTTCCAGCGTTTTAGGCACGAGAAACAATCCAAGGCCGCGCGTGCCGGAGGGCGCACCCTCCGGGCGAGCGAGCGTCAGAATCAGTTCGGCGGAGACATTGGAACAGAACCATTTGTCCCCCCAGAGTTCCCATTCCGGCTGAAGACCCGCCTGCGCGTATGAGCGTGGTTTCGCTACTGTAGCAGTCAGGCCGACATCCGAGCCGCCCTGCTTCTCTGTTAAAAACATCGCACCCTGCTGCAGTTCGGCCATGGTGAGCGCAGTCAGCGAGGGTAAAAAGCGACGTTTGAGTGGTTCACTGGCATAGCGTTCCAATGCGCGGGCCAGCGCATCGGTCATCGACACAGGACAGAAGACGCCGGATTCGGCCTGCATACCCAGGTAGCCGAGTGCAAACTTCACTGGCTGGGGGACGCGCCCTGGCCAGCCCAGCGCTCCTTCTCGATGGCAGCAGGCGGCGATAGCGAAGTCTTGATAGGCGATGCGCTCCAATTCGTGGTAAGCAGGGTGAAAGATGATCTCGTCAACTCGCTGGCCCCTTTTATCGTACTGCACAAGCACCGGCCCCTGGCGATTGGCAATTTCTGCCAGCTCGTCCATTTTCTGCGACGCGACGGCACCCATTTCGGCCAGTATTCCCTGCGCCCGTTCATAGTCTTCTCCTGAAAGATGCTCCCTCAGGAGAAACGACAAGTCAGGGTCAGCGCTATAAAAATTGATTCCCCTGGTATCAGGCATGAGATCAGATGGTTCTGGCATAGCTTATCTTGCAACCAATCCTTTCTTGTTGTGTTCTGCGTGTACTCCTGATAGGACTCTTGAAATTCCAGTCTATTGTGTGACGTGCCTGGCATCTAATCTTGCCGGCGCATCGCCGCCTCAAGATGCCCGCTCACGGCAATTTGCGGCCCACCAGGGCCAACCGCTTTGCCAAGCGATTGCTCTATCGATTGAATGACAGGCGTACTGCAAACGCTCCCCGGCTGTTGCTGCGTCATCATACATATGCCCGCCGTCAGGTAGTTGGCAGTGCCCAGAATATCCTTTGAAACTGCCGAATTCGAGCCGGCCAGGTCATTAGCGATATCCTGCCACTGGAGGCTTGCCAGGTCCTGCGCGTTGTAGCTCGCACCTATAAGCACATAGCGGTTCCCAAAATCGATGAATGGGATACTCCCTGCCTGACTTGTATAGGGCGCAGCATCGTATGTACTTAAAAGATTCTGTTGAGCTGCAGTGGGCGTTTGCAGGGTAGGATAATTGCCAGAGGCATCCTGAACGTTTCCCAGGGTTTCGACCGGCACGAAATCGATGTACGAACTGGTATAAACAGGACCCTTATACAGAGCGGAATAGAAGGTGAAGGTTGGAGTGCTAGGATACGAATCTGTGCTCGACGAGGTCGTCTGGTAGAGCTTGCTAAAGGTGCCAAAGCGACTGAGGGCTACCACAACCGCCCAGCGCTCCGCCGCACAGTACGGACAATACTCTGCACCCATGTAAAGGAACTCCGGCTTGCCAGTTGGTCCTTTCAGTATTGGCGGCGATCCGTTTACAGCTTTGAGTGGATTTTGTACTCCACCTTTTCCCACGGACGCCAGCACGTTTGGATCAACTTTTGTGACTGCATTGAACACCTGCGAGCTGGCTAACGTTGGCACACTCGCGCTTCCTGGCGACTGCTGAAGACGCGAGATCACGATGAGCGCTACAATGATGACTGCGATCAGCGCCACTATGCCACCTGTCCACAGCCATTGTCTCCGGCTTGATTGACGCTGCGCCGGCCCTCTGCCGCGCGCCTGTGCCTGCGCCGCCTGGGTTCGATTATTTTGACTGCCAGCGAGGCGCTGCTGCCTTTGTTGCCGCTGCTTATCGCGTCGCTGCGCTGCCGACGGCGTCTTCTGTTTGCTTTTGGCCATTTGATCATTTCCTCGCTACTTAAGAGAGATATAGACGATTTGAGACCTTTTTCTAAGTGAGATCAAGTCTATTTTAACATAGCCTGTCATCCTCTTGCCTTTAAATTTCGTCTTCGCCAGAACAACACAATTTTGCTTGACAAAGCACCAGCCCGTAGGGTACAATCTTACCGCTGCAACAAAGCCGCATTACAAGAGCCTCGTTCGTCTAGCGGCCTAGGACACCGCCCCTTCAAGGCGAAGATCACGGGTTCGAATCCCGTACGAGGTACTACTTCTCCGACCGGCTGACCGCAAGTAGGACGCAGTCTGTTGCCGGTCGGAATAAGATGAGTACTATTTCTCAGAGAAGCCTGGCACACCCTCTTTCATAATATTTGGGACGCCAGGCTTCTCTGCTATAGGCAACATGTTTGTGTATTATTCGATGAGAACCGAGGATACTCATGATTAGCGTTGAAGAAGCGCTCGAACGCATACTCGCCGAGATAACACCACTCACAGTCACCCACATGCCGTTACCCGAAGTGCTCGGCCTGGTTCTGGCGGAGGACGTGATCGCGCAGGAAGATATTCCACCTTTCGCTAACTCTGCTATGGATGGCTATGCGCTGCTCAGCCAGGACAGCCAGCCACACGCCGGACAGCCCCCGCGTTTGCGTATCACGGGCGAGGTCGCAGCGGGCTACGTGGCCGACCACGCCGTGGAACCAGGTACAGCCATGCGTATTATGACCGGCGCCCCTGTGCCACCGGGAGCCGATACGGTGATACAGGTCGAGCTGACGCGCTCAGCAGGCCCTGAAAACGCATGGGTGGAGATTCTAGAAGCGGTCCCTCCCGGAAACAATATTCGCCCTGCGGGAGAAGATATGCACCGTGGACAAATGGTTCTACCACACGGGACAGAAATTGGTCCCTGGGAAATTGGCGTGCTGGCAACGCTGGGTTGGGCAAAAGTACCGGTCATACGCCGCCCCCGGGTAGCAATACTGGGGACAGGCGACGAAGTGATCGAGGTGGATGAGCCGCTGAGGCCGGGGAAGATCCGCAACAGCAACAGCTATCTGCTGGAAGCAGCAGTGCGCCGGGCAGGCGCAGAACCACAGCGCCTGGGCGTAGCGCGCGACACGATAGAAAGCCTGCGTGAGAAATTCAGCGAGGCGATTCACTCCGATTTGATCATCACTTCCGGCGGAGTTTCTGTGGGTGATTTTGACCTGGTCAAGAACATCATGACCGAACAGGGGGAGATTCACTTCTGGCGCATCAATATGCGACCCGGAAAACCGGTTGCCTTCGGTCATATTGGCAGCGTGCCTCTGCTGGGGCTTCCCGGCAATCCTGTCTCGGCTGCCGTGACCTTCGAACTACTCGGCCGGCCCGTGATACGCAAGATGCTGGGTCATACACGCCTGGCGCGGCCACAGGTCGATGTCGTGGTTGAAGACGGGGTGAGCGACCGGGCCATGCGCCGCCATTATGTACGTGCGCGCGTGGAGTGGCGCGACGGCCACTTTGTGGCTCACACCACGGGCAACCAGGGCTCTCACATCTTGACCTCACTGCTCAACGCCAACGCGCTGGTCATCGTACCAGAAGGCGGGGTAGAGGTTCATCCAGGGGATACAGCCAGGGCCATCATGCTCGATTGGCCGGAGGCGTGATAGGCTACAGGTCGACCCTTTGAGGTCGCCCTGTAGTTATGCCGTATAGCTGCGGATTAGCGTACTCCGTCGACCTGCGCATAGTCCCTTTTACTCACATCGAACGGGTCGCTTGATTGCTGGGATGGAGAAGAAGCAACCACCCAGCCACCGCCTCCAAGCACAAAGGTTGCGCCATTCCCTCCATTACCCCACTGGGAGTGGGTTTCGATAGGTACAGAGAAATTACTTGCACCACCGGGGACTGGCATGAAAGAAGCAGAAAAGCCAGGCATAGGAGCATAGCTATTGCCTATTCCAGCACTCACACCATCCTGTATACCAGAGGAGATAGTTACCAGGCCCAGCGCGAGCAATTCACCTGCTACCTGGCACACCTGTTGGGGTAGCATGACCAACGCCTGGCACGCCATTTGCAAAGTAGTCTGGCCATCGACCCGTGTGAAGAGTCTCCATTGTTCTGGCGTGAGTTGTAGCTGCGGATTCTGCTCACGTAGAGTAGAGAGGTTTGTTGGTAGTAATACCATGTGTGGCTGCATAAAAGAGGTATCAACATACATTAGCGGAGCTACAGATTCAACCGCCCGCTGCGGTGGATGAAGTGTCGCTGGGGAGAATGGCAGTGGATCGGTATCCCTGACCAGGTTGAGCACAGGCACTTCAGGCGAAAATGGGGATGAGATAAACGGCACATTGTCCCCGCCGTCGTCAAGGAACTGTGAAGCATTGTACAGCGTCGGAGGAGAATCCGGTATAACAGGTGCAGGACTGGGTTGCGCCCGTGCAATTGCCGGAGTCACAGCGAGCTGAAGAGCAGGCACATCCGCTAGTTGCTGTAACAAGGTTCCGACGGAAAGGGCAATCAGGAGGCGATCAGCGGGAGGTTGGGACTCCTCCTCAAAATAGATTTCGCCTTTCGAGCATGCGAGAAGCATTCGTAATATTCTCGAAACCTCTCTTACAGCCCAGGTATAGAGGCTTTCCCGGTTGACATAGCCAAGGTCGATTAAGGCGATAGCCGTGCGAGTTTCACTATGCTGGGATGGCCCAAGAAAGTTCGCAACTTCTCGTAAAGCTTGTTGAGAAATAACTCCGGCTTGTAGAAGCCGCTCCCCCAGAGTACTATTTGGCTGTACAGGGCCGACACACAACAGGTGCCCCTGTCGAAACGAGAGTTCTACCCATTTCTCTTCCTGCCTGACGATGAGTAATCCCGTTTTTGCATGGGCCTCAACTCGCTGCAAGACATTCCACAGGTTGAACTGTTCCAACGAACCTATGAGTGACACAATAATTCTCCACCATCCAGGAACGGCTCTTCACACTCAAATATGTTCCGTCCTTCCCCCCGGACCTGACATCAACATATCCCAGTGCAGGAGACCACTACAAATTACGATGATCCAGAGAACTCAAATTTTCGTCGCTTATACGGAGGGAGAGGGATTCGAACCCCCGGGGCGGTTAACCCAGCTGTTTTCAAGACAGCCGCAATAGTCCACTCTGCCATCCCTCCGGCAACAGTGTAACATATACCCGCCTGATTTGGAAAGGGTACGTGAAAAAACTCCAATAACAATGTCTATTTTAAACACATCTGTAGAGAAAACTGCAAATTATTACCGCCTCTGCTGGCTTCTCAGGCCTAAATGGAAACGGAAGATATAGCCATATATGGCCGTAGGACTTTTGGGATAATAACCGAACCATCGGCTTGCTGGTAGTACTCGAGGATGGCTGCCATCGTGCGGCCAACGGCCAGCCCTGATGCATTCAGTGTATGCGGATAATCTGCACGGCTGCTGCTGGCGGGTCGATATTTTATACTGGCCCGCCGGGACTGGAAAGACTCGCAGTTACTCACCGATGAAACCTCGACATAACGCCCCTGGGCAGTCATCCATACTTCCAGGTCGAGGGTTTTGGCGGATGTAAAGGGCAGGTTGGCAGCGCATAATGCTACAACACGATAGGGTAGTTCCAGCCGCTGCAAGACGGCTTCCGCGTGTACCAGCATCTGGTCGAGCGCGGTATACGAGTCCTGCGGCTCTACCAACTGGAAGAGTTCCACTTTGTTGAACTGGTGCAGGCGCAACAAGCCTCGCGTCTGGCGCGAAGCCGAACCGGCCTCGCGTCGAAAGGCAGTCGTCCATGCAACATAGTGCAGCGGGAGCGTACCCTTTGGTAGAATTGAGTCGCTATGTAAACCAACCAGCGGCACTTCAGCAGTAGGATTGAGGTACAATTCATCTTCGGTACATACATACGCCTGATCCTCAAATTTCGGCAACTGCCCGGCTCCCTGCATAATCGAGCGTTTCACAAGATAGGGGGGCATGATCTCTGTATAGCCATGCTCGCGTGTATGCAGATCAAGCATGAAAGAGATCAAAGCGCGTTCGAGTTGCGCTCCATTGCCTTTGAGGACGGCGAAGCGGCTGCCACCGATCTTGCTGCCAGTTTCAAAGTCGATAAGATGCAGGCGTTCACCGAGGTCCCAGTGCGCCTGTGGTTCAAAATGAAGTGTTACTGGCTCGCCCCAGCGTTTTATCTCGCGATCACCATCAGCGCTCTCGCCCTCGTGAACGCTCGCATGAGGAATGTTCGGCAGAGCCAGTAATAGAGGCTGCAAATGGGCATCGATATCACCGGTGCGGACCTCTAGCTGGCGAATATCACGCGCCACTGCTTTAATCTGCTTATTCAGCTCTGCACGCTTATCTTCTGATGCAGTACGCACCATGTTATTCAGATCTTTTAGCTCAACATACAACCCATCACAGCGCGTGATCAGTCCACGGCGCTGCTCGGCAAGACGCAATATTTCATCGATGCTCTGTGGATCACGGCGACGACGCAATCCCTCGAGCACCTCCTCTGGATGTTGGCGGATAAAATCAAGGCTTAGCATAACTAAAGTATAGCATAGCTACCATAGAGCGACTACAGCGATGCTTCTAGCACAAATCGGGAGTCGTCGTATAGTAGGGGCGGGGCTTGCCCCCGCCTATTCGCACCAACTTAAGGCCCATTCGACCGCCTCCTGTTCCAGCAATTGGGCTGAATTAGGATGTTGCTTGCGCTTGTTCATCTGACACCCCGAACGCATGCGACGGCCGATCAGGTGCAAGGCCGAGCGCAGAC
>WNEZ01001687.1_pt1 | contig 19874 bp, 14 predicted proteins | sample 5400521 | NCBI WGS metagenome assembly WNEZ01 (sample SAMN13153339, study PRJNA577476) | soil metagenome | isolation source: 120 cm saprolite under Douglas fir tree site 2 hole 1 replicate 1 | place: USA:California | collected 2015-04-18 | reverse complement strand
AACTTACACAGCTCTATCTCAATTTTGTTTCCGTCTCTCGATTGGAGCGCAATCCGACTATCAAGGATGAAATTCAGATGCGGGGCTTTGAACGTGACATTCCAGCGGGCTTCCTTTGCTATCCGGTGGCCCAGGCCGCAGACATCACCGCGTTCAAGGCAACGGTGGTGCCGGTAGGGCTGGATCAATCTCCGATGATCGAGCAGACGAATGAAATTGGTCGTCGAATCAATCGACAGATCGGTCGTGAGCTATTGTTGGAAGCAAAGCCGCTAATTCCCTCAACGGGGCGACTGCCTGGCGTCGATGGAAAAACGAAAATGAGCAAGTCTCAGGGTAACGCGATTTCGCTTTCCGCCACGCCTAATGAGATTCGCGCTTTTGTAAATCGCATGTACACTGACCCAAACCACTTGCGCACATCCGATCCCGGAATCGTTGAAGGCAATGTCGTCTTTACATACCTCGATGCGTTCGATACCGACCGCGCCGCCGTCGACGAATTGAAAGAGCGCTACCGGCGCGGAGGGCTTGGCGACGTAACGGTCAAGCGCCGCCTTGAAGACGTGTTGCAAGAGCTGCTGAAACCGATCCGCGAACGTCGCGCGGCTGTGTCCAATGATCTTGGCTATGTACTCGATCTGCTACGTTCCGGCACATCTAAAGCGCGCGCAATAACTCAATCGACTTTCGATGAATTACGAGATGGTTTGGGATTGTTTTCGCTAGAGCAAAATCTGACCAAATTGAATCGGTGAGGATTCCCATAGGTCGCAAAATCTGAGTCACATTGCGTGCTGGACAGGAGGCCAGCACGTATGGCGACGCCTTTGTCTGAAGATTTGCGGATCAGGATTATCCAAGCCGTTGAAGGCGGTATGTCGCGGCGTGCGGCGGCCGAGCGGTTCGGGGTCTCCCCGTCGAGTTCGGTGCGCTTTGTGAGTGAGTGGCGTCAGCGTAGAGCGACACCCGGCCGAACGCGAAGGAATCGCTCAACTCGTCAAAACGCGAAAAGGTTTGGCCCATGCCCCAAGCACATAAAATTCGTCACGGAATTGCCGATGACCGGCGTCGGCAAAGTCGACAAGAAGGTGCTCAAGGCGGGCTTCTGGCTTCTGGGTCGGGCGCGGCCGGATGGTCGGATAGCGAATTGAGTCCGGCCAGGCCACGCCCGCGTGAGCGCACTGCTGCGTTCACTGTCTTGACGCGCACGATCCTACTTCACGCCACAGGCTCGTAGAACAGCACGATGTTGCCATTACCGAAAGCTTCATTGGCAGCCTCTTTTTGACACCTTCGAATAGCGTCCGGCCGTTGCCGACGACGAGCGGGTTAAGCACCATCTGGTATTCGTCAATCAATCCAGCATCTGCCAATTGCGCGACGATACTCCCGCTTCCCATGATCACTATGTTCGGACCGGGCTCCTGCTTTAACTTGCGGACTTCCGTCGTCAAGTCGCCCTTGAACAGCGTGGTGTTGTTCCATGAGACTTTTTCCAGCGTCGTGGAAAACACGAACTTCCGCAGACTGTTCATCCGCTCAACGACGATCGGATTGCTTTGAGCCGCAAGGGGCGTCGGCCAGAAACTCGCCATAAGGTCATAGGTCACTCTGCCGAACAAGAGTTGGCCGCCGCCGCTAGCGTTCTCCGAGACAAAGGCCTGCCACTCCGGATCATTCTTGTGGGCCCAGCCCATGTCACCCTTCGTGTCAGTAAAGTATCCATCTAGCGATACCGCATTGTAGACAACCAGTTTTGGCATGTTCTTTGTTCCATCCATGGTTTGATCGCGATCACTGTATTTCGGGCAATTGTTCGTTGATGCCCTGCATCCAGCGCAGCGACCCGGGCGTTGTCAGAATTTCGCCGGACTCAAGCAGCGTCTTGATACCCGAGAGAACCATCGGCCAGCCGCCGTAGAGCTGGTTGTTGGCGCCTTCGCGCAATTGATCGTGGGTTACCGTCAGCCTGCATGAATCGCCGATTGGTTCGATCTCCCAGGTCACCCGCGAAGTCCCCTCGCTCTTCACGTCCTCGCCCCAGAGGGCCCTGAAGTTCTGGACCAGCCGACGCGGCGGATCGGCCTCCAGATTCTCGCCCTCAAAGATCAGGTTTCCGTTGCCGCGGCCCTCGAAGCGCGAGCCCTGCGTCCAATCCGAAGTGACGACTGCTCCAAAGTTGTATTTGCGCCGCATCTCGGTGTCCGTTATTGCGTGCCAGAGACGCTCAGGTGTCGTCTTGATGTAGATTTCGAAAACTTTTTCCATCGTTTTCTCCAGTTTGCGCTTGAGTTCGCTCAGTTCGGCAGCCCAAGGTTCGGCGTACTTGCTCACCCAACGGTCGTGAACCAGTCGGATCGGAACCGGATTCAGGAAGTGCAATTTCTCGCGCCCACGCCGCCTGCTCACCACGAGACCGGCCTCCTCGAGCAACTTCAGATGCTTCATCACACCGAAGCGCGTCATCGGCAGCCGCTCCTCGAGCGCGCTCAACGTCTGCCCATCTTTCTTGAACAACTCGTCGAGCAGGCTTCGACGCGTCGGATCCGCGAGGGCTCTGAACACAGCGTCCATATCGCGGACAATAGGTGACCATTTAGTCACATGTCAACCCCTACGCAGGACCGAGCTGCGACCAGGCGCGATTCTCATTGGCTTTGGGTCGGGCGCGACCGGAGGGGTCGGATAGAAAGTTCCGAGCGGCATCAGCCGATCAAGATTCGGGGCTGAACCAGCGGGCTCGCCAAGCCTCGGCCAGCGGCCGAAAGTCGTCCGGGCCGATCATCCCTTCGGCTCAACGATGCTTTTCGCAGTTCGTTTCGCGGCGGCAAGATCCTACTCAGGGCAAGCGTTGCAGAGCTGCCGGATATGGTCAAAGCGGCCGCACTGCATCAGGTCGCCCAGTACAAAGACTTCACTGAAGCGAACGACCCCAACGCGACGCACGACTTCCTGAAATTTGAGTTGAGCAACCGCAGCTTCATCTTCTCGATTGTCGCGTATGATAAGAACCTGGAATTTGAGTCGCCCGACCCAACAGACCCCGACAAAACTATTCTGGTCGGAACGTTGATGCAAAATTCTGACTGGTAATCACTCAGCCCCTTTCGAGGGGCTTTTTTCTTGAGCATCCACAATTGCGCCGATGCTCAGAATCTCGCCCCGCTTGATCGCCCAGAGGTTGGCTTCGGCGAGCCAGAATTCGGCACGCTCATCCTCCATCTGTGAGCGTTGTCGGCAGAAAGCTTCCAGGGCGCGGTAGTGCACGGCATCTTCCATTTTCATTCCTCCATTGCAAGAGCCGCATGCATGCTGCCGTACTTTTGACTTAATAGCGACAGGCGTTTTTGGTTCCGATTCAGGAACCGGCTTACAATAGCGGACTTCTTTCACACAGGAGGACGCTATGAAGATCGGCCAGCTTTGCGCTGATGTGACCGTCAACATCATCGTGACGCGCTACTGCGCTTGATCAATTGCCGGATGAGTGAGATTGGCAGAGAGCGTTGGGCGCGGCATGAAGCGGTTTCTGATTTTCCTCCTACTCGGCCCTTTGCTGGGCTTCTTAGTGTTCTTGTTGCGCAACGTGTCTGCCGGAAAGATCGTTGGCGGCTTCATAGGCTTCGTTTTTGGGCTGCCATTTGCCTACCTCTTCGGCCGTCCGATCGTACTTGTCATGTGGGTTGAGGTCTTCCCGAAGTCGGTGAAGCCTTCACCGATGGTGGCTGGCGCTTCGAGATTGTCGATCTGGACGGGCGTCGCATCGACAAGATTCTTGCGACGAAAGAAGATGCACGACATGAGCGCGTTTCGCAAACCTGAGTTGGTCGCCAAGGCGGCGACAGCCCTGCTCGCTCTATGCGCCCTGAACGGTGCGGCGGCGGCGCGCGGCGGGTTCAGCACGGACGAGAACCGCCCGGATTCCTGGTATATCGAAACATTGCCGCCGGAAGTGCAGGCCTGAATTCACCGACGGGGGGAAGCGTGCGCGCGCCCTCTGTCGGCAACTCGCGCCTTTGCCCGTTTCATCGAAGTATCCAACGTCCGCTTCATTGCAATTCATTTTCACGCCCTAAGTTGCGGTGATCGTTCAGCCCTGTGCGCAGCAGATGTTTGCTTACACGAGATTTATGTCTCCAGCGGCGGTCGCTATCACCTGGCGCTGAGCAGTCGCGTGAGAGATGTCACACTCACGCGTATCGACAATTCGGCCGCTGTGGAGATCGCGTGCGAATCGGCGGGGTGCCCACATCTGCTTCGATGGAATGGCAGGAGCTTCGTCGGTAGATGAGAATTGCGGCGGTCTGGTTGTACCTTGGTAGATTCGGCGGGGAAAAGATTGGTGCCGCCGCCGAACAAGGCGTTCCCGCGAGAAGAATAGAAGGGTATGCGAGGCAAAATTTCTCACCCGCCAGGCGCGTCATGCCTCGCAGGATGTGATATCGACTTGTGGATCGGAGGAAGTCGTCTACAGCGCGGTGATAACCGAAATTAGACTTTTGCCGCAGCCCGAGGTTCCGCCAATCCAGTGACCTTCGCGTGCATGAAGGCGTATGATCAGGGAGGGTCTGTATCGCACACATCAATCGATCGCGGTGCTTCGGCGTTTTGGGGCCGAATCTCGCGTAACTGCCGGTGGACGCAGCGTTTCACGATCGTCACCGACGAAGGCACGGCCCCACGGTGGCGGTGACACGCGAGGCGATTACCCATGAAGGCGACACTGCACGCGTCTGGGTCGCGGTCGACGACCAAGCGCTTGAGCTTCGACAGATCAAGTTAGGACGTTCCAGTGGATGGCTGGTCCTAGTGCCGGATGGTGGCCTCAGCCGGGCGAAACGGTCATCACCCGGGGCAGTCTATTCATCGAGCTCATAGCGGTCGAGAGCTGATTATGCATGGAGCGAGGCGCCAGCGATGAACACAATTCTCGCCTTTGCCCTCAAGCATCGCGTGTTGATGGTGGTCCTGTTCGTGATGATGCTGGGAGGCGGCGTCGCCGCGTTCCGGGCCTTGAACATTGAGGCCTATCCCGATCCCGTTCCTCCGATGGTGGACGTGATCACGCAAAGCCCAGGGCTCTCAGCCGAGGAGATCGAGCGCTACATCACCATTCCGATCGAAACGCAGGTTGCGGGTGTTCCGAATCTACAGGTCATGCGGACCATTTCGCTTTACGGTCTGTCCGACGTAAAGCTGCAGTTCACTTACGATTACACCTACGACGAAGCGCTGCAGCAGGTGCTCAATCGTCTTTCGCAGCTCACGGGATTGCCGAACGGGGTGCAGCCCCGGATCAACCCAGTCAGCCCGATCGGGGAAATTTACCGCTATAAGCTCGCCGGTCCGCCGGGTTACGGCGTGCTTGATCTCAAGACATTGCAGGACTGGGTGCTACAGCGCCGGTTCCGAGCGGTACCCGGCGTCGTTGATGTGATCGGATGGGGCGGCAAGACGAAGACTTTTGAGCTGCAAGTCGATCTCAACAAGCTCGTTGCCTATGGGCTCACTCTGCCTCAGCTCCTACAAACTTTAAACAACAGCAACATCAACGTCGGTGGCAACACCGTTAACTTGGGATCGCAGGCGGCCGTGGTCCGCGGTGTTGGCCTTATTCGCTCGATCGATGACCTGAGCAATACGATGCTGACTCAACTTGGCGGCAATCCAGTTCTGATTCGAGACGTTGCTACGGTGGTGGTAGGGAACCAGCCGCGCCTAGGCATCGCTGGTAAAGATGATGACGATGACATCGTGCAGGGTATCGTCCTGATGCGCCGCGGCCAGCAGAGCACACCGACAATTCAACGCGTGAAGACCGAGGTCGAGCTCATCAACAATTCAAGCATTCTGCCACCCGGCGTTTGGATTGAGAGAGTCTATGACCGGCAGGACCTCATCAACATCACGACGAACACAGTTCTGCACAACATGGTGTATGGAGTCTTGTTGATATTTGCGCTGCAATGGATGTTTCTGGGCGACCTGCGAACCGCCCTCATCGTTGCCGCGACGATACCGTTCGCGCTGTTCTTTGCTGTCGGGATCATGGTGCTCCGAGGCGAGTCAGCCAATCTCCTTTCCGTCGGCGCCATCGACTTCGGGTTGATAGTCGATGCGACTGTCATCATGGTCGAGAGGATTTTCCGCCGACTCGGCCAAGCAGGCGAACAACCGGCGTTTGAGCATGAGACAGGCGACAGCGCTTTGCGCGGAAAGCTACTCGACATTTACCGGGCGGGCACGAGTGTAAGTCAGTCGATCTTGTTCGCAGCCGGCATCATCATCGCAGGTTTTATTCCACTGTTCACGCTGAGCGGGGTAGAGGGGCACATTTTCGGCCCGATGGCAAAAACGTACGCCTATGCGCTGGCAGGCGGCCTGATCGCAACCTTTACGGTGACGCCGGCGCTGTGCGCAATTCTGCTGCCGCGGCACGTGCGCGAAACCGAGACCTGGCTGGTGCGTACTCTGCATCGACTTTATAGCCCGGCTCTTCGATTTGCGATTGCAAACAAGATACTGACCGTCACCGCCACCGTGGTACTGTTGCTGCTGGCCGGAATTGCAGTACGCCTGCTGGGGCTCGAGTTTCTGCCCAAACTTGAAGAGGGCAATCTGTGGATTCGCGCCACCATGCCGTCCACGATTTCCCTCGATGAAGGCAACGGTTATGTGAACCGCATGCGCGCGGTGATCCGCAGCTTCCCGGAGGTTGAAGCGGTGGTATCACAACATGGACGGCCCGACGACGGAACAGATGCGGCAGGATTTTTCAACGCTGAGTTCTTTGGACCTCTGAAGCCATTTGACCAATGGCGCTCCGGCCTCGACAAAGACAAGTTGACCAATGAAATTCAGGCTAGGCTGGCGGAGGAATTTCCAGGTGTCGAATTCAACTTCTCACAGTATCTGCAGGACAACGTTGCCGAGCAAGTCTCCGGCGTCAAGGGCGAAAACTCGATTAAGGTCTTCGGCAATAACCTTGAAACACTGACGGAGACAGCCAACAGGATCAAGGCCGTGCTGGCAACGGTTTCCGGCGTCACCGATCTCGCCGTGTTCACCTCGCTTGGCCAGCCTACGATTCAGGTCGAAATCGACCGCGCCCGCGCTGGGCGGCACGGGCTCTCACCCGGCGATATCAACTCCACAATCAAGACAGCCATCGGCGGCGAGTCGGCCGGCGACGTTTATGAGCCTGGCAGCGATCGCCACTTTCCGATCGTGGTGCGGTTGGCGCCGCGGTTTCGGCAGAATCCTGAGGCGATCAGCAACATCACCATCGTTGCGCAAGGGCAGAATGGCATTGCCCAAATTCCGCTCAGCGAGATCGCAAGGGTCAAATTAGTTTCCGGGCCTTTCTACATCTATCGCGAGCAGCAGCAATGGTATCTGCCGATCAAGTTTAGCGTACGTAATCGCGATCTCGGCAGCGCCGTTCAGGAAGCTCAGAAAAAGATCGCAGAGCAGGTTCCGCTGCCCGCCGGCTCGCGGCTCGAATGGGTTGGCGAATTCGGCAATCTTCAGGATGCCATCGGCCGCTTGCAGATCGTGGTGCCGCTAAGTCTTGCATTCATCGGGCTCCTGCTGTGGGTCAATTTTGCTTCAGTGCCCGATACGTTGCTTGCGATGAGCGTCATTCCCATGGCGACCATTGGCGGCATTTTCGCGCTATTTTTGATGCAGATTCCGTTCAGTGTGTCGGCGGCGATCGGCTTCATTGCACTCTTCGGGATCTCGGTCATGAACGGCATCATTATCCTATCTCAGTACAATCAGTTGATAGAGCAAGGCGCCGATCGGATCGATGCAATCCTGCGAACGGGCGAAATTCAGATGCGTCCGGTATTGATGACCTGTGTGATCGCCGGCGTCGGCCTGCTGCCGGCTGCCGTGTCCACCGGAATCGGCTCCCAGGTGCAAAAGCCGCTCGCCGTCGTCGTGGTTGGGGGAATGATGCTGGCCCCCGCCATCATCCTAATCACGCTGCCGGCGCTGATCGCGCTGTTCTCACGGCGTACGCGGTCAGGAGTGAGTGAGGAAACAACATTCGAACCAGCAGAGTAGTCAATAGGCTTGTTGAGGCGATCGCGATCGCCGCTGTCATTTTTCCGACCTGACGCTCGCGGCATACGGAAGCCCGAAGATCGTCTATGATCTGGCGTTGCTCGACTGTTCCGACACACGAAGCCGCCTGAATTTGGGACAAAGTCGCTGCAATTTCCGCGTGTTTACCAGCCCGCAGTTTTGATTAAAGGCCATCTATGAAACAGAGACTTCATCAACATGTCCGCGATCAACGGTTGGATCGATGGCTTGCTCGGGGAGCTGTCGTTGTCATTGTCGGGTTGCAGACTGTAATCGTGAACGATCTCTCCTTCGGTCCATGGTGGTTGGGCCCTGCAGTCGAATTGGCGCTGCTGATTCCCCTGTCGATTGGAACTGTGTGGACCCAGCGCTCAGCAGCAAGAGCTGGAACAGAAGAGGAGTGGGATCATGTCGGCGCCAGGCGGAAGTGGGTGCGCAGGCTCGCCATCGCGCTGACGGCGGTGAGTACGGTTCTAAATTTCGCGGCGCTTTTCCTCCTGACAAAGGCAATTTTTCAGGGTCATGCCGGCACAGGACGAACTTTGTTGCTGGATGCAATTAATATCTGGGCGACGAATGTCGTCATTTTCGCCCTTTGGTTCTGGACCCTGGATCGTGGTAGTCCCTCTAGTCGAGGCCTCGTCTTGCCCGACAAAAGAGATTTCCTTTTTACTCAACAGCAACAGGCTCCTGATACCAATCCTACGTTCGCGGACTGGTCTCCAGGTTTCATGGACTACGTGTTTCTCGCCTACACGAACGCAACAGCGTTTTCGCCCGCGGACACGTTTCCGCTCACGATCCGGGCCAAGCTTCTTATGATGGCAGAATCATTCATCTCGTTGATTACGATAGCTTTAGTCGCATCGCGGGCGGTTGGTATACTGAACTAACGTTGCTAGAAAGGATCTGCGAGTTTCGCATTAGTGCTTACACAGACTTGCGCACGGCGTTGTCGACCAGCGTCTTGCCCAGCGACCAGATCGCGCCGGGGACCTTGTGACTGGAAGCGATGACGGAATCGAACGCCGTTTCGATCCAGCTGCAGTCTTCTTCGGTGATGGTCAGCGGCGGCAACAGTTTGATGGTGTGGCTGCCGTGGCCCGAGACCTGGGTGAGGATCTTGTGATCTTTAAACAGCGGCACCGTGATGAGCTGGCAGAACAGGCCCTTGTTGGCGCTTTCCAGCAGATTCCATGACGCCTTGAGCCGCAGCGACTTCGGCGGAGCGAACTCGACACCGATCATCAGCCCCTTGCCGCGAACTTCCTTCATCAATTCATAGCCGGGAACCATCCGGGTCAACGCCAGCCGAAGTTCGGCGCCGCGCTTGGCGGCGGCCTCGACCAGCTTTTCGGACTTGATCACTTCAAGCGTGGCAATTCCGGCCGCCATCGCCAGATCGTTTTTCGCAAATGTCGATCCGTGCACCACGGCGCGATCCATTTGATTGAAGATCTTGTCGAAGATACTCTTGCGGGTGAGCAATGCGCCGACCGGAACATGACCGCCCGACAGCGCCTTGGAGAGCAGAACGATGTCCGGCTCGACATTCCAGTGTTCGACCGCGAGGAACCTTCCGGTTCGACCCATTCCGGTCTGAATTTCGTCGGCGACCATCAAGGTCCCGTATTTACGGCAGAGCGCTGCTGCGCCCGGCAGAAATTCATCCGTGGGCATGTTGACGCCTTTGCCCTGGATCGGTTCGACAATAAAGGCGGCAACCTGGCGCGACGACAGCGCCTGCTCCAGAGCGGCGAGATCGTTGAAAGGAATGGACGTGCACCCAGGCAGCAGCGGCTCGAAACCGGCGCGGAAATTTGGATCGTCAGTCAACGAAAGCGCGCCGTAGGTTAATCCGTGGTAGCCGTGGGCGCAGTACACGATGCCCGGCCGGCCGGTCGCGCCGCGTGCGAATTTGATCGCAGCTTCGACACATTCCGCTCCGGAATTCGCGAAAAAGACCTTGTCCAGATAGGGTACGAATTCCAGCAGGCGTTCGGCCAGCACGCCCGCCAGCGTCGAGACATCGAGTTGCACGAGGTTGGGCAGGTCGCTGTCGAGGACGCTCTTCAACGCCTGGCGCAGCGCCGGATGATTCCGGCCAATCGCAAAAACGCCAAAACCACTCAATAAATCGAGATAACGTGCGCCATCCCGATCGAAGAGATACTGGCCTTGACCCTTCTGAAAGCCGACATCGTAACCAATTGTTTTGAGGACCCTTACGAGCTGCTCATTTAAGTGGCGCGAATGCATGGAACTGCGCTGTGACTGCCGGTCCACAAACATCTCGGAAACGTCTAGATTCAGATATAGCATCAGCTACATACTTCGGTTGATAGCCAGTTCGTCAATGACCCGCATGCAGCAAATAATTAGTTTGCTGCAATCTTTATCGCGCCAAGTGGATTCATGATTCGAACAAATGCCACCCAAATAATTTTATCGCTCATTCCGCGATCTCCACATTTACGTATTCGGCGGCTTCGCAGCGCGTTTTATCCGCAGCAAGGAAATGGATAGAGAACTACGCGCCGCCGGAGACCCGATTCTCGACGGCGATCGTAGCGCCATGCAATTCGACAATGCGTTGCACGATAGAAAGCCCCAATCCCGTGCTCCCCTGTTGGCTACGATCGCGACGCCAGAAGCGGCGAAAGATAAGTTCCCGTTCCTCCTCCGAAATGCCGGGACCTCGATCCCGCACCCTCACCGTACCGTTTTCCTCAACGACGAACTCGACGACCGTATCTGGAGGAGCGTGTTTGATGGCGTTCTCTGCGAGATTGCGGATCGCGCGTTTCATCATCTCGGCATTGCCCTTGACCCACATAGGCGTCTCGGCGCCAAGCAACGCGATTTCTCTCCCCTGCTCAAGTGCCAAAGGGGCAATGAACTCAGCCACCTCGGCGCAAACACCTCGCAAGTCTGCCGTCTCCAGCGGATCAATCATGAATGCGTCAAGTTCCGCAATATCCAGCAATTGACCGACAATCCGGCTCATCGCTTCGATATCCTGATGGAGAGCTATGGCGATGCGCTGATCTTCCAAGGTATCTACGCGCGTGCGTAAAATGGTCAGAGGCGTGCGAAGTTCGTGCGCTGCATCAGCTGTAAATTCACGCTGAACCCGAAACCCCTGATCAAGCCGGTCGAGGGCTTGGTTCACTGAGACCAGCGGGCGCACCTCACTTGGGATGTCATCGACGGGTAAACGAACATCGGTGCGGGCCGGACCAATCTGCTGCGCGATTTCCGACGCTTGCCGGAGCGGCAGCAATGCACGCCTGAAGATCGCGATATCAGTAGCCAGTAACACCAGCAATATCGGTAGCGTTATCCAGCCTACGTTCTTGAAGAAATCCGCAACAATGTCGTCGATTAATACGTCGCGGTTCGCCAAATCCTCCGCCGCCTGGATCCACACGGTCTTGGTGCCGACAACTCGGCGAATGCTTGCACCTGAGATTGCTGCGTCGCCCTTCCGTGTTTCGAGAAATTGAACGGCGGCAGCCCTTGGATCCGCAGGAAATATCGGCGCCTGATCCTTCAGCGACGAAAACAGCGCATTTCCGCTGTCATCGACCACAGCATACGAATATCGCCCGTAGGGCTGAGAATAGAGACCCAGGAGATCAGGAGGCAGTTCAAGTGATAGGCTGCCATCGGCCTGCGCGACAAGATGATGAGCGAGCGATGTAGCCTGTTCTTCCATCGCCTTATTGTGGATATTGTTTGTCGCCAAATTCAACAGCCATGACAGAGCGAGCGACATCAAAATTGAAGTGATGGCTACAGCGATCACGTGCAGAATCACAATACGGGAAATAATCGATTTAAACCTGATCACGCTACTTTTCCTCGGCGATCAAATACCCTACGCCCCGCACCGTGTGTATTTGCACTCGAGCGCCCTTCTCTGAGAGCTGTTTTCTTAAACGGTGAACATAGACCTCGACAGCGTTCGAAGCGACATCGCCTGACAGGCCAAAAATATGATCTTCAACCAGTTTTTTCGAAACGACACGTCCCTTGCTGCGCATGAGAAGTTCGAGCACTGCGGTTTCGCGAGACGACAAGACCTGGGGCCGATCGTCGATGGACGCCTGTCGATTTCGCGAATCAAATTCTAGATTGGCGACACGCAGCGAACTCCCAAGCTGCTGACCCGGCCTGCGCAATTGAGCCTCCAATCGGGCTACCAGCTCTTCTAACGCGAACGGCTTCACCAGATAGTCATCGGCTCCACTGCGCAGACCATTGACACGATCGTGGAGTCCACCACGTGCGGTGAGTACCAGTACAGGCATTGGATCCTTGCGATGCCTGAGCTCTCGCAGAATCGATAGGCCGTCACCGTCGGGCAGTCCTAGGTCGAGTATCAAAGCCGCGTAGGAAGTCGTCATCAGGGCCGCCCGGGCTTCCGCGGCCGTAGCCAGGAGGTCCGTATCGTAGCCGGCGGCCTGCAGCCCCTTGGCCAATAATTGGGAAAGTTGTGGATTGTCTTCAACGACCAGCAATCGCATAGACGGCCATCCTCAGACCTGTTCAGACCTTAAGGATTAGCATTGAGACCTTTCGTGGCGTTGGACAAGCTCAGAAAGTTTCAAAGGGAGCGCCTGTGTAAGGCTGCTGTAAGCTAGGCCCTGTAAGTCACCCCAAAGGGGCAACCAGCCTTGGCTCCAGCCACGCGTAGCGGTGCGTTAAAGTGGTTAAGAAGCCCCTTTATGCGAATCCCTTGCCCAACATTGAATAGTCAGGCTGACATTTGTGGACGCGGGCGAATTTATCATGGTCTGGACGGTTTGGATTTGTGTCGTCCCCAGAGCGGCTGGCGAGGAGGTTATTGTCGTTGATGTATCCGATGACAGTGTTCAAGGCCGATGGCATGCCCAGCGCGTCATGAATGCATTGCGAACGACACTACCCCCCGAACAGATTGCGCGTGAAATCGTCGTATTGAGCGATGGCCCCCGAGGGGACCTCGCATTCGGATCCTCGCCGAACGCAGAGGCTTTTGTCCGGAGCCTGATCCCGCAGCTCTCCGATTATAAGTGGCAATCGAAGGAGCGAGATTGGTGATAGCGGCTCGCAAATTGTCACACGGATGGCAAAGGTCGATTATCGTCTTCTTCGTCCTGGCGTTCGCCGCAGGTGTGTTTCTGCTGTCAAAAGCAGATCGTCGCACCCTGCCCGATCTCAATAGCGAACTCTCGAGCCAAGCTAGACGCCCTGCCGGAATATTCCATCCGACGGCAGCGCAATGGACGACGTTGACCGTCGAGCCGGTCGAACAACAACAATTTCGGATGGAGTTTGCAACCGAGGGTAAAATCGCCGTCAATGAAGATAGTTCAACGCCAATCTTTTCGCCCTATGCCGGGCGTGTGACCACACTTCGGGCGAAGCCCGGAGAATTTGTAAAACGCGGTCAACTGCTCTTTGTTGTCGAGGCTACCGACACCGTTCAAGGATTGAATGATTTTATCGCCGCGCTTAGCGCGACGAACTCGGCGCGCTCCAAGCTCAATCTCGCTCAAATCGTCGAAAAGCGCGCCAACGATCTTTATGCCGGCAAGGCCGTTCCACTCAAGGATTGGCAGCAGGCACAGGCCGACTTGGCGGCCGCCCAGAACGACATGCGTTCATCGGAGACTGCCGTTGAGGCCGCGCGTAACCGATTGCGCATTCTCGGCCGCACCGATGAAGAAATCGCCGCTTTTCAAGAAAAGCGGCAGATTAGTCCGGATACGCCGATTTATTCGCCGATTGAAGGCACCGTCGTCCAACGCAAGATCGGGCCTGGGCAATATATCAGCAGCGGCGCAACCGATCCCGCCTTTGTAATCGGCGATCTGTCGACGGTCTGGTTGACCGCGTTCGTTCGTGAAACCGACGCGTCAAATGTGGGCGTCGGTCAGGATATTGTCTTTAGCGTTTTGGCGGCTCCGGGTCGCAACTATCATGCTCGTATCAACTATGTTGCTTCGGCATTTGACCCTGCAACGCGCCGCCTCCTTGTTCGGGCGACTGTCGACAACAAGGATGGTGTCCTGAAGCCTGAGATGTTTGCGAACGTCACGCTTTATTCCAGTGGCGATCTGTCCAAGGTCGACATGCTTGGCGTTCCGCGCAACGCCGTAATCTACGAAGGCGATGTTTCGCGGGTTTGGGTCGCGCGCGACGATCAGTCGATCGAGCTTCGGCAAGTCAAGCTTGGATTGACAAACGGCAAGATGGTCCAGGTTCTGGCTGGCGTTCGGCTCGGCGAGAAGGTGATCACCAAGGGCAGCCTGTTCATCGATCGGGCGGCGACCAGCAGCTAGATCTCGGACGTCAAAACGCAAGTTCAATTTGAAAGCCGATCGAGTTGAGAAAGCCACGCTTATGAATGCGATCATTGGCTATGCCTTGAAGCTCCGGGCACTTGTTGTCGTGCTTTTCGGACTGCTTCTGCTGGCTGGCGGAATTGCCTTCATTCAACTTAACATCGAATCCTATCCCGACCCGGTGCCGCCGCTTGTCGATGTCATCACTCAAAGCGCCGGTCAGTCGGCTGAGGAGATTGAGCGTTATATTACGATACCCATTGAGGGTTCGGTCTCGTCGGTTCCCTACTTGACTGCTATGCGGACGATTTCGTTGTTCGGACTGTCCGATGTGAAGCTGCAATTCACCTATGACCTGACTTACGAAGAGGCCGAACAAAAGGTCCTGAATCGGCTCAGCCAGTTGCCGCCACTGCCCAACCAGGCGCAGCCGACGATATCGCCAACAAGTCCAATCGGAGAAATCTTTCGCTACCGGCTCGTGGGTCCACCGAACTACAGCGTCACGGATCTCAAAACCCTTCAGGAATGGGTCCTCGCGCGCAGGTTCCGCGCCGTGCCGGGAGTTATCGATGTAACTGGCTGGGGAGGCAAAAGTAAGACCTTCGACGTCAACATCGACCTGAACAAACTCAATGCGAACGGGCTAACCCTATCGCAGGTCCTACAAGTACTGAACAACAGCAACATCAATGTCGGCGGCAATACAGTCAACATTGGCCCCCAATCCGCTGTCGTTCGCGGCGTTGGTCTTATTCGTTCGATCGATGACATCCGCAACACGATGTTGGCTTCCACTAATGGCAATCCAATCCGCGTGAGCGATATCGCAGAGGTGACCATCGGCAACAAGCCGCGGCTCGGTATCGCCGGGAAGGACAGCGAAGACGATATTGTCCAGGGCATCGTCTTGATGCGCCGTGGCCAGCAGAGCCTGCCGACCATCCGGCGCGTTGAGGCCGAAGTGGAAAAAATCAATACCTTGGAGATTCTTCCGCCCGGCGTGCGGATCGAGCGGATCTATGATCGTAGCGATCTCATCAAGGTCACGACCGAGACGGTGCTTCATAATCTATTATTCGGGATCATTTTGGTTTTCTTTGTGCAGTGGATTTTTCTTGGAGATTTGCGGAGTGCAACAATTGTCGCCGCGACCATTCCGTTCGCGCTCTTCTTCGCAATTGGCATCCTGGTCCTGCGAGGCGAGTCAGCCAATCTTCTCTCAATGGGCGCTATTGATTTTGGGCTCATCGTCGACGCCACCGTCATTATGGTAGAGAACATCTATCGCCATCTTGCCGAAGCAACTACGCGAAGGGAAGCTAATGAGCCGGAAGCTTCATACCCTGTGCCGCACGGATTTACAGGAAACCTTGCAACAATTTATAGATCTGCAACGGAAGTCAGTCACGCGATCTTCTTTTCCGCTGCCATTATCATCGTTGGATTCGTGCCTCTGTTTACTCTGAGTGGGGTCGAAGGACATATCTTCGGTCCGATGGCGAAGACTTATGCTTATGCCTTAGCGGGTGGATTGCTGGCCACCTTCACGGTCTCGCCTGCCCTGAGCGCATTATTGCTGCCTACCCGTGTCGAAGAGACCGAAACTCTAATTGTGAGTTGGCTGCGCCGGCTATACACGCCGGTTCTCGAATTTGTCTTGATTAATAGGGTCGTGACGTTGACCGCAACAGCCCTGTTGCTTTCGCTGGCCATTTTTGCCGGCCGTTCGCTGGGCCTCGAATTCTTGCCCCATCTCGAGGAAGGCAATCTCTGGATCAGAGCAACGATGCCACCGGCGGTCTCGCTGGAAGAAGGAAACGATTACGTCAATCGAATACGAAAGACGATCAAAAGTTTCCAGGAAGTCGAAACCATTGTTTCGCAGCAAGGTCGCCCCGACGATGGCACGGATGCAACGGGATTCTTCAACGCCGAATTCTTTGTGCCGCTGAAGCCCGAGAGCGATTGGCGAAAGGGCGTCGACAAGGATGCATTGACGAGTGAACTGTCATCCAAGCTGACCGAAGATTTTCCCGGCATCGAATTCAACTTCTCGCAGTACATCCAGGACAATGTTCAGGAGGCAGTATCCGGGGTAAAGGGTGAGAACTCGATCAAGCTTTTCGGCAATGATCTTCAAACGCTGACGAAGGCCGCGAACCAGATCAAGGCCGTAATGAAGACCATACGGGGGATCACTGATCTGGCGGTATTCAGTTCGGTCGGTCAGCCTACGATTCGCATCGACATCGACCGGTTCGCAGCCGGACGCTATGGCTTGGCCCCCGGGGATATTAACTCCGCAGTCCAAACGGCGATTGGCGGACAGGCGGCAGGCGACGCTTATGAAGAAAGCAGCGACCGACACTTTCCGATTATCGTGCGGCTGGCTCAACCCTATCGACAAAGCGTTGAAGCCATCGACAGACTTACAATCGGATCGCAGAATCCAACAACGAATACTGTGACGCAGATCCCATTGAAGGAAGTCGCAAAAGTCAGCCTGATTTCTGGAGCCTCATTCATCTACCGCGAGCAACAGCAGCGTTACCTCCCCATTAAATTCAGCGTACGCGGGCGCGATCTCGGCGGCGCCGTCCTCGACGCCCAGCGCAAGATTGCTGAAGAGGTCAAACTACCACCGGGCTATCGGCTCGAATGGGTCGGTGAATTTGGCAATCTGCAGGATGCGATCAAGCGCCTCAAAGTCATCGTGCCGGTCACCATCCTTTTGATCAGCGTATTGCTCTATTTCAATTTCTCATCGCTGGCAGACACGCTGCTGGGGCTCACCGTCATTCCCATGGCGATGGTGGGAGGAATCTTTGCGCTCGTCCTGACCGGCACACCGTTCAGCGTCTCGGCGGCGATCGGCTTTATCGCATTGTTCGGTATTTCGGTCATGGAGGGCATCATCCTGCTTTCCTATTACAACCAGCTTATCGAGGCCGGCAAGGAACGCTTTTCCGCGCTCTCAGAAGCGTGCCAAACGCGGTTCCGTCCGGTGATGATGACCTGTAATGCGGCATGCGTTGGCTTGCTGCCCGCCGCATTTTCCACGGCCATTGGCTCGCAAGTTCAACGACCGCTGGCGCTGGTCGTTGTCGGCGGAATTCTGCTCGCCCCTTCGCTGGTTCTGCTTGTTCTCCCCGTACTCATAGGACTGTTCTCTCGCCGAGCTCGGCAAATACCAAGTTCAAATGCTGTGTTGGAACCGGCTGAATAACAGGTCGCCAAACGCCGTTGAAAACCGCGATCTCGTTGGGGCGATCAGATGTCAGGTAGCGAATATGCGAGCGCCGATTTGAGGTCAATGGTGAGTAATAAGTGGCACTTGATCTTCAGAGAGCAGAGCTTGGGCGGTATTTGGTCTGCGCTTTCTTTCATGATCTTGTTTTTCGGCTCAGTGGGGCCATCTGCTGCCGAGACTCTTCCTGAAGCCTTAGTGAAGGCTTATCAGTCGAATCCGCAACTCAATGCGGATCGGGCCCGGCAACGCGGGACCGACGAGAATGTACCGCAGGCACTTGCGGGCTATCGCCCGCAGGTCGTGGCGAGTTTAAGCGCAGGATTGCAGGCGGTTCGCAATCTCCTGCCCGACAATACGGTGCAGGGCGCAACGTTGCGTCCATGGACGATCGGCGTGACGGTCACCCAAGTCTTGTTCAACGGCTTCAAGACCGCCAATAGCGTTCGCGTCGCGGAACTTCAAGTCCGGTCCGGACGCGAAGCTCTACGCAATGTCGGCCAGGGTGTCCTGTTGGACGCTGTGACGGCTTACATGAACGTGCTCGCCAATCAGGCCCTGGTCGAGGCGCAGCGCACCAACGTTATGGTCCTGCGCGAAATCCAGGCGACCACCAAAAAGCGTCTAGACGCCGGCGACGTCACGCCAACGGACACGGCGCAGGCCGAAGCGCGGTTGAGCCGGGGACTGGCCGACCTTAACGCGGCGGAAGTCGCGCTGGCCGTCAGCAAGGCAACCTACACGCAGGTCATTGGCGAAGCTCCGTCTCAATTGATTCCAGCCGCGCCGGTCGATCGCCTGTCGCCGAGTGTGCTTGCCGCGGCAACGGATACCGCCAGCCATGAGCATCCGGCCGTACTTGGCGCTGGTTTCGATGTTGATGTGGCTCAAACCACGATCAAGGTCGCTGAAAGCAGTCTGCTGCCGACTGCGTCGGTCCAGGCGAGCGCCAGCCGATCGATGCAGTCGGATCCGTCACTCACCACGACCGGCACGGATCAGGCTTCGATCTTGGGCCAGATCAATGTGCCGATTTACGATGGCGGCACCGCGGCTTCGCAAACCCGGCAGGCGAAGGAGATGGCGTCGCAGAGCCGCATCGTGCTCGAAAAGGTCAGAAATCAATCGCGAACCGCAGTTGTCAGCGCATGGGTGTCCAACGAGGGAACCAAGGTTGCGCTCACGGCGGCCGAATCCGAAGTGCGCGCTGCGGGGATCGCGCTCGAGGGTGTCAGGCGCGAGGCGCAAGGGGGGCAACGGACAACGATCGATGTCCTCAATGCGCAACAGGAATTGACGAACGCCCGGTCCAGGCAAATTCAGGCTCAGCGCGACCGGGTGATTGCATCTTATACGCTGCTGAGCGCTGTCGGGCGACTTGACGTGCATACCCTCAATCTCAACACGCCGGATTATCTGCCAGAGGCTCACTATCACCAGGTGCGAGATGCATGGCACGGCGTTCGCATACCTTCGGGCCAATAGCCGTCGCGGCGGCGAATTAGACTAAACGGCGGAGCGCCGGCGATTCAGGTCAGGGTCCTTCGCGTCAGTTTGACGGTGTCCGGGTGACTTCCCCTTTCCCCCCGATAGCGGCGGTAAAGCGGACGTCGAGGCGCTTCGCATTTGTGCCATAAGGCGACATCGCGCCTGCATTTCTCACGACAGAAGAGGCCACAAATGTTCGCGTAGTGCGCCTTGCCAACTCAAGTCGGGTATGAAGCTAGTCCGATTTCGACCGAGTGCGGCGAATGGCGCTAAAATCTTCTGCGACGCCGGTGGTCGGCGATGGCGTGATCGTCCCCTCAATGGAGGGCGGTACTATGAGGGCCGTAAAGCGCTGCGTGGCGCCGCGCTGCCCTAACAGGGTTGCCTGAACCACGAACCCGGATCTGACAAATCGGGAAGCGCGTGCCGCGGTCCTTTCCATCGAGGCGATGCAAGCCGTGTCTCCGTCAAAGCACAAGGCTGCCCATCCTCGCTTGAAGGTCGTTTGAAGCGGCAACGCTTCCGTATATGGGTAGACAAGGCGCTCTTCGTATAATGGATGATCCGGGCTGTAGAAAGCCGCAGCAAAGGCCAGACCTTCGTCGCCGCCAACAGCCGGGAGCACTGCATCAGACTGCTCGTGCCATTGCCGGGTCAACTCCTCCGCAGACTGCCGATAGAAATTGCGGCCCTCATTTAATGGGTGGATG
>WNEZ01002039.1_pt1 | contig 19884 bp, 17 predicted proteins | sample 5400521 | NCBI WGS metagenome assembly WNEZ01 (sample SAMN13153339, study PRJNA577476) | soil metagenome | isolation source: 120 cm saprolite under Douglas fir tree site 2 hole 1 replicate 1 | place: USA:California | collected 2015-04-18 | reverse complement strand
GATGAAATTCAAGACACAATCACGCGCAATGCTGACGATTACGTGTCTTCTGTCAGCTCGTTGGACCGGGAGAGTAGCAGGTAACCATAGCTGTTAAGACAGAGAATATCCAGGCCAAACGGCCAGAGCCTGCCGCGCAAGCGGCTCATCTGTTGTGTCAAGCCGCGCCGGATACTGCGAGTCAGTGTCTTTTGTCCATCTGTACCGAGCAGACGAGGAAAGGATACTGGCTCTCCAGCATGCTTCAGCAGGGGCATGAGTAAATCGTATTCGCTCGGCGTGCAGGGAACGACGGCGCCATCGATAATCAAGAGATGCTGCGCATCACTGTGCTGCACGTGATGTCCTTGCAAGTGCGGCCGATCTACCTGTTGGAGCGACGCTACTTCTGGCATAGCATCGCCTCTTTGTACAAAGAACCTCTGGTTGGACACCTGAGCACAGGTACTTCCAGGCGAAGGTGCTGAGCCAGTATGATGGCCTGTTCCACTAGATTTCCGGTGACCTGACGCCGATTCCGCGAGAACATCTGTGGCACGGGGCTAGCACTCTGTCTGGGCATAGAGAGTCTCCTCGCTTTCCAGCTCGATGATCCTCACCGCCGGATACGCTCGCCTGGCATAGCTCAAGACGAGATGGCGCAGGCAGCGCAAAGGCAGCACCAGGCTTTCCCAGAGCGACAGCGAGATCGCCACCTCTTGCTCGTGCGCTTCCAACCGTTGCGACCATGGTAGGAGGACGAGCGCAGTCAATCCCGCGTGACGAGAAGGATGCAGGAACGGAGAGACCATCCCGGGCTGCATGGCGAACGTCTCAACCGAATGGTGGGTCACCGGATTGATGGGAGACTGCTTGACGGTTCGTCTGGGCAGCGCAGGGGCTGTCGCAATCGCACACAGATGCTGGCGTGTCACTCTCTGTTGGCCAATGCCAGTGCAGAGCAGCAAGGTCTCTGCCAGTGTCATCGAGACCGTCTTGTGCACCAGCACTCCTGGTGGAAGGAGCGCCTGGGTCCCGGCAGTGCTCAGTGAGGGGCCATGCCGGAGCAGACGCGCATGTAGAGGACGGCTGTCCCAAGGTGAGTGCAGTTCCCGCCTAGGCAGGCTCAGGCGACGCAAGCTGTCGGTCGCACACGCGTAGAGCAGCTGGATGCTGGCTCCTGACAGAGTGGTCGGGCCAAGCAACTGCTTCCGCCGTGCGAGAAGCGAACTCATGCCTGCGGTGGTAGCAGTCACCCCATGCGTGTGCCAGTGTAAAAATACGCCTTCCAGGGGAGGTAGATCATAGAGGACCTCCTCAAGAAGCCGGAAGTTCAGAGACGTAGATGGAAACGGAGTAAGAGAACACATTGAATCAGTCCAACCTCTCTTCGTTCAAACGACAAACCAAGGTCATCACTAGAAACACAAGGGGCGAAGAACGTCCATTCTCGCCCCCATGCGAGTACAAGGGACGCACGACAACGACCGCTCCTACGATGATTGCGCTACCAGCGTGACAGGTATCCAATCCATGCTAGAACAAATGTATCAGATCAGCAACGAAAAATTCCCTGTTGAGGAACCGTTTTTTTGGAGACATGAGCCTATTATTCGCGATACAATGACCGGGCGTTTGCGATTGGTCTTGAACTGATCACGAACTGTTGGGCTTTGGGGTAGCGTCTGGGGCCTACTCTGCTGGGATCGCTTCGATCAGGTAGCCTGCACCGCGGATGGAGCGCACCTGCCAGCCAAAGGCGCGCAGCCTGGCCGGGAGACTGGCAACGGCTCGGTGGACCGATCGGATGGTGAGAGACCGCATCTCTTGCATCTGCTGATACACTTGGTCGAGCGGCAATGAGAACAAGTTAGCGAACAAGACCTCATGGAGGCAAATCTGGGGATACGCTTGTAGCAGTGGCGCCAGGACGCGCATGCCGTTGGGGGAAAAATGCTGCTGTTCCACCATCTCTGTCTTGCCATCAAGAGCATAGGAGAGCAAAGTGGCCGTTCCCAAGACAGGATTGACAACGAACTCCTGGTTGGCTGGAAGCAGACCCTCGAGTTTCAGATGGAGCAACGCTTCTTGATAACCGTCACCATTTTGAGTTTCATGCGTTGAGTTTCTCATAGCTATTCACGAAGATGGGATACGACACTGTTGTACATACAGCATGACCCATCACTCCTTCTCTAGAAATAGGTGATCAAACCCTCTCGACACAGGGTTGAGGCAAGTCGTTTTCTTGCTCATACGAACTGCTGGATGGATGCGCCAGGGTATGTATCACTGTTCCGCACGACAGACTCAGCATCGTCGTGAAATATGGCTGCCTTGCCACTTCGTGGGAGTGAGCAACACCATGCGTCGTGGTACCAAGTGGTTCAGGACAAACGTGAGTGCCTGAGCGGATTTGTAAGAGCATCCTACAGATGATCGTGCATTTCCAGCGACGTGTAGAGATATGAGCAAAAGTGGTAGCGGAGTATGTTCTTGTACAAGAGTGTACAGCATGCTACATCATAGGCGAAAACGCCTCCTTTTCCGTATCACAAAATAGAACAAAGTTTCTATATCCAGCACAAGTATACCGAGTGTGAACCCATGATGTCAACACACCCTTTCCTTGCTACGTTGTTTCAGCGTAGAAGAGGGCTCATGGTGTGGGGTAAAGCGCCTTTAGCATACTTACAGGTTCTTCCCTGGTACGTTCCACACTCAGCAAGCGAGCGCTTTGTGAGAGAAAGAGTTGAGAGGTGCTGATAGTGCTGGACGAATTCATACGTGTTGGCGAACATGCGGTTGCCACAATAGACATTGCGCCGGGCGAATGGCTCAGGAGTTTGCTGAAGGAGCCGTTCGCGTACCTGTGGCTTATGGGCACCTGGGGAGTCGAACCAGGGTTCTGGCAGGGAGTACGTGGAATGGTAGACCCAGGATGGACAAGATACCTCGTAGCGACGGCAGAGCCTTCGACTGAGGCAGCACAGAAGGCCGCCCAACGGAGGGCGTCAGTATCTGGCTCTTCCGGGAGGGTGAGTGGATCGGCGATACGTTGCGCGCGTTGAACTATGGCATAGTCAAACCACTCGTTCATGAAATTGCCCAACGCTACCCACGGACTTTCGCCCTGACAGATAGCTTGATAGGTCAGAGCCATTGTTTGTACCTGATCGCGTGTGTTCATTGCGGCTCCCGATTATGTGCGATTTTTGCTCTCGTCTTTTCATTGTATCACCATAGAGAGATGGTTCTTTGCTTCAAACTCTTTCAAAATGTAAAAGGTTGAAGCGCAGCCGTGATAATGCCTGTGTTTCGGTGTCATCGCTAGTGAGATGCCGACGCTCGTTGTTCTCGGCCCTATGCCGGAAATACGCACGTGCTGTGCATGCTACACTCTTTCCACTTGATCTTGAAGCGGATGTTCTTGTGTCCCACCCTCTACCAGCGGCGCAAACGAGTATCAGTTTCAGGTGGGCATTTCTTACACCACATTCTGCAGCCTCAAGTAGGTACGTTTGAGAATTTTTGATAGGGAGGGTCTAACAGCATCAACATGTGTTCATGAAAGGATCGGGTATGTTAGACAAAAGAGGCGATGCCAGCAGACGCGGAGCTGAGCGAGAGGTCGATGCCCTCAAAACATTGAAAGATCCAGAGCACGGTGGAATGCTGTTCAATTGCTGTGTTCTGGATCAGGATACATGATGTGAGACTGTCTCATATCATGCAATTTATCCTCAACCCGCTCCACACGTGGAAATTTGGGTGTGGTACTTATACCTCTAGATACGCTCTTTCCGCAAAATAGTGACATGTTATCGTCCTACGAGGAAAGAGAGGGCTTGTCTTCTCCCGCAGTTCATGGTACATATTGTGTGTAGAGAATCTAGCGTTGACAGGAGCAAGACCAACGGTGTTTTCCTTGTCAGCCTGATGAGGCGATCCGGCCTCTCCCTCTGCTCGTCGCTGGGTGGCTGTTTTGTCAAGCTGCTCGCCGGGAGGGAAAAAGGATGAGGTATGAAGTCCAACCTCGACTGCGCCGACGCTGGGTCAGCTTGCAAGAAGATGGCTCGCCGCCAGTCACAAGGACTCTTCGTTAGTATCGTAGCATAGTATTGTAGCGTCGTATCGTAGCGTTCTCGATCATCGTACAGGCAGAAAAGCAACGGAAAGGAGGCATACAGACCTGATCATTCCATAGGGGCTGATTCTGTCTTCTTTCGTGCTGCTCACGTGCGATGAGAGTACGCAGAAAAAGGATGGAGGTCTCGTATGAGCAATCAGCAACAATCACAACGTCCACATCAACAGCACCAACAGAACAATCATCGTGCATACCAGGATCGACAACGACCAGGAAATCCTCTGGAGCAAAGACGCGAATTCCTGTGGCGGGAGCGTGTCAAACTCGAGATGCAGGTACAGGCGCTCATTGCGCTGATCCAAAGTCTCGAACAGGAATACTGCGTGTTTCAGCACCGTAAGGCTAGTATTGAGCAGGAAAAGCCGAAACTGGCGGCGCAGATCGTGCTGTCCGGTCTGGCCGGAATGCGCTCTCTTCCAACAGAGCGACTGTTCCAATATCGGCGCGAGCGTCTTGTACAGGAAGAGGAGCGACTTGGGCAGGCGATGATCCGGTGCCGGCATGATCTAGCTGGCCTCCAAGGGCAAATCGAGGTCATTCTTCTCGAGCTATCTTTCCTCAGGTAGCGCGAAGCAACGTCACGGTTATCGCGACCGTGCCGTTCTTTGCCGTCTCTCACAGTTCGTTCCTTTCTCGTTCTAACCCTCACACTATCTTCTTAATACCCGATCCTCTCCTCACAGCAGAGACATCAACAGTTTTCATGACCCGCTCAGCTCGCACCATTTCCACAATCCTGTGACGAAGTCAAAAGAGACCGGGTGTGAGGATGATGTGTGCCCATTTCTATCAGTCAGCCCCTTCCTATAACTGACAAGGAAGTGGCCTTTTGTACGCAAAGGAGGTAGCCATGCGCCGAACACGAGCGCCACCAGCATGCTGGTGTTTTAGAAGCCGTCAGAACGATTACTCTATATCAACAGTGAAAGGGCAGCACACCCCGCCAGGTGTACTGCCCTCTTTGTTTTTCACTCGAGTTTACAAGTGAGGTCACTATTATGATACCAGATGACACCATCATTTTCAACCATTGTAGCGCACCTAGCAACATCGACGATCACGAAGTTCGCCTGCGCCATCTCCTACAGCAGGATGCCTTGCCAACACTGAAAGACCGCAGGCACCTGCTCTCTGTCTGCGAGGAGGTGGACATATGACCATCACCTCACAGACGACCCAACGAGGAAAAGTGATTCACCTCGTTTCATCCAGCGACCTGGTCGAAGCTGTACAGTGCGGGGAACGACTGCGGGCCTATTGTCCCATTCACGGCAGCGACCATCAACGCTCCCTCTCGATTGACTGCGTCACCGGCTGGGGTTTCTGCCACAGTTGCCATGCCACCGTACTGGTACAACCCATTGCTCCTGGAATCGCCAGCAGTCGAGGAAACAGGAATGGGCAACGCAGTGCTCATGGTGGGTTTGGTGATGGAACAAGCACAGAACATCTGCCTGTGCACTCTGTGCGCCCATACCTGTTACGACGGGTGCGTTCTACAACACCTCTTCCACACTGGCAACAAGAGGAAGTGGCTGCTCTCATAGCTGTTGCTCCCATGATGCGCGAAGCACTGGCTTCATCGCGGCGAGCGCTGCTATACCTCAGCGAACGCGCTCTTCCACAGGCTCTTGCCCTGGCAACTGGCGTTGGGTACCTCTCGCGTACAGCCTGGGACCAAGCACCGGTGTCGAAAGAGCAGCAGTCACTCTTGAAGCGCTGGATTGGACGCATCATCTTTCCGCTGGGTTCCCCGGACGGGCAAGGTTTCATCGGGCGCACGCTGCTCATGTGGGAACCAGGGATGGACGAGAACGCCCACAAGGTCTTGCTCGACCAGCCCGGAGTTCCCAGGCGCTGGATCAAGACCAACCCGGCGGGGTGGTTCGGCTTTGGCGCACCAGCATGCCTCGCCGAACGGGTGGTCCTGGTCGAAGGCGGCTTCGATCGCCTGGTTTTGCTGGCTGCGGGGTTTCCAGCCACAACCGTAATCGCCCTGGTCGGTACTGTCGCCCGGCCTGCGTGGCTGGTGCGGTCAGCCCCACAGGTCAAAAGTGTCGTGCTGGCACTGGATGCTGATAACGGCGGGGAGGCTGCGATAGATCGGCTGGCTGGAGAATTCCGGCAGGCAGGGTTCACGGTCACGCGTTGCACGCCGCCTCACGATCGGTGGGGCAAGGATTGGAGCGAGCGCTGGCGCAGGCTCGGCCCACAGAGCATATGGTCGCTCTACCAAGTTTTTGCACAAAACTATAAAGCTATGGATGAAAGGAACTAACCATGTACGATCATCAACGCTATGCCGTCTATCACGCAAACAACGTGTTCGAGATGACCCTCCCACCAGCGGCACGCTGGTATGCAGACCAATCCAGGTACTACACCCACGTCGCCGACGTCGTGGCACCGCTTGAGCAGGTGTTTGCACTCACCAATCACATTGACCACTCCTGGACAGACAACCCGGAGGTTGCCTGGCATACCACTGCCCAGGTGCGATCTACTTCGGTGGGAGATATCATTGTCTCTCGTGAGAGCGGCAGAGTCTGGCTGGTCATGCCCATTGGCTTGTGGGAACTCACACTTACCAACGGGATACATACAGGGAATGAAGAAGGAACCACAAGCGCAACTCAGATGATGCAACACGAGTTGCACGTTCCGTTCGGCCTCTCCCAGGTGGCGAACTATGAGGAGGTCTCTCGCCACTATGTCACTGCCATCCCTGATCTGGCAAAGGAAGCTCCTCTGCCGCCGGCGCTTCCCTCTCGCCATCCTGCGCTCGCGCAGCTTGAGGGCAGGTATGAGGTGCAAGATCATCTTCCTCCCTGGTGGCATGGCTGTGTGGATGCGCTCACTACTGCCTGTCCCTGCCTGGAACCGCTCTTGCGCCCTATCAGCCCGGAAGAATTCCGGCGGGGCTCTATCGATCAGCGGCGCTGGAAAACATGGCGCAACGCTGCGTGTCAGCTAACTGAGGGACAGAAGCCAGTTCCCTGCTGGCGGCACCGTGGACCAGGCCTGTACAGGATCATGGCAGGGGTGCTCCCGGCTGAGAGCAAACAGGTCTGGCTCGACCAGTTCGTCAATCGCGGGGACAAGGATATTCCGCTGGATGTGGATCTGGTCATCACCTCTGATCCTGCATGGTGGCTCACTATGGGCAATGGGCGCGGGTGGTACTCCTGCGCAGGCACAGGCCCTACTCACGACCCGCGCATCGGCAACTGGTACGATACCGGCGTGGTGCTGGCGGCCCTGGTGGCACGAGGTGCCGACTGCTGGGCGCCCGATTGTCTGATTGCGCGCACCACCGTGCGCCTCGTCATGACGGGGTTATCGACCTCTGAAGAGGAGTCGAGCATGGTCGCGCCACAAACCCTTCGGGTGGTGCTTGGCCGGGTGTACCACAACGATCTGACCTGTGCCTGCAACCTGCTGGTTTCCCTGGCCGCGCTCTTTGAACGGCATGGTCTCCCCTGGGGATGCATTGTGGGAACCAATACCGCGCAGTTCGCCCGGGACGGTTCACTCGGCGAGCTTACGCTCGAATGGGAGGCGCGTAAGGCGTTGGGTGTGCCGTACTGGCTCCCCGCAGCAACTGAGCGACCCGCTTTGGAGGGCCAGGTTGCCTACCTGGAACCTGATGCACAAGAAGGTGGTAGCTGGACGTACCCGCTCTTCTCGGTGTACGCCTGCCACCTGCTCGATCCCATTTCCAATCCAATCGCTCAGTCCAACGACAGCGACTAATACCTTCTTCTTCATCGCATCCTCCCTCAGTTCTCTCTTGCTGCACTACAGCCACCTGCTTGTTAACCAGCGGCTTGATCCCGTCTGCTCTCACTTTCCTTGTAAAGACCCCGAATATATGCCGACTACTCTGCTCGTCCGGCATGGCCAAGGAAAGCAGAGAGAGCGCAGCAGGCAAGGTGGTGTGTGGCCCGGAGAAATGGTGGAGGAAGCCTTGACCAACCGTAGAAAGGAAAACCTCTCATGACCATACCATCAACGAACGGCAGTGGCACTGTGTCTGTGCTTGACGGAACTTTGCCAGTACGGCCCTTTCATCCCGATGACTTTGTTGGCTCGCTGCAAGCGGATGGCCAGCAGGTCAGGGTCGCAGCGCTCGCCTGCGATGACGAGCGGATAATCGCGCTCAGCCTGATTGGGTTTGATACCAGTATCGGCGTCGTGCTGGCGCGGCTGTGGAGTTCAACGGCAGTGCCCTTCGTGCCTGCTCCTGACTGGCAGGAAGAGTGGAGCGGACCCGGGCAACTCAAACGCAGTAGCGAACGCTACAAGCAATGCGTGGCACATCTTGAAGGCACCAGGGAAGTCCATGCCCTGGCCTTGCTGCGGACTGCACACCTCACCGAGGGCATCCTGCACCCTCCCGATCTGCCGGAGATGGGCGAGCAGGCATCCTCAACGACGGTGGAGCAAGAACGAGGAACTCCACCGTCGTCGAAGCAACAAAAGCCGCCTCAATGGATACCACGCTATGTCCTGGGCAACTGGGATGAGTCTGGCCCGAACCGCCAGAGCTTCCTGGGGCATCTCTACGCCCTGCGTGTGCTCTTCCTGCACCGGCACACAGAACATCCCGAGTGGCCCGAAGTGTGGGCCGAGGCCCTCTGGGAGCGTGGTCTCGAAAGCAATCTGATCACCCCCCTTGCGGCCATTGGGATGCGAGCCTGGAGGCTCTCCGGCGACCTCATGGCCTGGAGCACGCTTGTCGGCGCAGGCGTGCGCGAAGGCTGGTTACCCTGGAAAGAGCTGTAAACGCGCTACAGAACCAGATAGTCCCAACATGCAAGGCACTCCACCGTTCACACCGACGTTGTTGGTGTCATGGTGGAGTGCCTTCCTTCATAGAGTCATTCACCACAGGAAAAGGAGATTGCACATACATGCCACAAGGAACCTTAGCTAATCTGGCCAACTCGGCCTTTGTACGCACGCCGCCAGCATTCGCTGCACGCATCATACGCTACCTGTTGTCGTTCCCGGAAGGGAAGACCACCAACGTACTTGATCCGACAGCAGGGGAGGGTGACTTGCTCATTCCCTGCCTGGATATTCCATCTGCCAGGCTCTACGGCGTGGAGATCAGCGCCGAGAGAACGGCTGTTGCTCGCACGCGCCTGCCCCAGGCAGAACTTGTCAGCTGCGCCTTTGAGGGCGTGAGCATCCCCAAAGGCAGTATGAGTCTCGTCCTCGCGAACCCGCCGTACTTTTTCCAGGACGGCAAACGCGCTGAATACCGCATCATCGCCGACGCCGGAGTGTTGCTCATGCCCGGAGGGGTGATGGTCGCCATCATCCCGGCTCGTTCGGCCTGGGACGGCACCATGATCAATCACTGGTGTCGCTGGTATGACCGTGTACGCATCTGGAAATTTCCTGACCGCTCACAGACGGAGGATGAGAGCGCTTTCGAAGACTACACCCAGATCTGCGTGGTCGGCATCCGGCGAGCTGAACCACGCGATCCCATCCCGGCGGAGAGTCGCCGACTGCAAGGCTATCGCTACCATACACCTTCAGTCTCTGCAGCAGGCAGGAGTCCCTCGCGTGTACAAGCCGGGTGGGAGCAGGGAACGCCACCACCAGACCTGCCTGAACAACCCATTTCCGATCCCTATCCCGTGCCGGAGAGCATAGCCCGTTCGCAGATCGTGGTGCGGCACGCCGACGAGTCTCTGCTGCTCATTGCCCTCGAACGCAGCGGAGCACACCTGTCTGCCACATGGCAGGCTGCTACGATCTGGGAAGAAGAGGGTCTGCGTGAGTCGCCGGTCATGCCGCTCTCCGGTGAGGCACACGTTGCCGCCGAGGTATTGACAGGGGTGCTGGATGGCGAGATCGTCTGGGGGCCACAGGCGAGGGGCAATAACGAAGAGGGAACACCCCAGCAGGCGCCGCATCTCCTCACCGCCTTTGTGGGGCAGGAGTGGGTGTCGATGTCGATCGAGACCGAAGAGCGCGAAAAGCTGCGCGAGCGCGGTGTCGTGCACGTGGCCATGCGCCAGTGGCAGGACAAACCCATTCTGGGCATCCTGAACCTGGAAACGGGCGAGACCCGCTACGAGCAGGGGGAGGCCGTCTTCAGCTTCTTACAGCCATGGCTTTCTACCCTGGCTGTGCGTGTGGTGGAGAAACGCCAGCCGCTCTACCGGCTCGATCCCTCTGACTGGGAACTGCGCGTGGTCTCCCAATTCGGGCAAGATAAGCAACTGCCCAACGCAGCCTTTCCCGGTCTCTCGCTGGCGCAGCAGCACCGCGTCTATGCTATGGGTCGCGCTCTCGATGCGACTTCTCGCACGGCCATTCAGGGCGAGCCAGGTACTGGGAAAACTCGCTTGGCTGTTGCCACAGCCGCGCGCCAGGCGTACCACTGGCGGCACCGCAACACAGCGCTTTTCCGACAAGGTCAGACACAACCCGCCTGGGTGCGTGGCCTGCGCCGCGCATGGCTCAAGAATCCGCGCACACTCGCCATGCTTGGCCTCACGCCCGTGCGTGATGCTGAGAGCGGGCGTATCACGGTCTATCGTCGACGGGACGGGACGCTTCTCTCGCCAGAGGAGGCTGGTCCTCAGGCACTGCCAGTGCTGGTCAGCACACCCAAGAAGGTGACCAAGGAGTACGCCGCAGAGGTGCGCGCTGCCTGGCCTGAAGCCGAGGTAGTCTTCATCGACCGGTACAGCGACATCCCCGGCTGGATGCAGCGCTGCGCCGAAAGCCGTGCGCCTGCGGTGATCGCTATCCTCTCCCACTCGCTCACACGTGCCTTTGGACGCGAGTGGCATCCTGTTGTGCGCGAGAAGCAGATCACCAGGCGCGAGCCCATCCTGGAGCCGGAGAAAGACCTGCTCCCGCAGCTTGAGGAAGTCTACAACGAGCAGCATGTTCTTATGGGCTATCGCTGGAAAAAGAGCGGGAAGCTCTACACGCGAGAAGAAACGGTGTCGCACTTCTTCTGCCCTGGCTGCGGCGGGCAGATCAAAGCGAAACCTGGCAAGCTGCACGAACGGGAACAGCGCTCCGATGAGGAGGAGCAACAGTTCGCCGCTCTGAAGAAAGGGCAACAGGAAGAGGAGGAAGCACAGGAAGACGGTCTCGAGCCGGTGACCAGTCGCACCTGGTTCACGCTCAAGCCCCGCTGGTGCAGGTGTCGCGCCGATGCCAGGAACAGGCCGGGTCCTCGTAATCCCGCTGGGCGGACACGTGTGCGTACCCCGCTCTGGACGGATGCGCGCCTGGAGACCACACAGCGCAAGCATCCCCAGTTGCCCTTTGCCGCCTGGTCTTCCGCTGTGGAACGCCTGTATGGGCACAAAGGTCACATCGTTGGAACAGATACGGCGCTCACTTCTGCGCGTGCTGTCAGCAAGGCATCGGTAGCAGGAGGCAAGCGCAAGGCGGTCAGTCTGGGGGTTCCCACCACCACAGGCAAGGGTCAGAGCGCGCAGAGCACAGAGGATATAAGCTACGTCGCACGTGAGCCACTTCCTGAGAGCTTCTCACCCTACGATTACCTTTACCGTTTCTATCGTGGGTGCGTGGCGCTGGCCGTGATCGACGAGAGCCACAATGGTCGGGGCCGCGATACCGATATCGCGCACGCCCATCATCAGGCCATGCTCGCCTCCCAGACACGCATGCTCACCAGCGGGACACATTTTGGCGGGGACATCCTGGGTTTCTACCATTATTGGTTCCGCTATCATCCGCAGTTCTGGCGGCGCCTGGGGCTGGGGTGGAATGATGCAGACAAGGCGCTCTCGCGCTACGGTGTAATTCAAGAGTGGTCGAAGGAGTACGAGTCAGATGCGCGCCGCGGCTCAGGCCAGACCACGGTGCAGGTCTCGACCATACCCGCACCTGGGCTTTCGGCCAAACTCATCCCGTACCTGCTAGAGGATATGGTCTACCTGACGGTGCTGGATGTGGGCTCGCACATGCCGCCGCGCATCGAGATCCCCGAAATCGTCTCCATGCGTGATGCGGAGATCGTCGAAGCGCTGGAAGAGGCCGAGAGAGTGCGCCGGGAAGCCACACGCCAGTTGACCGCGTTTAAGCAACTGTACCAGCACGGACAGAGTGGGCATGATAAGGAAGAACGAGAGGTAGAGGAGGAGTGCCTGCAACGAGCGGTACAGCAGGCCAGTGAGCGTGAGCAGACCGTGCAGGCCTGGGCGGAGCCACGCCACCTGGCAACACACTACGGGCGCTTAGTGCGAGCACTCGACGATCTTGCCAGGAAGCGCAATACGGCGGCGCGCCTCGCCAAGGGCACGGTGCCGCGCTGGTTCGCCGTCCTGCCTTGCGACCGCCCTTTCGAGGTATGGGAGACCAGGCGCGACCACTGGGGCGATACCCTCGGCCGCACGCAACTGGTCGAGACGGAGCGACTCGTCTGGGAGCATCTCTACCCCCTGGAGAGACGTCTTATCGTGCTGGTGCAGCGGGAACTCGGCGAGGGAAGGCGCGTCATGCTGTACATAGACCAAAATGACCTGCGCTCGACGCCCCGTCGCCTGGAGTGGGTGCTGAAGGATATGCAGCCCTGGACGCTGCCCAACAGCGTCGCCGCCGAGGATCGCCAGCAAGCAATTTTGCAAGCAGTGCAGCAGGGGCATCACGTGGTGATCGTTCCCTATCGGCGTGTGAACGAGGGGCTAAACCTGCAAAGTGCCATCGATACGATTTTGTGGGTGGAGATGGCGCTCAACCTCTTCATGCTCGATCAGGCCAGCAGGCGCGCCTGGAGGCTCGGCAAGTGCGAGGAAGTGCGCATATACTATATCGCCTATGCCAACACTGCCGGGCATACCAAGCTGCGCAAGCTAGGACAGCAGAGCGGAGCGGCAGCCGCCTTTGCCGGAGAACCCGCACGTGGAGCGCTGATTGAACACGCCGGGGCCGACAAAACCACCCTTGCCAGACTCTCCAGCCTGCTCGAACAGAGCGAGGGTGAAGAAGGAGACGACGAGGAGAACGGAGTTGTGCTGATCTCCGGCGAGAAAGAGGTGGCCGAAGAAGAGGCAGTGCTCAAGGCCGTGTTTGCCAAGCGAGCGGAGGAACTGCGCAAGGCGCTTGTGCGAGGGCGTGAGTGGCTTGGCGGCGTCAAGGACGATCTCGCGGAACGCCTTGCAGCCCTCGCGACCTGCCCAACTGCCAGGGTTTCGGTGTGGGCCGAGCGTCCTCTCCCGCTTGCTCTCTCCATCTCCCGGACGGTGCATCAGGCAGAACAGGTGGGCGTGGAGCTACCAGAGCGCGAGGACGAACGGCAGCATGAGCCAGTGATTACACTCCCTGCTGCCACGTCTCCTGTGCTCGCAGCGTTGCCTCCCTTGCTGCCTGAAGAGGCGACGACCACACCACCTGTAGTACCGCTACAGGAACCAACGTGGGAACCAGTAATCACTGTAGGAAGTCGTGCCGAAGTTGTCTTTGGACGCAGCGAGCATATCGCGCTGGCACGGGTACGGAGTCGCGCTCGTCGCCCTGGTGGATACCGGGAAACGCCTCGACGGCGCATACCGGTCTCCGAGCGTGACATTCCCTCGCTTATCGAGGACGAGGTAGCAGGAGCGGATGAGCAGTGCCACCAGGTACTGATGCCATCACTCTGGGACCAACTCGTGGCACCTACGTCGCAAGCCAGTACGGCGACGCTCTTCGCGGTGTCGTCTCACGATCAACATGCCCCTCTCCAGCCGCAGTTGTGGGAACGAGAAATGGCGCAACCTCGCAGGTAAGTGCCAGGAAGTTCAACCCACCCAACAAGCGGGGCGAGCAACATGCAACGCCCCAAGACCATTCACTACGCTGTATGAAAGACCTCATGCCCCAGGCCGCCACTGATAGTGCGGTTTCCTGGGGCATGCTGGTGTTTGTAAAGGAGAAAAAGACCTATGGTAAAAGCCATTTCATCTGTCCTGACAGAGCAGGACGAAGACATCCGTGAAGTAAGCCCCGCCAACGCTGTCCTCTTGCGGCGGCTTGGCCTTGAAACGTTACCCGCGCACGAAACCATGATCTTGCCGACAGAACGGCTCATCGTCGTTGGTGCCGACCACCTGGCGCGTTCTGCCAAACGCCTGGTGAAGAGTATCCAGCACGTGGGCATCCTGCAAAATCCCTCGGTGGTCGTGCAGGGAGGCGTCGATATACACGATGACGAAGCCACCTTTGAGGTGATTGCCGGGCGCAGGCGCGTGCTGGCAGCGGGACTTGCCGGACTCACCGTGGTCAAGTGCGAGGTCTATGTCGCAAGCACCATGCAGCTCTCTGCACTGCTCGCACTCATTGAGAACGAGCAGCGTTCTGCCGCCTGGGTCAGGGAGGTCGAGGCGCTGCGCTGCCTGATCGACGAAGGGGTCGGCATGACCCTCGACGACCTGGCCGCCTTCGGCTTCGATCGCGCGACGCTTGCCGAACGGCTCAAAATCGCACAGTTACCTGCACCACTGCTCGACCGTATTCTGTTGGGCAATGTGAGCCGGGAGGTGGCGCGTAAGCTCGTCCGCCTCACTCAGGCACAGCAGGAGCGCGTCGCGAGCTTGACTCTGGCAGGCGAGGAGATCACGGCAGAGCGCGTGAAAGACATCCTGCGAGCGCAGATCAATACGGGCCTTGTGCCCGTCCAGGATGCGCTCACCCAGGGATGGAATGCCACTTCATCTCACCTGCCTGTCGTCCCTGATACATCGCCATTTCTGGCACAGCCGCGGCGTGAGGAACTGGCAAAACAGATCGGGTGCCTGGACGGGGAACGTATGCAGGGAGTATGCCAAACCGCATCGATCTCGTCGCTGCCCTCACTGCTGGCTGCACTGCAGGCCTTTGAGCACTGTCCCGATTACCGGGCGGTGCCGCAGGCCGTGCAGACGCTCGCCCAGGCGCTTATGCAGCAACTGCGCATTGCGCTGCGTGACACACCACCGGCAGCCCAACCTACTATTCAACCTCAATCAGAATGAAAAGGAGTACGACACAATGTTTGCATGTGACCAGGATTTTCCCAAAGCTGATCCCGTCTCGCGCGGCTGTGGAGATCGCGAGCCCGGCGGCGTTTACGCTGAGTGTGGCCTGTCTTCAAGGGGGCGGCCTCTAGAAGAGTTCCTCCTCGATCCGCCTCTGCCAATCCCACCAGGCCTCGATCTCGTCAATAAGCCGCAGACCTGGCAGCGTCTGCTTCCATCGGGTGAACCAGCGCTCGATGAGGAGGAACTTCCCATCTTTGACCTGCTGATCTGGGTGGGTCAGGAGCACTATCCATATGCCCCTGACTACCTGGAGGAAACACGCCGTTTTGGAGCATCCCGCCGCCTCAACCCCAACCTCAACCTCTCACTGCTCTCCCGGTCGAGTCGCATGATCCTGGCGCATCCCCTTGCAATCAATACGGCGTGGCAGACCCAACGCCCGCCACAATCCTGCAAGAAAGAAATACCCGGCCACGATGCTGCGAGTGACGAAGAGGTGGGAGGTATATCGGATGAGACTTGTGAAGAGACAACCACCTGGCCTCTCCTGCATCTCATCGGTACCAGCAGTGAATCGCTACTTCCGGCACTGTCGCCAGCTTCCCCGCGAACGGGACCCTGCCTGTTTAAATTGTGGGAATTGATCCCACGAGAGGCGGCGCAGACGGCGATCGATATCCTCGACAGTGAAGTCGGAGAACTGCCACCTGGCGCAGAACTACTGCCCCTCTGCCTACGGGAAATCGGTAGCACCATCTACCAGTACCGCCCGACGGGTGAGTCGGCGGATGGCCTGGTACCGGGCATCTTCGCTGTGCTGCCCATCACTGGATTCGCGCTCATCCGCTACCAGGATGGCTCGGTCAATGAACGAGCTAAGGAGAAAATTCTGGCCGGGCTGGAGGCACATGGAAGTCACGCGATCCCGGTCTACGAAACTGATCGCTAACGATTAGCAGAGAGGCAAGAACGCAGGCACATCTACTAAGCGAACCTCTGCATAACACGCCGCACGCGCCGGAAGTGTATTGAAATGCAAGTGCACCAATGACTTTCAATGCAGTGCGGAACGATCTTTCACACAACCCCAGGAAGCTCCTTCCTGGGGTTTTTCATGCCTTCTACACAAGAAAGGAACATAGCCTTATGACACGATCAACAACTCACTGCTCATTTTGTCCGGCAGCAGTCAAGAAAACACAGAAGAACATCCTCATGCATCCACTCTTTGTCGATGAAACGATGGACTGGCCTCCATCTGATCCAATACTTCAGCGGCAAGCGCGCGCATTGCATGAGGCCATTGCGCCCTACCTCTGCATCGCTGATCTGCGACGGCTGGCAACCAGTGGTGACAATATCCAGGCCGCGCTCAAGAGCATCGAAGGCATCCCGGAGGAAGTGCAGGCACTGGTCAGCCTGCTCCAGGTGTTACTGGCACCATGTAAGGATGAACGCATTACGCGGCCTGCCGATCTGGCGGCGCTGCTGATGCTTGAGCTAGGACACCTCGACCATGAGGAGTTCTGGCTGGCATGCCTGGATACGAAGAACCACGTGCAGCGACTCCATCGCTTGTATAAGGGCAGTTTGAACTCGTCTGTTGTGCGCGTAAGCGAACTGTTCCGCTTGCCCTTACAGCTCAATAGCGCTGCCATCATCGTCGCGCACAACCATCCATCTTCTACGTGCCTTGCCAGCCCCGAGGATATCAACGTCACTCGGCTTCTCATCCAGGCGGGCGAGCTACTGGAGATCGAGGTGCTTGACCATCTGATAATCGGCCAGGGCGCCTGGATAAGTATGCGCGAACAGCGGCTGGGCTGGTGAGGAGGTGAAGCCATGACAGAAATGAAACTCTCTGAGAGGAACGAACGGCTGATCCTGGGCATCGACCCTGGCTTTGGTCGGATGGGCTATGCGGTTGTGGCGGCAGCGGGCAATGATCTGCGTTTGCTCGTCTGCGATGCGATCATGACGCCGACCGGACAGGCCTACCCGCTACGGTTGCAATTGATCTATGAGGAGCTCAGTGTGATCATTGACCGCTATTGTCCACAGGAGGCCGCCATAGAGAAACTCTTCTTCGGCAAGAATGTGACAACCGCCATAGGGGTAGCGCAGGCGCGCGGCGTTGCGCTCCTGACACTGGTGCAAAGCGGGTTAACCATTGCAGAGTACACTCCAAGTGAGGTCAAGCTAGCCGTCACTGGCTATGGAGCTGCTCTGAAGGGACAGGTGGGGTATATGGTGCAACACATACTCGATCTGCCTTCGATACCTCGGCCTGATGATGCTGCTGACGCTGCTGCTATTGCGATCTGCCATGCACATTTGCTTCACCCCAACATGCCAGTTGCGCTCAAGTAGCTCACATATGGCCGGATAACAAGAAACATATCGATAATGTCGGCACAAGGATGGCTTTTCACTGAAAAGCTGTCCTTTTTTGCGTTTTTACCAAACTTTCTGGCAAAGGGTACCCAACTCTTGCCAGTAAAGATGATGAGATGGAGCAGTCGAAAACGCTCTTCATATTCGTTTCTTAGGAAAAGAAGATGTCTCTAGCAGCTTGTCATACCATTGATTACGCCGATGATGGTGATTACAATGTTTCCCTAATGAGGACAGTAACCGATTTGCGTTCATCTGAAAAGTCTCTCTTATTATGCTACCCGAGTAAGGAACCGCTCTAACTCGGCTAAACCTCGGTGATAGAGATCGAGATAAGCATATAATTCATCTTTCGACCCATGTAAAGGGCCAGCTATCAGTATGTCTTTTAGCTGGGGTGTCTGCACGCGGTATCGATCAAGCGCAAGCTTGCATGCGCGCAGATCGGATCGTCGGGTGGGTGAGAGCGCCGTACACAAATCTTCGACACGGTAACCTGTAGGGTCTACCATGAAAGAGTCAATTGACGCTCTCCTTACCAGACATGGCAAGCAATAGCCACAATGTTGGTAAGCTGCTTTTGTGCCTGAGAAGCGTCCCGCGCCAGGATGTGCGCATGACATTGTTTCTGAAATGTTTGCTTGAAGCGTTATTTGATCAGCACAGCCTCTTAGCATCTCACCTTTCGTTTGGAATCGATAGGGGAGGACGAGATCAATGTGTATACCGAGGGCAAGCAGAACTTCACGAAAAAGGTGCATCAGGTGTGGATGCGTCGACCGTGTGCTAAAACTGCCTATTCGCGATGGAGTGAGCGGGATGTTGAGCGAAATGAACCCGTTCTCCGGCACGATAAGTTGTGTGGCTTGTATCGCATCAGCGACTGCGATACCAAGCGCAAGGAATAATATTGACCGTCCTCGTGTCGTGATCTCTGAAACTCCGATAGCAAGCCTGGGTGGAGAGACCCAAAACCGGAGGTAGGGTGCGGTATCAGCATTATACCTTTGTCTGAGCGCTACAATTGCGCTACGTTGGGCAATGCTTGTTGGCCCTTGTCCAGACCCATGATGTCCAATGAGTACTAGCGGTCCCCAATTTGCGAGTTGATCCAGGGCACCGATGAATGAATCTAGTCCTCCGGAATACAGGCACACGCGTTCAGCCCTCAGAGGGAGAGAACCCCACAAGCTTTTCTGAGTTGGAACGTAGTGTCCTGTCAAAGTACTGGTTGCAAGTGGACGAATCAGAATGGTCCAGTGATCACCAGTAAGAAACGAAAGGAAACGTTCTAGTGCTGGTCGCGCCTGCTGCCATTGTGCTGGACAACTTACTGGGAGATGGAGTATATAGTCCCTTGTCCAGCGGTCGTAGGCGTAGCGTCGAGGAATACTGGCATCAGCTGCGTAGACTGAAATAGCAGTTATAAGCAGATCCTCAGCAGATTCGCTCAGCGTTAGCCCATATTGCTCGAAAACGCTCCCTACCGAGCTTTGTACTGCCAGTTCATGGCCTGGTATCCCGAATGGAATCTCGAGTATCTGATCTGCAAGGCCGATTGTCGGGCGAAATGTATCTCCGGAACCGCGCAAACAGAGTACATGCCAAGTCATTCCGTATCCCCCAACATCTCATATCCTGTTTCGTAGATGCGTTCGACTACCTGGTAACCCTCAGGGCCGTCCCAATCAAGGGCCAGGACATCGATTTCCCGCAGGTCAAGGCGTACAACGCCAGCAATGAAATCTTTGATCTCGAGCATGAGCGTATTGGCATCCTCCTCATTGAGTGTACCCCGTTCGATGCGGTTCACTAGCTCCTCCTGTAACCGCACATTGACGTAATTGGTGATAGATAGGGCTACAATTGCTTGCATCCCATCAGCATCCATTGCATCCAAGGCATCTATTCCGCCGTCTACCACATCATACTGGTCGAAGATAGCTGTACAGGTCTCGATCATCGCGGCGCGGGCAATCGCCTCCTCGCGGAGTTCCCCATTTGGGGCAATCATGTCAATAAATGCTGCCAGTACAAACTGCGCATCCTGCCCAAGAAAGGGCTCCAATCCGACATTTCTGGCCACCTCCTGGAAGCCGTTTCGCACTCCGTCGGCTAAGAATCCACCAAGCCGAGCGGATGAGGCGCGACCAGCAAGTGCGCTACTTGCAGCGGCGCGAGCGCCGCCACTGGCCTGCACATATGAACGACTGAGCGAAGCCAAGGCTGCAGTGCCAAGTCCAATGGCTACTCCACTCGCCAGACGGCTTAGAGCCGCTTTTGGTACCCTCCAGGAGATATGCGGCAGTGGATTATCTATTCCCAGCGGTTCCGATTCTGCAGCCGGCGATTTCTCAACAC
>WNEZ01003305.1_pt1 | contig 19885 bp, 13 predicted proteins | sample 5400521 | NCBI WGS metagenome assembly WNEZ01 (sample SAMN13153339, study PRJNA577476) | soil metagenome | isolation source: 120 cm saprolite under Douglas fir tree site 2 hole 1 replicate 1 | place: USA:California | collected 2015-04-18 | reverse complement strand
TCCGGCTCGGGATGGCTGACAAATGCCGCAGCATACTCATCGGGCTTCTTCTCACCTTTAGGCGTCATTGCCGCCGGAGTGATCTTCAGCGGCTCGCGCGCTCCCATGTGGCAGGACTCGCAGCGGTCGACAATGTTCGCATCGGCCACGTTGATCTGCACGATGGTCGGATCCCAGTCCGACGTCTTTTTCTTCAAGCCTTCGATTTGCGCCGGTGTAAGGTCGACCATGTGGTCGGCAACGTACTCGTCCATCTTTGCCCTGGCCGCAGTGACAGGCTTTAACACATCACCAAGCTCCAGGCTCAGCTGAGTGCGCTCATCGCGAATCTCGTTGTAAGTCTCCTCCAGTTGCGGGAAGTTGAATTTCTTCTTGCTGCCATCCGGGAACTCGACCGTGGCCTGCTGGTTCTTGTATTCCTTGATCTCCTTTTGTTTGCTGTCCTTCGCGGAGGCGCTGGTGCTGGTTTCAAACTCGTACGTAAGGGCATTCACATAAGCGCGCCGGTCAGTGAACACGCTCTGTACCGCCAGAAGGCGCGCACTGGCATCGTCCAGCTTCCGGCGAGCCTCGTCTGCCCGCGCCTTTGAATCCTGATACGCATTGTCGTAAGCCTGCTTGAGAGCTGCGTAATCAGGATTTTTCTCGACATCCTTCTCGGAGGTCGCCGAAGTCGACTTGGCAGTGTTGAGAAAGGCGCTGTAGCGAGTCTTCCACTGCTCCTGGAAAGTCTTCCACGGACGCTGTCCCCAAGCCTCATCCCACAAAGCCCAGAACAACGTGGCGACCAGGATCACGATCGCAATCACGTAGTGCGCCGCGTACGACTTGCTGGTTATCGGATCCTGCTCGGGGATAGGTTGCTCAGGCACCGCTTCCTCCGGCTAATTTCTTTCCAAACTTTTCGTTGTTCCCGCTCTCTGTCATTCCGAGCGCAGCGAGGAACCCCTACCCGCAGCACTAGTGCATGCGGTAGGGATGCTTCGACTCCGCCGGAATCCCGCTTCGCGGCATTCCGTCTCCGCTCAGCATGACAATTCCACAACCATGCTTTTACACGTTGAACCACGGCGTAATCCACACGTACTTGATGTGCCACAAAAGCCGCAGCGCCATCTTTAAGGGCAACGCGATCATGGTCAGCCACAGAAATGCCATGAGCGAAAACTGCAGCAGGCTCATGCGCTGAAAATCCTTCGGCATCTTACGGCGGAACAGCGAGTAAACCGCACCGCCGCCCACGAGATAAAATCCGACCACCACAATCGCGCCGAAGATGCCTTTCCCGAGATTCGACGTGATCCCGAAAATATCCGGCAGATCGCGATTGACCTCATAGATCAGCCGGTTGTGATCCCACGTCTGGCCCGGCCAGAACCATTGCCACCCGGGGCCGCGAATAAACGTTCCTATAATGATCATCGCCACCCACAAAATGACGAAGCCAAATAGGAAAGTAGAGATCGAAAATTTGCGCTGCTTCCAGGTGTAGTAGCCGCTGCCCAGCGGATTGGTGTCGATGTAAGGGATGACCATCAAGCCAATGATGATCATCGTCGGCATAACCACGCCCGCAATCCACGGGTCGAAATAGACGAGCATCTCCTGCAGTCCGAGGAAGTACCACGGAGCCTTCGCCGGATTCATCGTCAGGTTGGGATTCGCCGGCTCTTCCAGCGGCGCATTCAGCGTGATCGACCAGACCATCAAAATGATGGTCACAATGATTGCCGCAAGAAACTCAATGCGCAGCAGGAACGGCCAAACGTGAACTTCTTTCTGCCACCCGGGCTTGAACGGCCAAGTCTTGCGATGATGGGTCTTGGCCAGCGCGGCATCGCCTTCCAGTTGCTCGATCAGCACATCGTTGGCCCGCGCCTGCTTCACCGCCAGGTAAATGTAAAAACCCAGCAGCGGGATCAATCCCACAATCGGCACATTGTCCGGCGCCGAGCAAATCTCCCAAATTTGTCGCCAGTCCATAATCTCTCCACGAACCGTGCGGGGACAGCCGCCCTGGGCAGTCCGGTCGAGCAAAGCTCGACGGAGTTTTGTGGCCACTTACAACAAGGCCGGGCTGCGCCCGGTGGACAGCCGAGGGCGGCTGTCCCCACATAAACCCTTTACTCTCCTGCGGCCTTCGGCCCTCTCCGCGTTTTATCGGCTTCCGCTGCCAGCATTACCGGCGCCGGACCCGAAATGCCGCCGTCTTTCCGTACGCGCCAGAAGTGGACAATCATCAGTACCGAAGCCACGATCGGAATCCCAATGCAGTGCCAGATGTACGACCGCAGCAGGGCATTGGCGTCGACGATCGATCCACCTAGCAACCCAAACCGCACGTCGTTATATGGCGTCATGCCCAGCACGGAGCCAAACGGTCCCTCATGCCCGAGCAGCGGAGTAGCGCGCGCCATATTCGTTCCCACCGTAACAGCCCAGAACCCAAGTTGATCGTCGGGCAGCAGATATCCGGTGAACGAGAGCAGCAAAGTAAATACCAGCAGCAGCACGCCAATATTCCAGTTAAACTCACGCGGCTTCTTGTAAGATCCCGTCAGAAACACACGGAACATGTGCAGCCAGACGCCAATCACCATCAGGTGGGCCGCCCAGCGATGCATGTTCCGCAGAATCTTCCCGAACGGCACATCGTGCTCGAGATAGAGCACGTCGCGAAACGCCTGCACCTTGCTGGGGTGGTAATAGAACATCAACAGCACGCCCGTGTAAGTGAGGATGATGAACAGATAAAACGTAATCCCGCCCATGCCCCAGGTGTAGCTGTAGCGCACTGCATCGCGATTAATCTTCGCCGGATGCAAGTGCAGGAACACGTTGGAGAGCACGCCCAGCGCCCGGTTACGCGGCGTGTCGTCGTGCTTGTGACGGAAGATCGAAGTGTAGACCTGGGTCTTGGTCGGATCCTTCAGCCCCTCGATCTGTTCCTTAGCCTTGGCAGGAATGTCGGTCTTCAGCGCCTGGATGTCTTCTTTCACCCCGGCGGTAACCTTCTCCAGCACCCCGACCTTATTCCCGTTCTTTCCGTTCGGATTGTTTTCGTCAGCCATCACACTCCCCGATGTTGTCCTCGTAGCGCCGGCGTCCCGCCGGCTGTCGCGAGGGCGTCCCGCCCTCGCATCATTGGCCGAAGCCCGAAAGCCGAAGCCCGGTTTTACACTCCCGTCAAAAACGCCCCCGGATCATTAAACTTACTCGGCTGTCCCTTCGGCCACTGATACAGCCGCGAAGTATCCACGATGATCTGTCCATCGGGCGCCAGTTCCACATGCGCCCGGTCCATCGGACGAGGCGCCGGTCCTTCAAAGTTCACACCTTCGCTGTCGTACCCACTTCCGTGGCACGGACACTTGAATTTGTTCTCGCTCGGCTTCCAGTCGGGAGTGCATCCCAAGTGTGTACAACGCGCGTAGATCACGAACAACCGGTCGGGCGTGCGATCCACCCAGATGCGGAATTTCTGCTGCCATTTGGTATCCACGCCGAGCGCATACTCCGACGGATATCCGATCTTGAAAACCGAGTTAGGTTCAAAAAGCGTGCGCGGCAGGAAGAAGCGAAAGAAGGCAAGGAACCACGCCGTGAGGAAGGCCGTCACGCCCACCCAAACCAGCCGCCGGCGCCGCTTGTCGATCTCGGTGTTCGAGGGACCCGACGAGGCCAGCCCCGCCGCCGCTGCCGCCTTCGACGTGCCTACCGCGGGCGTGCCTACATACTTCGTGGCATCCATCGCGGGCTTGGCCGCGGTTTTTGCTGCCTCCGGATTCGGATTGACCTTCTCGGTCTCCGGCTCCGCCATGTATTCCCTCCTGCTTCTTCTCGTTCGGATGAATCTATATCAGCTGCGTCATCCTGAGTCCCGCGTTTTCACCAGCGGGACGAAGGATCCTGCGCTTATTTCGACGTCAGCCGACCGCAACCTCTCAGCCTGCCACCGCCATGCCAGTCTCCGCCAGCAACTTCTGCACTCGGTGGGACGATGCTCCTAAAGTCTCCATCACAATCTGGCCCAGCGCCTGAATGAACTTCGGAGAATCATTCAGCCCCGCCGACATCTCAAACTGCGTAAAGCCCAGCCGCGCTGCCAATTCGCGCGCCTCATGATCAATTTCACCCAAAGTCTCAACGTGATCCGACACAAATGCGACCGGTACCACACATATTTCGCTCACACGCTCCGCGACCAATTGGTGCAACGTCTGCCGTAAAGAAGGTTGCAGCCATTTGCTGGCCCCCACTTTACTCTGGTAGCAGAGCCGGTGGCGGTTACGCCATCCGCCACGCTCCATCAGCAATTCGACAGTCTCCTCAATCTCACGCTGGTAAGGATCACCTTTCTCAATCACGGCGAGAGGCACGCTGTGCGCGCTGAACACAATCTCAGGCTTCTCCGGTGCGGCAAATCGCCCCAGTGCCTCTTCGACCTTTTCGACCACTGCATCAAGATACGTTTCGTGCCGGAAGAACCGTTCCACGCGATACACGGGAACGTCGTCGCGAAACAGCCGCCGCCATTCGTTCAGGCTCGAACCGGTAGTCGTTGACGAGTACTGCGGATATAAGGGCAACAGCACGACTTCGTCGCAGTCGGCCTCGCGTAGCTGCTCAATCGCTTCTCCAGTGAACGGATGCCAGTAGCGCATGGCCACAAAGCACCGCGCATCCAACCCCAGATTTTCAAGCTCCGCCTCCAGCGCCAGTGCCTGCCGCTCCGTAAATTTCCGGATGGGCGAGCCGCCGCCGATGGCCGCGTAATGATGCTGCACCTTGCGCGCACGTGTTGCTGAAATCAATTTAGCCAGAGGCTTGCGCCCGATGCGGGCAAAAGGGAAGTCAATAATGTCGGGATCGCAGAACAGGTTATAAAGAAATGGTTCGATCGCTTCCAGCGTGTCGGGACCCCCGAGCTGAAAGAGAACTACCCCCACACGCCGTGATGTGCGCACCATTTCCCCTGAAACTCCAGAACGGGGCAATGTACTCCGTTCAACGCGCGCGAGTCAATGCCGCCCTCGCAAAAGTCTGTGGAGAAAGTTCCCGCCGCTCTTTCGACGTTTTGCGGCCCGATGCTTTGTGGCTGAACAGTTTGCTGAAAACTCAATGGCGGTTCTGTTTTGAAAGGGCGCGGCTTCTAGCCGCGGCGTAAGTGCCGCAAAATCAACCGTGGCTTTTAGCCACTGAGGGCGCACCTGGTCAGCGAAGTGAGTTTTTCAGCAATCTGCGGAAGACGCAATCAATGCGCCAAGTGGCACATACAGCAAAAAGCCCACGGCATCCGCCGCGGGCTTGCTTTCAATCGTAAACAAGTTAGAAGGGGGAAGAATCAATTCAATTACGGCAGTTGCAAGTTGGACTTCTCATCCACCACAACATTCCGCCGCTGGCCATCGTACAGATACAACACTCGCAGCGATTTATGGACCCCAGGCAGCGGATCGACTCCCATGCTGTAGTTATCCACGCGTAGAACGAGCCTTCCGTCGTCGATGCGGCTTCTCACCGCGTCGGTCACGTTAGCGAACTGTCCTTGCGCCCCGTAATACGCCCGCAGCACCTGCAGCCCTCTCACCCGAGGCCTGTAAGAAGCTTCGCGGCGTTCCTCACGCTCGTGCCGTTCGTGAGCTTCCCGCCGATCCCCTCGATCTTCGGGATCAAGTTCCAGTTGGGCCGTGGTTCTTTCCGGATAGCTGAATTCCTTGACGTCGCCGTCCCACTCGCGCACTCGGATGATTAAGGTCTTGTTCTGGTGTGGCGCAGGATCGATCGCAAGGTTAAAGCGAGTGACCTCCAGCTGAAGGACTCCATCGTGTATGAAAGTGCGCACGCGAGCCGTCACATCTACTGTGTGCCCTGGCACCCCCCACTCCGCACCAACAAACTCGCCGCCCTGCGCCATGGCCGAGCCTGCAAGCAAAAGCGTACAAGCCAGACTACCAACGACGCACATCGCTGATCTGAATCGCATAGATTCCCCCTAACCCAAAATGATAGGTGCGAATCCAGCAGCGAAGCACTGTACGAAAGGACAAGTACCAGGGTCACGCGGCGGACTCGAACCTCGATGGAAAGTAAGGCCTGCAACCGAAATGACGCTATAATTGCGACCCACTGATGGCACTCTCCTCCGGAACAATGCTGGGGCCCTATGAGATTCAGGCCCCTCTGGGCGCGGGCGGAATGGGCGAAGTATATTGTGCCCGCGACACCCGTCTGAACCGGACGGTAGCCGTCAAGATCCTGCCCAGTCATCTTTCCGACAATCCCGAAGCCAGGCAGCGTTTAGATCGTGAAGCGCGCACCATCTCCAGCCTGAGCCATCCCAACATCTGTCTGCTTTACGACGTCGGCACGCAAGGTGGCACCAGCTATCTGGTCATGGAGTACCTGCAGGGCGAGACTCTCGCCGACCGCCTGCGAAAAGGCCCGTTACCGCTCGACCAGGTTTTGAAATACGGAATTGAAATCTGCGATGGTCTGGAAAAAGCGCACAGGAGTGGAGTAATCCATCGCGACCTGAAGCCTGGCAACATCATGCTCACAAAAGGCGGCGCCAAGCTGATGGACTTCGGCCTGGCGAAGCCGGTCGTGCCGCTGAGTCCTCCAAGTTCCGGACTGACTCAGACCGTGGTGACTCCGCAGCAGCCGCTGACGACTGAGGGCATGGTGGTGGGCACGTTCCAGTACATGTCGCCCGAGCAGCTCGAAGGCAGGGAAGCCGACGCGCGCAGCGACATCTTCGCCCTCGGCGCGGTGTTGTACGAAATGGTGACGGGCAAGCGCGCTTTTGAAGGCAAGACGACGGCCTCGACGATTGCGGCGATCATGGCGGCCGAGCCGCCGCCAATCTCAACCGTGCAGCCTATGTCCCCGCCTCCCCTCGAGGCGACGGTGAAAAGCTGTCTGGCGAAGGATCCCGACGAACGCCTCCAGAGTGCCCACGACGTCAAACTCCAGCTCAAGTGGATTGCTGAGCACGCGTCGTCCTCCCGTTTCTCTGCTGTCGCTCCCGCAGCGCGGCGGCCTGGGAATGGAGTGGCATGGCTGGTCGCAGCATTCCTGTTGGTACTCCTACTCGGCGGCGCTTCTGCCTGGTGGGTGCGCGCTCGTGAGACGCCTCCCGCGATGTACTTCAACAGCTCCCTGCCTTTCCCTGCGGCTTACGTTGCGCTGTCGCCGGATGGGCGAACGTTGGCGATGGTGGCGTTTTCTGATCCGGCCAATAAGAATGTGATCTGGACCCATCCGGTCGGAGGCCGGGGCGCGACCGTGGTGCCGGGTACGGAAGGCGCGTTCTATCCCTTCTGGGCGCCCAATGGACGATCCATCGGATTTTTTGCCGACGGCAAACTTAAGACCGTCGACATTGCCTCGGGAACATCGGCACAAGTATTGGCCGACGCGCCTTTTGGCCGGGGAGGAACTTGGAACGCAGACGGGATAATTCTTTTTACACCGGATGCATGGAGTGGGTTGTACCGCGTGCCATCGTCAGGCGGGACCCCAGTGGCGGTGACCAAACCAGATGTTTCCCAGTTCCAGGTAAGCCACCGCTGGCCCGTGTTCCTGCCCGACGGGCGCCACTTTCTCTACCTCGCGTGCAATTTCTCCGGACGGCTCGACAAGAACATGATTGTTGTCGGCTCACTCGACTCCGATGAAAAGCGTCCGATCGCAAACGCGAGCACAAACGCTTTTTACGCCGACCCAGGCTTCCTCGTTTATTGGCGGGACAACGCTCTTGTCGCCCAGCGCTTTGATCTTCGCAACTACGCGCTCTCGGGCGAGCCGCGAACCGTCAGCGATGCGGTGCAATATTTCCCCCAAACCAACCTGGCTGTCTTTACCGTGGTGGGCAAGACCCTGGTTGCCCAAACCAGTGCGCGTAAGGGCGCCAGCAAGTCGCAGCTGACCTGGTTTGACCGGCGGGGTAAGCAGCTAGGTACGGTCGGGCCTCCGGAACTGGTCGCCAATCCCAAACTTTCACCCGACGGTAGACGCGTCGCCGTGGACCAGACCGACACCGACGGTCGGCACGTCAACATCTGGATTCATGAACTGACCAGTGACGCGGCGGCTCGGATCGGTTTCGGCCCGTGGCTGGAGCAAGTTACGGTTTGGAGTCCTGACGGGAAGCAGGTCATCTACACCGCGAATGAAAAGCTCTTCTTCAGCCTTTACATGAAAAACGCGGACGGATCCGGCTCGGCGCAGAACATCATGGACTTCGGAACCCCGCAGCAGGGGCCGTGGGACTGGTCTCGCGACGGAAAATACGTGCTGGCGCGGAAGGACCGCGAGCTCTGGTACATGACCATGCCGGACCGTCAGACGAGGCCGTTGCTGCAATCCCCCTGGCTGATTCGCAACGCGCAATTTTCGCCCGACGGGAAATTTGTCGCGTACGCCTCGAGCGAGACGGGAAACTGGGAGGTCTACGTTTCGCCTTTTCCGGGATTCGGCAGCAAATGGCAGGTGTCTCGCGGCGGAGGAGAGGAGCCGCGCTGGAGGCGCGATGGTAAAGAGCTGTACTATCTCGCACCGGATGGAAGATTAATGGCAGCAGAAGTCAGGACCGGCGCCGGGTTCGAAGCGGGCTTTCCGAGCGGACTGTTTGTAACCCACACCCGGCAACCGATTTCAGCCATGGATTTCTTTTCCTACGACGTAACGCCGGACGGGCAGAAATTTCTGGTCAACACAAAAGTGGACACGTCCAATTCCGCGCCCTTGTCGGTCATTTTGAACTGGTCGTCGGAGATGGAGAAGTAGCGGAAAATCGCAATCGCCTCACGCGCGAGAGGACTGGGCGGTCGCGGGCTGGACGTCAGCTTTTTCCATCTCCTCAATCACCGCGTCGGCAAACTCCGAGGTCCCCGCTTTGCCGCCAACATCCTTCGTCAGCTTCTCGGGATGACGATAAACTCTTTCAAGCGCGTTGCGGATCTTGGTAGAGGCTTCGTGTTCTCCCAGATGCCGCACCATCAGGAGCGCGGAGCGCAACAGGGCAGTGGGATTCGCGAGATTCTTGCCCGCAATGTCCGGCGCCGACCCGTGCACCGCCTCAAAGATGGCACACTCATCACCCAGGTTCGCGCTGGGTACAAATCCCAGTCCGCCCACGAATGCAGCGCACAAGTCGGAAATAATGTCGCCGTACAGATTCTCCATCACCAGCATGTCGTACTGATAGGGATTCATCACCAACTGCATACAGGTGTTGTCCACGATGTGCTCGCCATAGGTGATTTCCGGAAAGTCCTTGGCCACGGTACGACAGCACCGCAGGAAGAGCCCGTCGGACAGCTTCATGATGTTCGCTTTATGGATGGCATGAATCTTCTTGCGCTGATTCTTGCGCGCGTACGCGAACGCAAATTTCGCAATTTTCGTCGAAGCCTTCTCCGTAATGATCTTCAGGCTTTCAACAACACCCGGCACAACTTCGTGCTCCAGCCCGGAATAAAGGCCCTCCGTGTTCTCCCGCACGATAATCAAATCCACATCCGGATACCGCGTCGGAATATGCGGCAAATTCCGAATGGGACGGAAATTCGCATACAGATCAAACTTCTTGCGCAGCGCCACGTTGATGCTGGGGAAGCCCCCACCCACCGGCGTAGTCACGGGCCCTTTAAGCCCCACCCGCGTCCGCTCGATCGACTCGATCAGCACTTTGGGGATGTACTCACCGGACTTCTCAAACGCCTCCGCCCCCACTGCGAACGTCTCCCACTCAAACTTCACTCCCGTGGCTTCCAGAATGCGCACGGTGGCCCTGGTGACCTCGGGCCCAATGCCGTCCCCCGGAATCAGCGTTACCTTATGCACCATAGATCAGTTCCTAAGTCCTCTCATCCCCAATGGGCGAAGCCAAGAGGAATCTGCTTTCCTGGCCTTTTCTACCGCCCTCGCCGCCTGCCACATCAGGCCTTGCCGAGGTTCTTTCCTTTAACCTCCGCCGTTTCCTTTGCCTTCACCAGGTCCTTCAACTCATCCATGAATTCTTTGATGTCCTTGAAATCCAGATAGACCGAAGCAAACCGCACATACGCGACCTTATCGTAGCGCCGCAGCCGGTTCATGATGAGCTCACCGACTTCACTGGTCTTGCGCTCCCGCTCCGCCGATTCGATGACAAACGACTCCGCCTCGTTCACTATCTGTTCCAGCTTGCTGATCGGTACAGGACGCTTTTCGCAAGCCCGCAGCAACCCGTTGAGCACCTTCTGCCGGTCAAACTTTTCCCGGCGTCCGTCCTTCTTCACGACCATGTAAGGGATCTCGTCGATGCGCTCGTAGGTGGTGAACCGCTTCTCGCACTTCAAGCACTCGCGCCGCCGGCGGATCGAGTCCGCCTCCTTGCTCTCGCGCGAGTCGACCACCTTGTCATTCGCAAATCCGCAAAAGGGACATTTCATGGCGCAGTCTTAGTGTGTCCTCGATCCAATCCCCCAGTCATCCGCCCACGCTGCGTCATTTCGACAAGCGGCACAGCGCAGCAAGGAGGAGTGTGCTGTCCTGGAAGATAACTCAAAATTGTAACAGTGAAATTAACCTGCAATGAGCGTGCCGGAACCCAGCCAGTGCCAAATTCAGCACCCGCGCCAGGGAGATCGCGTCGCTAAAACGCAAAACGGCGCCCACACCCCCTGCGGTGTGAGCGCCAGTTTTTCCCCATTCCCTCCCGGTGACGGAGGGCGTGAAGGCCTCCGATCCGGCCTCTTGTGGCTCCTTCCGGAGGATCGAGGCTGCTCGGATCTGCAACGAGAATGCCGGATTCCCCGCAGTCACTTGTCAATAACATGTATGAAATTTGTAAAAACTGCGCGGGCGGTCATCCGTTGGCAGTGTCTTAAATGACCACTTAAGACACTACCCATCCGTTCGTAACGCTGATCTTCGTCCTCCAGACTGGTAGGATGAAAGCTCCCCCCAAACGAGACCGTGCGCCTGCTTGCTTACATTGCACTAGTACTTTCGGCCCTGCCGCTGCTGGGGCAGAGCAATAGCGGAGAACTGCGCCTCAAGGTCACCGATCCCGCCGGCCTTTCCCTTAAAGCAACGGTTGAACTCTTCAGCGATGGCGCTCAGTTTCGCCGCACCTACCAAACCGACGACGCGGGCGCCCTCACCGCCCACAGTCTGCCCTTTGGCCTCTATCGCCTGCACGTCGAGTACGAGGGCTTCTCCAGTTACGACGGCGTGCTGGAAATCCGCTCCGCCCTGCCCACCGACTATTTGGTCAAACTCGGAATCGCGGCCACGAGCACGGCCATCAACGTCACCGCGGAACGCACGCTCCTCGATCCCGATCGCACGTCCACGATCAACCGCATCGACTCCCGGGCCATCTCCGATCGCGCTTCTGTCCTCCCTGGGCGCTCCCTCCCCGATCTGGTGAACTCGCAGCCGGGATGGGTCTACGAAGGCAGCGCCGTCCTGCACCCCCGTGGTTCTGAATATCAGACGCAGTTCGTGGTCGATGGAGTCCCCCTCACCGACAATCGCTCTCCGAGCAACGGCCCCGAAATTGAAGCCGACGATGTCGAGTCTCTCACCGTCTACACCGCAGGAATCCCTGCCGAATACGGCAGAAAGATGGGAGGAGTAGTCGAGGTCGACACCACGAAAGACGATCGCGCCGGTTTTCACGGCAAAGCTGCGATCTCCGGCGGCAGCTTCGGTACCGCCGATGCCTACCTGCTCTCCCAATACGGTTGGGGAAGAAACATGCTGGGACTGAGCGCCGACGGCGGCCTGACCGATCGTTATCTAAATCCCCCGGTCGTACAGAACTACACCAACACGGCCACTACTGCCGACTTCGCAGCCCGCTACGACCGCGACTTCACGAATCACGACCGGCTCGGTGTTATGGTGCGCCGCGAGGTTTCCAAATTCCTCGTGCCCAATGAGCAACTCCAGCAGGCCGCCAGGCAAATCCAGCATCGCAACATCTTCGAGACTCTGGGGATTCTTTCCTACCAGCACATCTTCTCCGAAAGCCTGCTCGCCGATTTCCGCTTCATGGTGCGCAGCGATACGGACGTGCTTAGCTCCAATCCGCAATCCACGCCCATCATTGCCTTCCAGGATCGTGGCTTCCGGGAACAATATGTGAAGGGAAGTGCGTCCTATCACCGCGGCGGGCACGAACTCAAAGCCGGATTCGAAGCCGATTTCACGCACCTCCGCGAGGGCTTCAGCGACGTAATTACCTGTCAGTCCGGGGCCGATCCCTTTTGCCCGTTCGATCCCGGCACTCCGACGAACTTCACCTTTTCAGACCGCGGCCTGGATCTCGAACAGTCGGTGTTTGTGCAGGATCTGATTCGCATAGGAAAGTGGACCGCCAGCGCCGGCCTGCGCTGGGACCACTATCAGCTTCGCGTCAACCAGAACGCCATCAGCCCGCGCCTGGGAATCGCCCGCTATTTCCCCGCCGCGAACGTCGTTCTCCATGCCTCCTATGACCGCGTCTTCCAGACCCCGGCCTTCGAAAACATTCTGCTGGCCAGTTCGCCGGCTGTGACGTCGCTGAACCCGTTCGTCCTGCGTCTCCCGGTCAAACCCTCCCACGGAAACTACTACGAGGTGGGCGTCGCAAAGGCCTTCGCGGACAAGCTCAAGCTCGACGTGAACACCTTCCGTCGCGACGTCAACAACTTCGCCGACGACGATCAACTGCTCAACACTTCCGTCAGCTTCCCCGTCGCCTTTCGCAAAGCCCGCATCTACGGGGCCGAAGCCAAGCTCGAACTCCCGCAATGGCGCCGCTTCTCTGGATTCCTCAGCTACTCCTACCTCGTTGGAAGCGTTTACTTGCCCGTTACCGGCGGATTTTTCCTGGGCAGCGATGCCACCAACGCTCTTACCCAAACCAACGGCCGTTTTTGGAATTCGCAAGACCAGCGCCACACGCTCCACGGCCGCGTCCGCCATCAACTGACAAATCGCGCCTGGATTGCGTTGGCGGGCCAATACGGCTCAGGACTTCCGAGCGAAGTCGCCAACACACCTGAAGAGATACAGAAGGACATCACGCAATACGGGCAGGCAATCGTCGATCGCGTCAATTTCGCCCGTGGCCGGGTGAAGCCCTCGTTGTCGCTTGACGTTTCCGCGGGCGCGGAACTCTGGCGGCATGATCAGAAATCAATCCGCCTGCAGGCCGCAGTCCAGAACCTGAACAATCGTCTGAACCTGATCGACTTCGCCGGCCTCTTCTCGGGAAACGCCGTCGCCCCGCCGAGAAGCTACTCGCTCCGCCTGCAAACCACATTCTAGAAAGCAGACCTATTACCGCTTCTTGAAAAACTGGACCGCGCGCTCATGCTTCTTCGCATCATCCAATGATGAGAACGTGCCCAGATTCCGCCGCTTCCCGGTCTTCGCGTCCTTCTTTCGCGAATACAAGCGAAACTCACCAGACTTCAATTTGCGAATCATGGATAGAAGATGCCACCGGCGAAAGGGCGGTTGGTGTTGATTAGGAGAATGGGGAGGGAAGACGACGGGCGATTGTAGCTCTCTTGTTAAACGACGAAATACTTTGCTCCGGGATGATGCACCACAATCGCCGACGTACTCTGCTCCGGCTCCAGCAAGAATCCCGAAGTCAACCGCACGCCCACATTCTCCTCCGGCTTCAACAGAGCAAACAGCTTGGTCTGATCCTCCAGATTCGGGCACGCCGGATAGCCAAACGAAAATCTAGAGATACTTCGTATACTCCCCACCCTCAAACAGCCGCTGCGTCTCGACCGAAGCCTTAGGCCCAATCGTCACCAGCGAAAGGCCAATCACATCCATCCTCCCCGACGCCCTAGCCGAAAAGAAATCCGAGATGCAAAGCCGTCGCCCTTCCCGCTGCCGAGGAAACGTAAATCGCAGCAGCTCCCGTGCCTCTGCAAGGACAGCCACCCCCGGCTGTCCCACCGAGCGCACCTCGGCTTCCGTAGCGCCGGCGTCGCGCCGACTGTCGCGGGAGCCTGCCCTGAGCTCGCCGAAGGGGCGTCCCGCCCCCGCACCCAGAGGCTCATAAACCACCACATCATTCCCATCACCCTGAGCCGGAAAGTATCCATAAACCACAGCGGGCCCAAACAGTCCCGACCCCGCAACTTCATCCTCCAGCTTCCGCAGAATCGGCCGAAACTTCTCCTCCACCAGCCGCACATAATCCGCCTGCGAAGCCGTCTTCAACTGCCACTGGTTCTTAAACAGCGCCGTCTCGTTGATGTACCGGAAGACTTCCCGCAGATCGTAATCCTTGCGCACTCTCACGCCCCAGAACGGAGGCTCAGGAATATTCGGAGCGTCCACCACCACCGGACTCCGCTCCGCAAACACCGGGCCAGTTTCTTCATCCACCGCCGCAGCCTTGGCATACTCTTTCACGGTCCGTCCTTCGAGCAGTCGGGCATCGCGCGCGCCATCCGCCGTCGCCAAGTCTTCCATGATGTGCAGCCCCGCAAACGCGTCATCCGCGTAGAAGACGGCATTCGCATATTCCCTCCGCAAGTCATCTTCCACGTACTTGCGAGTCAACGCCGCACCGCCGCAGATCACAGGGAACTCGAGCTTCTGCCGCTCCAGATCCTGGATCACATACTTCATCTCCAGCGTCGACTTGACCAGCAGCCCACTCAGCCCGATTGCATCCGCCTGATGCTCCTGCGCTGCGCGAATAATCGTGTCGCCAGGCTGCTTAATCCCGAGGTTGACCACCTTGTACCCATTGTTCGAGAGAATGATGTCGACCAGATTCTTTCCTATATCGTGCACATCACCCTTCACCGTGGCCAGCACGATCGTGCCCTTCTGCGACCCGGCCTTCTTCTCCATCTTGGGCTCAAGATAGGCGACCGCCTGCTTCATCACCCCAGCGGAGTCGAGCACCGAAGGCAATTGCATCTTCCGTGCACCGAACAGGTCACCCACTGTTTTCATTCCGTCGAGCAGGACGGTGTTGATCAACTCCAGCGGCGAATACTGGCCAAGCGCCTCTTCCAGCAATTCTTCGAGAGACTTCTTGTGCGCACCCTCGCCGACCGACTTCTCGCCATTGATGATGGCGAACTTCAGCTTGTCCTCGATGGACAGCGTATCCACGTGCGCGGTCGTCGAAGCTGCCAGCTTCCCCTTGGTCCCGGCAAAGTGCGCCATGTAGATCTGCAGCGGATCGCCCGCCGAAGCGTCGCGATAGATCAGCTTCCGTGCCAGGTCCACTTCTTCCTGCGGAATCTTGTACAGCGGATAGATTTTGGTGTAGTTGACGATGGCCATATCGAGCCCGTGATCCACCGCCTCGTGCATGAAGACGGAATTCAGCACCCGCCGCGGATAAGCATCAAGCCCGAACGAAATGTTACTGACGCCCAGAATCGTTTTGACGTCCGGCAGTTCCTTCTTGATTTTCTCGACGGCCTTTAGAGTCTCAATCCCCGCCGAGCGGTACTCCTCCTGCCCGGTGGAAATCGGCAGGGTCAGCGCGTCGAAAATCAGATCCGTGCCATCGAGGCCGTATTTCTTCGTCGCCAGATCAAAGATGCGATGCGCAATCGCGGCCTTCTTCTCGGCCGTCAATGCCATCCCGTCCTCGTCGATGGTCAGCGCAATCACGGCTGCTCCGTAGCGCTTCGCCATCGGAAGCACCTTCGAAGTCCGCTTCTCACCATCCTCCAGATTGATCGAGTTAATGATCGCCCGGCCGGGAATCCGCTTCAGGGCCTCCTCCACTACGTCGGCCTCGGTCGAGTCGACAAGAATCGGTGCCGGAACCCGCGTCGCAATTTTTTCCAGAATCGAAGAGATGTATCCCTTCTCATCCTCGCCCACAATCGCGCAGCATAGGTCCAGCATGTGAGACCCGTCGTTCACCAGCTTCTTCGCCAAGGCCAGAATGTCGTCGTACTTCTTCCCCCGGACCAGGTTGCGGAAATGTTCCACGCGCGTGGTCGTGTTCATCTCTTCCGCCACGATGAGCGGCTTAGGTTCGAGATCAAGAGGAATCGAGGTATACGCACTCGAGGCCGAGCCCACACGGTTTACCTCACGCTTCGCCGGCTCCACGCCGGAGACCGTTTCCACCACAGCCTTCAAATGTTCGGGAGTAGTGCCGCAGCATCCCCCGACAATCCGCACGCCGTAGTCCTGCACGAAGTGCTTGTGATAGCTGGCCAGCTCCTGAGGCTTCAGCTTGTAGACGGCGCGCCCCCCATCGTTCTGTGGCAGACCGGCGTTGGGCAGAACCGAAACCTGCTTGGTCGAATTCGCCCCGAGGAACCGCACCGCATCGTTCATCTCCACCGGCCCGGTCGCGCAGTTCAGTCCGATCACGTCGACATCAAACGGCTCCAACGCAGTCAGCGCCGCGCCGATCTCGGTGCCCAGAAGCATCGTACCCGTGGCTTCAAGTGTTACTTGAACTGTGACCGGAAGCTTCCTGCCAGCCTTTTGCATTGCGTCAAAAATACCGGCCAGCGCCGCTTTGGCTTGTAGCAAGTCTTGGGAGGTCTCAACCAGCAGAACATCGACTCCACCTTCGATCAAAGCCGCCGCCTGCTCCTCGTACCCAGCCGCCATATTGTCGAACGTGATATGGCCCAGCGACGGAAGCTTCGTCGTGGGTCCGATCGAACCCGCCACAAACCGCGGCCTAGTCGGAGTGGAAAACTGCGCCGCCACTTCCTTCGCCAGTCGCGCTGCCGCAATGTTTATTTCCGCGACCTTGTCCTGCAGTTCGTATTCAGCCAGCACGACGCGGGTAGCTCCGAAGGTGTCAGTCTCCACCACATCGCACCCGACCGCGAAGAACGAAGCGTGAATATCCTTGATGATGTCAGGACGACTCAACACCAGCAGTTCGTTGCACCCTTCCTTACCCCAGAAATCATCCACACTGGGATTACGGAACTGAATGTTAGTCCCCATAGCGCCGTCATAAATCACGACGCGATCCCGAACGGTTTGTAGAAAATCAGCCATACTTAAGCTCTCGGCTCTTACCTCTTAGCCTTTAGCTCGATCCGTCTTGAACCGCGAGAATCCGTGGCCAAGGAGTTGCCTTGCCGCCACATGCACAAACGCCGGCCCCTGGAACCGGCGACCGGCGTGTCATTCGCGTTCGAATTCCTCTGGAAGCCTAGCTCCCCGGCACCATCTCCGTCGGCGCCCCGCCGTCCACGTCGGCCTGGTTGAATACGCTGTTGGCTCCCATGTGTGCTGGCCGAGGGGCCAGCATTTGCTCCTTGCGGTAAATCAGATTGGAAGCACTGAATGAAGCCAACTCAAACCCATGTCCGTGCGTGATCGCGTCGGTCGGGCACGCTTCCACGCAGTATCCGCAAAAAATGCAGCGGTTGTAATCGATGTTGTAAACCTTGGCGTACCGCTCCGCGCCGCTTACGCGACTTGCGGCGGTATTGTCGGCGGCCTCGATGTAGATGCAGTTCGCCGGGCACGCCGCCGCGCACAAGAAGCAGGCTACACATTTCTCCAGCCCGTTCTCGTCGCGCTGCAAGACGTGAGCGCCGCGAAAGCGAGCCTCAATGCGCGCCCCGCGCAGCGGCCCCTTTCCGTCGGGATAATTCTCCACGATGGTGGGCTGAAACATCTCCATGAAGGTGATGCTCATGCCCTTGGCAATCGCGGCGATGTTCTTTAGGACCGGCATGCTCAACTAGTATACCGAAGATGCGCGAAGGGGCGCTTCGGCCCACCCCGTGCAATGTGCCAGAATGCATTTGATGTTCAGCGAAAATTATCCCAAGGCAGATCGAGATAATGAACGCGGGCGCGTGGGATTGTGCGCGGACTGCCGGCATATGCGGCGAATCGAGTCCGCGCGCGGCTCCACGTTCTACCTCTGCCAGCGATCGGCCACTGAGCCTACCTATCCCAAATATCCCCGCCTGCCCGTGCTGGCATGCCCCGGATATGAACCCGCCAAACGGCAACTGCCGTGATGGCAATTACGGCCCGCAGGGTTGATTCAGCCTGAAGCCTTTGTCAAATCCGTGTCATCCGTCCGATTGCCGCTTTTCCCGCTCCGGCAGTATGATGAGCGCATGAGTTTTTCTGAGACGATCTTCCTGTTTTTTCTGGCTCTCATCATCTTCGGGCCGAAGAAACTCCCCGAGATCGCCCGCCAGGTCGGTAAATACCTGAACGAATTCAAACGCGCCTCGAACGAGTTCAAGGCGCAGATCGAGCAGGAAATCGCCCACCTCGAAACCGAAACCAAACAGACGATCCTTCCGCCCAGCTATCCTCCCGTAGGCGCCATGAGCCGCAGCCTGGAGGGCGACGCGGCCAGCGAGAGTGTTCTGACGCAGGCCGAACCGGCGACCTTGGCTGCTCCCACGGCTGACACAGCAGTCGTTGCCGACACCAGCGCACCCGATTCCCAACCTCCTGCGACGGAAGCCATTCCCGCCGATCCCGTGACCTCCTCCACCTCCCAGGAGTCCCATGCCTGAAGCATTGGCCGAGGCCCCCAACGAGGAGCGCGAACCCGAATCCATGCCCACCATGGGCTTTCTCGATCACCTCGAGGAATTGCGCCGCCGCATCATTTACTCGGTTATTGCGGTAGCCGTAGGCTTCTTCGCCTGCTGGGGATATCGGGAGCAGATCTACGCGGTCATGCAGAAGCCCATCATGGATGCCCTCCGGACCAACGGCATGTCCGAGAAGCTGGTCTACCTGAATCCCACTGAACCCTTCAACCTTTACTTGAAGGTGGCTGCGCTGGCTGGGCTTTTCCTGACTTCGCCCTTTGTGCTCTATCAGGTCTGGATGTTTATCTCGCCCGGACTCTACCGCAATGAAAAGCGGTACGCCGTGCCCTTCATGGTTTCGACGATCTTGCTGTTCTCGGCGGGAGGGTATTTTGGCTACAGGATTGTCTATCCCGCCGCGCTGAAGTTCCTGATCGAGTTCAGCAAACAGTTCCAGCCCATGATCACGATCAAGGAATACACCGACCTTTTCCTGGCGATCATCCTGGGCATGGGCCTGATCTTCGAGATGCCGATTCTGGTTTTCTTTCTCGCGCTAATGGGGATCATCAGCGCGGGTTTCATGTGGAAGAACTTTCGTTACTCGATTCTGGTCATCTTCATCATCGCAGCGATCGTTACCCCGACCACCGACATACTAAACATGTGCATCTTCGCCGCCCCGATGGTTGCGCTGTACGTGCTGAGCATTGGCGTGGCGTGGGCGGTGCATCCCAAGACGCGGCGCGCGCGGAGAGAAAAGCATGCGCAGTGAGACGCGCATCAAGATATTCTGGTGGCCTGAGTTGAGGCTTAGGTGATATCGGCTAGAAAGCTACAAAAAAACTGATCGGCGACTCTGTTTTGAAAGAGCGCGGCTTTGAGCCGCGCCGTAACTTGGAGCAAAATGAATCGCGGCTTTAGCCGCTGGGGTGGTGTTTGCCATCGAAGAAATCAACAATGTTTATTTGGCTGGTCGCCACTCTGGTTGCTCTCCTCGCCTGCGACCACGACAAGAACACAGCCCAGGCCAATGACCAGAATCAAGCCACCAAGGCTGAGTCCCACGTCCCACTCTCATTTCCCGCCGACACCGGCCCACCCCCGACATTCGACGGCAACCGCGCCATGCAGTACGTAAAAGAAATCGTAGCCTTCGGTCCGCGGCCCATCGGCAGTCCCAATCACAAGAAGGTCGAGGACTACATCGTCTCGCATCTCAAAGGCGATACGGTTGAGGACGACGTATTCACCGCCGACACGCCCGAAGGCAAACTTCCGGTGCACAACATCATCGCGAAATTTCCTGGTACGAAAGACAGAATCATCGTCGTCGCCAGCCACTACGACACGAACTATCA
>WNEZ01001455.1_pt1 | contig 19913 bp, 22 predicted proteins | sample 5400521 | NCBI WGS metagenome assembly WNEZ01 (sample SAMN13153339, study PRJNA577476) | soil metagenome | isolation source: 120 cm saprolite under Douglas fir tree site 2 hole 1 replicate 1 | place: USA:California | collected 2015-04-18 | reverse complement strand
AGGGGTCCGGAATTCCACCGGCCCCGATCCCCATTTGCCGAAGGACTTGATGAACTTGCCGTCCTTCGTGAACCTGGAGATCCGCGCGACGGTATCCGGTGTCGCCTTCTCGCCCTGCCCCGAATGGCCCTCCGTGATGAAGATGTCGCCATTGGCCGCCACGACCACGCTGCACGGTTCGGTCAGGGCGTCCGGCGGGTTTCCGGCGACCCCCGCGCGCCCGAGCGTGAGCAGCACCTTTCCCTCCGGGCTGAATTTCACAACGGTGTGGCCCTTTCCTCTTGCTTCCGGACTCTTCTTCAGCTCGCGCTCGTTCGCGCCCCGCATGTCGACCACCCACACGTTGCCGTCGCGGTCCACGTACGCCTTGTGCGGGAAGATGAACATGCCGGTGCCGAAGCTCTTCAGGAGATTGCCGGACGAATCGAACTTGAGCACCGACGGCACCGCTGAACCCGCACAACTGTCGTACGTGAACGGCGAAACCCCGGGCGGAACGTCCGGGTTCGCGCCGCACCGGTCCGCCACCCAGACCGATTCGCCGTCGTTGTCGATCGCGACCCCGTTCAGAGCTCCCCACTTCCTTCCGTCGGGGAGCTTTCCCCACGGCGCAACGGTTTGGTACGGATTGGGCAGGTCGTTGGTCGGCTGGATATCAACGACAGTCTGGTACGGCACGGTCATGGCGCAAGCGCCGCACAGCGTAACCGCGGCAATTGCTAGGGGCAGCAACAATCCCAATCGATATGCGGAAGCCATTGGACCTCTCCTTGGAGCTCAGGGCTTTGGGAAATGCATTCGACTGACCATAAGCGAGCCGGAAACCGCGAAAAACAGCACTAACGGATGAAGCGTGAAGCCGGCGAACAGGACCTGTCCGAACCAGAGAGACTCGCCCAATGCACCCTGTGCGGCAGCCGCGAACATCAACATCACCAGCAGCAACGACGATGGGATGGGAGTTCCCTCGAAGTACTTCACTTTGTCTCCACCCTCGGACAGCGCCTCGGCGGTAATGTTGTAGCGCGCCAAACGAGACACTCCGCACGCAACAAAATAGGCCAAGACGATACGGTCGTATAAGCCCTGCATTCCGCAACCGTACCCGATCACGGCGGGGGCTACACCGAAGGAGATGACATCCGCGAGAGAGTCGAGCTCACGACCCATCGCTGAAGTCTTCTGCCGCCACCGGGCAATCCGTCCATCCAGCAGATCGAAGACGCCGGCCGCGACGACCATCCCGCACGCAAAGTGGACATGCCTGACGTCGCTCGTTTGCAGGTACGTCATCATCGAAAACACTGCCCCCGTGCCGCAGACCGCGTTTGCCAGGGTGAACCAGTCGGCAAGATGGAACTCTCGAATCATGGAGAAGGGCTTGTGCAGTCTATCTATTGTCATGGGGGACAGAATATCCCGATGTGTCAAGAAGTGACGGCCCTGGTCGTGCAACGCCAAACAACTGCGACGCGCATGACCCCTTTATCTTCCCCGAGATCGGAATGCCCACGCGCAGAGACCGCCCGCAACAACCATGGCGATCCAGGAGGCCCAGACCGGTATTTCGAGAGTTGCGACGTGCACCGGCCATTGATTCAGGGCTCGCACCGCCTGAAGCACCGCAATCACGCCGAAGAAAGCACCTGAAACGACGACATACTTATTTGACATTCTTGGGGCTCCTATCCACTTCTCCCTACACCACGTGATCCGGCGCGAGCTCGCACGGGTGCGCGCCGGTCTCGATCTGGATGGTCGCGTGATGGACGTGATAGCGCGCGCGCAGCTCCTTGCACACCTCCGCCATGAACGCGTCGCCGGGATGTCCGCCGGGAATCACCAGATGCACGGTGAGCGCGGTTTCGGTCGTGCTCATCGCCCAGATGTGCAGGTCGTGCACCTCGGCGACGCCCGCGAGCAGCGACAGGTAGGTGCGCACCACGCGCGGATCGATGTGCTCGGGGACCGCGTTCAACGCGAGCGCGACCGAATCGCGCAGCAGTCCCCAGGTGCTCCACACGATGGCAGCCGCGATGACGAGGCCGGTGAGCGGGTCGAGCCAGAGCCAGCCGGTGAAGAGGATCCCGATTCCCGCGACGACGACGCCGAACGAGACCACCGCGTCGGCCGCGAGGTGCAGGAACGCGCCGCGCATGTTGACGTCGTGCCGCCGATCGCGCGCGAACAGCATGGCGCTCGCGCCGTTTATCAGGATGCCGACGAGCGCCACCCAGATCACCGTCTCACCGGCAACGGGCTTCGGCGCGGCCAGGCGATTGACCGCCTCCCAGGCGATGCCGCCGGTCACCACCAGAAGGAGCGCCGCGTTCAACAGCGCGACCAGGATCGATGAGCTGCGCAGGCCGTAAGTAAAACGCTCCGAAGGCCCGCGCCTCGCCAAGGTACTCGCGCCCCACGCCAGGGTCAGCGCGAGCACGTCGCTCAGATTGTGCCCGGCGTCGGCGAGCAGCGCCATGGAGTGCGCGAGGACGCCGTATACCGTCTCGACCAGCACGAATGCGAGGTTCAGGGTGATGCCCACGGCGAAAGCCCGGCCGGCATATCGCCGATCGTGCGCGCCGTCGTGATCGTGGGGGTGGTCGTGTGTCATTCGGCGAGCGGAGTCCTTTCAGGCAACCGCCTCCCGGATCGTGGCAACTGCCAAAGCGTAGCGCGAATCGGCGCCGAGCGGTTTCGACCTCCCCAGGCCCCGCATGCGTTCGGCGCGTACCCGATCGAGCGGGCCGGCCTTCAGGCCATACAGCACTTCGGCCGCGGCCTGCGGGGCATTGCACACCAGGACCATGTCACAGCCGGCGGCGAGCGCCGCTTCGGCGCGCTGCACCACGCCGCCGGCAACGCTTGCGCCCTCCATCGACAGATCGTCGCTGAAAATCATGCCGCCGAAGCCGAGCCGGCCCCGGAGCACTTCCTTCAGCCACACCGGAGAGAATCCGGCCGGCCGCTTGTCCACTTTCGGATAGACCACGTGAGCGGGCATGATTCCGCAAAGGCCCTGCTTGATCAGCTGGCGATAAGGGAGCAGGTCGGCCGCTTCGATCTCGCCAAGCTTGCGCTCGTCGACCGGGACGTCGACGTGCGAGTCCGCCTTGACGTAGCCATGACCGGGAAAATGCTTGCCGACCGATGCCGCCCCGCCGGCGGTCAACCCGGCGACGAACGCACCCGCGAGCGCCGCGATCACCTCGGGCTCGTCCGAGAAAGCCCGATCTCCGATGACACTGCTCGAACCGAAGTCCACGTCGAGCACGGGCGCAAAACTGAAATCGACGCCGTGCGAGCGCAGCTCCGCCGCGATGACGTAACCCGTCGCCTCGGCGGTTGCCCTCGCCCGCGACGGATCTTTCTCCCAGCCTTCGCCCAGCGTGCGCATCGGTGGAATGCGCGTGAAGCCTTCCTGGAACCGCTGCACGCGGCCGCCTTCGTGGTCCACGGCGATGAGCAGCTCCGGCTCGCGCAGCGCGCGAATCTCGCCGGTCAGCGCTGCGAGCTGGCGCGTAGATTCGAAATTGCGCGCGAACAGGATCACGCCGCCCGCCAGCGGATGGCGCAGCAATTCGTTTTCCGCGACCGTGAGCTTCGGTCCGGACACATCGAGCATGACGGGGCCGAGCGTCATTTCCGGCCGGCTCGCCCGGTCCCTTCGACGATTACGAACGCGCAGGCCATGCCGATTTCGTCGGTAAGCGACACGTAGACGTTTTTTATGCCTCGCCGCTTCAGAAGCGCGGCGAGGGGACTGGAGAACTTGAGCATGGGCTTCCCCGAGCGCTCGTTCTCGACCCAGACGTTGTGCCAGTTGACCGGGAAGCGGATGCCGGTGCCGAGCGCCTTCGAAAACGCCTCCTTGGCGGCGAAGCGCTTGGCCAGATAGGCCGCCTGCTTGCGGCGGTGGCGAAAGCGCTCGAGCTCCGACGCCACCAGGATTCTTTCGGCGAAACGCTCGCCGAATCGCTCGAGCGCTCGCTCGATCCGGCCGATGTCGCAAAGATCGGTCCCGATTCCGAGGATCACAGGGCCCTCTTCCCTTGGTCCGCATTGCCTCGCCGAATCGCCTCGACATACCGGCGTACCGCTTCGGCGAGACCCAACTCCAGGGCGTCGGATATCAACGCGTGCCCGATGGACACCTCCAGCACTTTCGGCACCGAGCGCAGGAACGCCGGCAAGTTGTCGAGATTGAGGTCGTGGCCGGCGTTGACGCCCAGCCCCGAGCGCTGCGCGGCGCGCGCAGCTTGCGCGTAGCGTCCGAGCACGGTGTCCTGCTCCGCGGCGCCAAACGCGCGCGCATAGGGCTCCGTGTACAGCTCGACGCGGTCGGCGCCGAGCCCGGCCGCCTCAGTCATCGCCTCCGGAACCGGATCCATGAACAGGCTCACCCGCACGCCCAGCGATTTGAGCTCCTCCACGACGGGCTCGAGCCGCGCGCCCTCCCTGCCGAGGTCCCAGCCGTGGTCGGAGGTGAAGGCGCCGGTTTCGTCGGGAACGAGCGTGCACTGCGCCGGCCGCACTTCGCGAACAAATTCGAGCAGGCCGTGAAACGGATTGCCCTCGATATTGAATTCCGCGCCGGGGTGATCTCGCAGCACGGCGGCGAGCTCGCTCACGTCCTGCGAGCGCACGTGCCGCCCGTCCGGGCGCGGATGGACCGTGATTCCGTGAGCGCCCGCGTCGAGCGCTAGGCGCGCCGCGTGGACCACGCTGGGAATGCCGAGGGTGCGGGTATTGCGCAGCAACGCAATCTTGTTGAGATTGGCGCTCAAAAGAGTCATGCGGATCGCCGTCTCAGAGCGCGAGCAGATCCCTGAAGATCTGGCGGCTTTTGAGCGGCTGGTAATCGAGGCGGTGATTGATGAGCGTGCGCATCAGCGCCTTGGCCTGTTGCTGAGTCAGAGGATCGGCGTAGTCGTCGCGAGCCATGTCGAGCAGAGTCCGGCCGGAGACCCGGGGCTCCGGCCCGGTGTCCTTGACCTCGATCGGTCCGCGCTCGGGATCGTAGGTATAGCTCTTCGCCGGGTCGATCGCGCCGCCGCTCGCGCTGTCGCGCTCGAGCGTCATGGCGTACCCGAGCTCCTTGAGCAGGGCCCTCTCGAACGAACGCAGCGCCGCGGCCGAACCGCCGTGCGAAACGAGCTGCCGGAGCGTTTCCCAGTATCGCGAAAACAAGGCGTCGTGCGGGTCCTCGCGGGGCACGAGTCGCAACAGAAGCTCGTTGAGATAGAACCCGCACAGGAGCGCTTCGCCGTGAAGCAGCGGCTGTCCGCCGACCCACTCGGCGCGCGCGAGCGTGCGCAGTTCGCCCTTGCCGAACCAGGACAGGGCGAGCGGCTGGAAGGCAAGCAACACCCCGCGCAGAGGCGAGCGCGGGCTGCGCGCACCCCGCGCCACCATCGACACCCGCCCGAAGGGGCGGGTGAATACTTCGATCAACAGGCTCGTTTCACGATAGGCATAGCCGTGCAGGATGAAGGCCTCGCGGCTTTCCTGCCGAGTGCGCTCAGCCATAGCCCATCTGCCTCAGGGCCGCTTCGTCGTTCGTCCATCCGCCGCGGACCTTGACCCAGACTTCCAGAAAGACTTTGCTGCTGAATAACGTCTCCATATCCTTACGAGCGGCGGTGGCGATCTGTTTCAGCTTGCTCCCGCCCGATCCGATGATGATCGCCTTGTGTCCCTCTCTTTCCACAACGATAGCGGCGTGAATCCGGCGCATGCCACCCCGCTCCTCGAATTTCTCGATTTCTACGCCGGTGCTGTAGGGAAGCTCCTCCCCCAGAAGGCGGAACAGCTTTTCGCGAATCAGCTCCGCGGCGAGAAACCGCTCGCTGCGGTCGGTCAGCTCGTCCCCGGGATGGATCGCCGGCTGCTCCGGCAGGTAGCGCGCAACCGCGCTCCGCAGCTCGTCGAGTCCCTTGCCGCTGCGGGCGCTGACCGGCACGATTTCCGCGAACTGCGCCTCGCTCGCCGCTTTTTTCAGGAACGGCAGCAAACCCGCAGGGTCGGTCGTGTCGATCTTGTTGACGACCAGGAGCAGCGGAACCTCCGCAGGCGCGAGTTTCAGCAGCGCGCGGTCTTCCGCCCCGAAGCGCTTCGCTTCGACGACCAGGGCGGCCACATCGACCGCCTCGAGCGCTCCGCGAACCGAGCGGTTCATCACGCGATTGAGCGTACTGCGATGCCGAGTCTGAAATCCGGGCGTATCGACGAGGATGAACTGGGCCGTCTCCGTGGTGAGGATGCCGCGAAGGCAATGTCGCGTGGTCTGCGGCTTGTGCGAGGTGATGCTGAGTTTTTGTCCCAACAACGCATTCATCAACGTGGACTTGCCGACGTTGGGGCGCCCGATCAGAGCGATCGCGCCGCAACGAAACGGCTCCGGAGTCGTCACGGTACGCCCGTTCGACGGCGGATCTTCTCGAAAGCGTGCATGGCCGCTTCCTGCTCGGCGTTTCTCCGGCTGCTTCCGTTGCCCGTGGTCCGCACCGCGAGCTGCGGAATCACGCACTCCACCTCGAAATCCTGGCTGTGCGCCGCCCCGTGGGTTGCCACCACGGAATATTGCGGTAGCGCGATCTTTCTCGCCTGAAGCAATTCCTGCAGAAGCGTCTTCGGGTCCTTTCCGAGCGCCTTCGGATCCAAGCCCTCCAGCAGCGGCTCGTACAAGCGACGGATGGCCTCTCGGGCCGCCGAAAAACCGCCGTCGACGAAGACCGCGCCTATCAGCGCTTCGAAAGCGTCGGCCAGAATGGAGGGCCGCGCGAATCCGCCGCTCTTCAGCTCGCCTTCCCCCAGCTGCAGGGTGTCGCCCAGCCTGAGCGTCTGCGCCATCTGATGCAACGACTCCTCGCGCACCAGGTGCGCGCGCAGCCGCGACAATTCTCCCTCGGAAAGCCCGGCGAAGCGTTCGAACAGCTCCGCCGCAACGACGCAGTTCAAAATTCCGTCGCCCAGGAACTCCAGTCGCTCGTTGTGAAGCGCGCTGTGACTGCGGTGCGTGAGAGCCCGCGAGAGGAGCTCGGGCCGCGAAAACCGGTATCCGATATGCTGCTGGAGACGCTGCCGGTCCACGGACCCCCTCGGAGCGCGCGCCGAGCGTGCGTTGGAACCCGGTCCCGGTGCGTCGTTAATTGTTGCTGCTCGCGGCAAAATCGATCACGAGGTTGACATTGCCGAACAGCGCGATTCGCTTCGGATAGGAAAACGAGACCACAAGGTCGCCGCCTTCCTTCGTGACATCGAGGTCCTTACCCCCGATCACGTCGAAGTCGTCCACCGCCGCGCGGCGGTCGAACGCCTGGCGCACCTCCATGACGGTGCCCTTGCTGTTGGTCTGCGCGATGCCGGTGATCGCCTTCTTGATCTTGAAGTATTCGATGTAGGCAGGAGCGATCTTCAAGCCCCCGATCGCGACGATAACGACGACGATAGACGCGATCACCATTCCGATCAAGGTAACGCCTCGCTGGTTCCTCATGGATCCCCCTTCACTGAAATGTTCCGAAGCGCCGCGGCTCGCTGAAATTGAACCAGATGAAAAACGCCTTTCCGACGATATTCTCGTCCGGAACGAACCCCCACACGCGGCTGTCCGCGGAGTTGTCGCGGTTGTCGCCCATCATGAAATAGTGCCCGGGAGGCACGGTGCAGGCCACGCCTTCGCTATTGTAGTTGCAATTTTCGCGAAACGGGAATGGTCGCGTGAAGGGGACCGCTGCGGGCGCATCGCTCTCCAGGAGAATGGCGTGCTCGACTCCGCCCACCGTCTCGATAAACTGTGCCGAGTAGTGGATCCGTTCGCGATTCAGATAGTCGGAGACCTGCTTGCGCGGCTGGGCGACGCCGTTGATGAAGAGTTTCTTGTTCTCGTAGACGACCCTGTCGCCGGGAACGCCGATGACGCGTTTGATGTAGTCGAGCGACGGGTCCTCGGGAAAACGAAACACCATCACGTCGCCCCGCTTCGGCTCCCCGATACTGACGATCTTCTTGTTGATGAGCGGGATCCGGATGCCGTAGGCGAACTTGTTAACCAGGATGAAATCGCCCACCACCAAAGTCGGCACCATCGATCCGGAGGGGATCTTGAAGGGCTCCACCAGGAACGAGCGCAGCAGGAACACGATGAGAATGACCGGGAAGAAGCTCTTCGGATATTCGATCCACCAGGGTTCCTTGTCGTCCTTCCCCCGGTGCTTCGCGAAGTAGACCGCATCCGCCAGGGCGAACGCCCCCGTGATCGCCAACAAGACAAAAAGTATCAATGCAAAATTCATTTGCTTTCAACCTGAAGTATGGCGAGAAACGCCTCTTGGGGTATTTCCACCGTGCCCACCTGTTTCATGCGCTTCTTTCCCGCTTTCTGCTTTTCCAGCAATTTCCTTTTACGCGACACGTCGCCGCCGTAGCACTTCGCCAGCACGTTCTTGCGCAGCGCCTTGACGGTCTCGCGCGCGATGATGTGCGAGCCTATCGCCGCCTGCACCGCCACGTCGAACATCTGCCGCGGGATCAGTTCGCGCATTCTCGAAACCAGATCGCGGCCGCGGTACTGGGCGTTCTCCCTATGCACCATAAGCGACAAGGCATCGACCCGCTCCCCGTTGATGAGGATGTCGAGCTTCACCATGTCGGCGGCGCGGTATTCCTTGAATTCGTAGTCGAGCGAGGCATAGCCGCGGCTCGCGGACTTGAGCTTGTCGAAAAAATCCATCACCACCTCGTTGAGCGGCATCTCGTAGGTCAGCATCACTTGGCGCGCGTGATATTGCATATTCTTCTGCACTCCCCGCTTTTGCGTGCACAGGGTCATGATCGCTCCGACGTACTCCTGCGGCACGAAAATGATCGTTTCGATAATCGGCTCGCGGATCTCCTCGATTTTCGAGGGATCCGGCATCTTTGCGGGGTTCTCGATGCGCGCGACCGTCCCGTCCCGCAGCAGCACTTCGTACACCACCGTGGGCGCAGTCGTGACGAGCGCCATTTCGTATTCCCTTTCAAGCCGCTCCTGCACGATATCCATGTGCAACAGACCGAGGAAGCCGCAGCGGAATCCGAAACCGAGGGCCTGGGAGGTCTCCGGCTCGTAGTGCAGGGAGGCGTCATTGAGCTTCAGCTTCTCCAGCGCGTCCCGCAGCGCTTCGTACTCGCTCGCCTCCACCGGATAGAGTCCGGCAAACACCTGCGGTTTGATCTCCTTGAAGCCCGGCAGCGGCATGGCTGCGGGACGATTTACCAGGGTGATGGTGTCGCCGACGCGCGCGTGCTGGAGCTCCCTCACCCCGGCCGTGACGAATCCCACCTCTCCGGCCGAAAGCTGCTCGCGGCTCTGCGATTTGGGCGTGAACACGCCGACCTGCTCGCACAGGTGAACCGCCTGCGTGGACATCAGCAACAGCTTATCCTTCGGCCGGATGACTCCATCCACCAGCCGCACCAGCATGATCACGCCGACGTAGTTGTCGAACCACGAGTCGATGATAAGCGCCTTGAGAGGAGCGGCCGGATCGCCTTTCGGGGGCGGCATGCGATGGATCACCGCCTCGAGAACTTCCTCCACCCCTTCGCCGGTCTTGGCGCTCACAAGTAACGCGTCGCTCGCCTTGATGCCGATGACGTCCTCGATTTCCTGTATCGCGAGCTCGGGATTGGCCGAAGGGAGGTCGATCTTGTTGAGCACCGGCACGACCTCGACGCCCTGTTCGATGGCGGTGTAGCAGTTGGCGACGGTCTGCGCCTCCACCCCCTGGCTTGCGTCCACCACCAGCAGCGCTCCCTCGCACGCGGCGAGCGAGCGCGACACTTCATACGAGAAATCGACATGCCCGGGAGTGTCGATAAGATTCAAGTTGTAGGTCTTTCCGTCGCGCGAAGTGTATTGCAGCGCTGCGGTCTGCGCCTTGATGGTGATGCCGCGCTCGCGTTCCAGATCCATCGAATCGAGCACTTGCTCCGACATCTCGCGCTCCGACAATCCGCCGCAGCGCTGGATGAAACGGTCGGCCAGCGTCGATTTGCCGTGATCGATATGGGCAATGATCGAAAAATTGCGGATGTGCTGCATTGGGACTACCGGTTATAAAAAAAAGGTGCCACCAAGCACCTTTTCAGCCACAAGGCTTTGAATTTTAGCGTATTTCGGTGGCGTATGCAGTAAACTTCGCCGGGTCGCAATGGTCGCTAACCGGGCGCGCCTTCGCCTTTGACGGTTACGAACAGATTGCTCTCGCCGCGCCGCACGTGCAGCGTAAGGGTGGTGTTGCGCTCCAGCTGCGCGAGCAGCTTGTTGAAGTGTTCCGTGGATCTCACTTCAGTGGTTTGGCCCCGGCTGGTCACCGCCGTGATCACGTCGCCAGCGCGCACGTCCGCGCGGCGATTGTTCCGGACCTCTTCGACGATCACGCCCCCTCCCAGCTTCAGGTCGCGCTTTTGCTCCGCGGTGAGATCGACGACCGCGAAACCCAGGCGGTTGGCTGCCTGCTCCGGCGGCTTTCCCCGGCGCTCGGTACGGCTCGCGAGGCGATCCTCGGGCAATTCACCGACCGTGACGGTGATCTCCCGGGTCACGCCCTTGCGCCACACTTCCATGCTCGCTTTGTTGCCGGGCTTGGTGTTGCCGACGATGCGCGGCAACTCGCTCGAACTCGATACCGGCTTGCCGTCGAACTTGAGAATGATGTCGCCGGTTTCCACCCCGGCCTTTTCGGCGGGGCCGCCTTTCTCGACGGCATTGACGAGAGCCCCCGCCGGCCTCGCAAGACCGAACGATTCGGCGAGTTCCTTCGAAACTTCCTGGATCACGACGCCGATTCGTCCGCGGCTGACGCGACCGGACAGGCGCAGCTGGCTCTGCACTTCCATCGCGACGTCGATCGGAATCGCGAAGGAAAGCCCCATAAAACCGCCGGTGCGACTGTAGATCTGCGAATTGATTCCCACGACTTCGCCGCGCATGTTGAACAACGGCCCGCCGGAATTCCCCGGGTTGATCGCGACGTCGGTCTGAATGAAGGGAACGAAGTTCTCCTGCGGCAGGCTGCGGCCTTTGGCGCTGACGATGCCCGCAGTAACGGTGCTGTCGAAGCCGAACGGCGAGCCGATTGCGACGACCCATTCGCCGACCTTGAGCCGGTTCGGATCGCCCATCCGTACGGCCGGCAGCCCGGTTGCATCGATTTTGATCAGCGCGAGGTCGGTGCGTCTGTCCGCGCCGATGACGCGAGCCTTGAATTCGCGCTTGTCGGTCAGGCGAACGGTGATCTCATCGGCAGAGTCGACGACGTGCGCGTTGGTGAGAACGTAGCCGTCGGTACTGATGATGAAGCCCGAGCCGAGCGAACGGCTCTCGAAATCGCGCGGGCCCTGTCCGCCGGGTCCCGGCGGGCGCGGGATGAAGCGCCGGAAGAAATCGTAGAGCGGATCGTCTTCCTCGAGATTCGGAATTTGCGGTGAAGCACGGCGTTCGCGTACCTGAGTGGTACTGATGTTGACGACGGTGGGGCCCTGCCTCTCGGCGAGATCCGTAAAATCGGGCAGCTCGCGCCCCTGGGCAACCAACGCGGAGGGCAACCCGAGCAACAGACAGACAAACAGTACTCTCGTGATCAAAACAATCCCCTAAATCGGGCTAACGGAAAACCGCGACGCAACCCCGGCCGCCGGGAGCCGGACTGATTCAATGGAGGCCGCGGGGTTCTACTTGCGGTATTCCACAGCGTTGGCGATGTATTTTACGCTCTCCGCAGGCGCTTCGCCGACTACCGTAACCCAGTAGCTGCCCACCGGGCGCATATAGACGTTGATCGCGCCCTGCCGCACCAGACCCGGTTGCGGCGCCGGCTGCTTGCTCGTCGCAGGCTCGATGAATACCGAGATCGCCGCAAGCCCGTCGGACAGCACGATATGTCCGACGCCGCCCGTGCCTCCCATGGTGCGGATCAACTCGGCCACGGTGCGAAATCCGGCAGGACTGGAGCGGATCGTCCATCCGGCTTCGGCCAGATTGGCGCGGGTAGCGCCCGAATCCTCGACGCGCCAGTCCCGGCTTTCGCGGAGATAGCGCGACCTCAGCTGATCGCGGCCGATGGGGCCGCCGATCTTGAGCTGCGTGAATGCGAACTGCTCCACCAGCTCGTTCTTCTCATCGAAGGTTTTCGCCTTCAGCAGCATGCCCGTATTGAGATCCGCCCAGAGCCGGTGCCCGTATCGCATCCGGTCTTTCGGCTCCAGTGCGAGGACCTGGCAACTGTAGCCCCCGACGCGCTCGATCTCGCCCTTCCTGATGGTGTAGTTCTCCGACACGTCCTTGAGCTGCTCCGAAAGTATCGCGGGAAACGGCCGGCGGCCGGGCTGCTTGTCGATCTTCACCGTCAGGCTCGCGGGCAGGTAGCACACGATCTCGTCGCCGGTGCGGATGATCTCGCGCGGTACTCCGTCCAGGGTTTCCAGCCGCTCGCGCGGTACCGAGGCCTCGACGACGTGAGTAATGCGGGAGGTTTCGAACTGCTGGCCCTGCTGGTATATGAACGTGCCTGAGTAGCTGAGCTTTTCGGTGGCGGCGTAAATGCGCTGGAGCCATTGCAGGGCGGAGGTGTCGGCCTGGGCTATCGCCGCGGATACCGGAAGCAGGAACGGCAGGATCCTTACCGGCTGCCACACACGCGACGCGAAGGGCGACGTCATTTCCTTGCACCCCCACCCTCATCGTTCGCGCGCACGTAGGTCGCGATACCCTGCATCGCGCTCCTATGAGAATAAGGCTGATGGGCGAGCAGGTAATTCTCGACTTCTGGATGCGGCTCGATAGAGATCAGAGTGGTCACCGGAGCCGCCGCCGCGGTCGTGGCGGGACTCCCGGCGAGTTGCGGCTCGGCACGCCAGCCGGGGGAAGCCGTCCATACGACCAAAGCTACCGCGGCGATGCTGGCGGCGGCGGACATGACGTACCAGCCGGGGCGCCCGAAGGGATTCCTTTTCTCCGGCCGCGGGGCGAGCACCGTGGGCTCGTCGCGCAGGCGAGCGACCACGCGAGCCGCGATCTCCGGGCTGATCTGACCCCTGAGCGCGTCGCCGATCAGGTGATAGGCATCCCATGCGCTGCGCAATTCCGGGTCCGCTCGGAGCCGTGCGAGGTGCGTGTGAAGATCGTTGCCCTCGAGCTCCCCGTCAATGAGCGCCGATAGTTTTTCCTTCATGGTCACCACCTCTTGTCCTTGCGCGTCTCGAGGAGGGGTCGCAGCTGTTCGGCGATCGCCTCGCGTGCACGGAATATCCTCGAGCGGACCGTGCCGATCGGGCAATTCATGATCGTTGCGATGTCCTCATAGCTCAGGCCTTCGAGCTCGCGCAGCGTGATGGCGTTGCGCAGCTCCTCCGGCAATCGCTCCATCGTGTCGTTTACCGTTTGCGCGATCTCCTTGGACATCATCATGCTCTCGGGCGTGTTGATATCGCGCAATTGCTCGCCATCCTCAAAACCTTCGGCGTCCTCGGAATTGAACTCGGTCGTGGTCGGAGCGCGCCGGCCCATGGCCACCAAGTAGTTCTTGGCCGTATTGATGCCGATGCGGTACAGCCACGTATAGAATGCGCTGTCGCCCCGGAACGAGGGCAGTGCGCGATATGCTTTGATGAATGCTTCCTGTGCGACATCCTCGACCTCGACTGGGTCCCGGATAAACCGGGCCAGCAACCGCGTCAGCTTGCGTTGGTACTTCGACACCAGCAGCTCGAAAGCATGCTTGTCGCCTCGCTGGGCCCGCTCGACCAGCTGCCGGTCGAGATCCCGCTCATCCATCTGCCGCCGTCCCTAACGAAGCGGTGTCGCGCTTCTGTTCTAAGTTGTCCACAGGCGGCGGCAGTATACCCCAGTGTCTACGCTAGACCCGGCGCCCTGCAGTTACAGACCCGCCCCCTCGGGAATAGTTCAGCCCGTTATAGGGTTATTCCGTGCCGGCCCGAGCCGGATTTCCTCCGGATCCCAGCTCGCGGCGCCAACGCAGCCAGACCCGAAGCCGCCGAAGGTCCTCGGGGCGGGCCGAATCGCCCATGAGCACCAGCCATTTGCGGCCGCGCGCAGTCTGATCGAGTCGCAGGACTACGAATGCCGTCGAAACAAAATGCTCGTTGCCGAGCCTGCCTTCATGCCACCGGTCGTTACGATCCCGCCAGGAAGCGCGTCCGTCCTCTCTCAGCTCGAGCGACACGGCCGCCCGGGAGGACCGGTGCAGGGCTTCGGCAAGGCAGCCGGCACCCGAGAGCAGGACCCCGAGGCCGACCAGAACCAGCGCCCAGCCGGCCAAGCTCACCCACGCAGCCCCCAGCGCAAAAACATGAGCGACGAGAAGCAAGCCCGCAAGCTTGAGCGAGGGCTTGAGATCGAATTGCAGCGCGGACGCGGCTGACATGAGCGCTCGTCTTCAGCCCGTGCGGGCGTCCACGGACAGCGTCGCGCACCGGGAAAAGGACGAGATCAAACGCGTTTGAAAATCAGCGTTCCGTTCGTCCCTCCGAACCCAAAAGAGTTCGACAGGGCGGAGCGCAGCGGCATGCGACGGGCCGTGTTGGGCACATAATCGAGATCGCAAGCCGGATCCTGGTTGAACAGGTTCGCGGTCGGAGGCGCCACCTGATCGCGAATCGCCAACACCGAGAAAATCGCCTCCACCCCTCCGGCCGCGCCGAGCAGGTGCCCGGTCATGGATTTGGTCGAGCTGACGGCGAGCTTCTTCGCGTGATCGCCGAAGCAGCGCTTGAGCGCCACGGTCTCGGCGAGGTCGCCCAGCGGCGTCGAGGTTCCGTGAGCGTTGACATAGTCGATGTCCTCGCGATTGAGCCCCGCGTTGCGCAGGGCGTTCTCCATGCAGCGCGCCGCGCCCTCGCCGTTCTCCTGGGGCGCAGTCATGTGGTAGGCGTCGCCGCTCATCCCGTAGCCGGCGAGTTCGGCATAGACCGTGGCGCCGCGCCGTTTCGCGTGCTCGAATTCCTCGAGTACCACCACTCCCGCCCCCTCTCCCAGAACGAAGCCGTCGCGGTCCCTGTCCCAGGGACGGCTCGCCGTGGCGGGATCATCGTTGCGCGTTGAAAGCGCGCGCGCTGCCGCAAAGCCGCCCACCGTGAGCAGAGTGACGGTCGCCTCGGCGCCGCCGGCGACCATCACATCGCAGTCCCCGTACTCGATCAACCGCCCCGCCTCGCCTATGCAGTGCGCGGAGGTCGTGCAGGCGGTCACCATCGCCAGATTCGGCCCTTTGAGTCCGTGCATGATCGACAGATTTCCCGAGATCATGTTGATGATCGTGCTGGGAATGAAGAACGGTGAAATCTTGCGCGGGCCGCCTTTCAGCACGTCGTTATGGGTCTCTTCGATCATCGGGAGCCCGCCGATGCCCGAGCCGATATTGACGCCGATGCGAGTCGCATTGGCCTGGGTGACCTCGAGACCGGAGTCCCTCAGCGCCTGAACCCCGGCCGCGATGCCCAGATGGATGAAGCGGTCCATGCGGCGCGCCTCCTTCGGCGACAGATACGCGGCGACCTCGAAGTTCTTTACCTCGCCCGCGATCTGGCTGGAGAGCGGAGTTGCGTCGAAATGCGTGATGCGGCCGATGCCGGACTTGCCGGCAAGGACGTTTGACCAAGCTTCGGCAACAGTGTTGCCGATGGGGCAGACGATTCCTAATCCGGTGACAACGACACGACGGCGGCTCAAATCGACTCCAGCCGTGGGGGGAAATCAGGCTTTCTTGGCGTGGGCGTTCACGTAGTCGATGGCCTGCTGGACCGTGGTGATCTTTTCAGCTTCCTCGTCCGGAATCTCCGTCTCGAATTCCTCTTCGAGAGCCATCACGAGTTCGACGGTGTCGAGCGAGTCCGCGCCGAGGTCGTCGACAAACGAGGATCCGCTCTTGATCTCCGTTTCGTTCACGCCGAGCTGTTCCGCGACGATTTTCTTGACGCGCTGTTCAACGTTTTCCATTGCGGGCTCCTTCCCCCTTGTTTTGCTGCAATCGAAATTCAGGAGGTGCGCATTGTAGCAGAATCGCCTTTCCTCCCGGCAACCCGATCAAGCCGGAACCGCGACTCCGTCACGGTCGTTGTTCTCTCGGGAGCACGAGGGCCGTACGAGGGGCGGAACTCCTCCGTCCCATCCGGTCCCGTCGCGCCGCTTTAGCTCATGTACATGCCGCCGTTGACGTGAAGGGTCGTGCCGGTGATATAGGCGGCCTGCGGTGAGGCGAGAAAAGCCACCACGGCGGCGACGTCCTCCGGCTTTCCGAGGCGCCCCAAGGGAATCTGTTGGAGCAGCGCTCCACGCTGCGTCTCTGTGAGCGATCGGGTCATGTCCGTGTCGATAAAGCCGGGCGCAACGCAATTGACGGTGATGCCGCGGCTGCCGATCTCCCGCGCGAGCGATCGCGTCATGCCGGCGATGCCGGCCTTCGACGCCGCATAGTTGATTTGACCGGCGTTTCCGCTCGAACCGACCACGGAGGTGATGTTGATGATGCGGCCCGAGCGCGCTTTCATCATGCCGCGCAATACCGCCTTGGAGAGTCGGAACACGGATTTGAGATTGGTGTCGATCACCGCGTCCCACTCGGCTTCCTTCATGCGCATGGCGAGGTTGTCCTGGGCAATGCCGGCGTTGTTGACGAGAACGGACACCGGGCCGTGCGCCTGCTCGATCGCGGCCACGAGAAGCTCGATGCTCGTCGCGGTGCGGACGTCGAGCTGAGCTCCCTTACCTTGAATCCGCGCCTCCGCAAGATACGCCGTGATGGTTTGGGCGCCGGCTTCGGTCGTGGCAGTGCCGACGACGGTCGCGCCCCGGTCGCCGAGGGCCAGAGCGATCGACCTGCCGATTCCACGCGATGCGCCGGTCACCAGCGCAACTTGGCCCTCGAGATCCATCATGCGGCTTTCGACAACTGTGCGCCTTGCGCCAACCCCGCGCGGTCGGCGAGCGCCGTGCCCTGCAGTCCCGCGGCGGTGCGCCTGACAAGCGGCGCGAGCACCTTTCCCGGGCCGCATTCGAAAATATGCGTCACACCTCGTGCCGCCATCTCCCTCACGCACTCAGCCCAACGCACCGGATGATCGGCCTGAGTCACCAGCGCTTTTTTGACCCCTGAGGCGTCGGGATGGCTCTTCGCATCGACATTGTGGATGACCGGGATCCGTGGAGCATTCACCGCGATTCTGTCGAGTGCTTCCCTGAGCCTTGCCGCAACCGGAGCCATCAACGAGGAATGGAATGGAGCGCTCACCGGCAGTGCGACTGCACGTTTCGCGCCTCGAGCCTCTGCGGCCCCTATCGCCCGCTGCACGGCGCCGGCGTGTCCGGCGATGACCACCTGTCCGGGCGCATTGAAGTTCACCGCCTCGCAGACATCGCCCTCTGCGGCTTCTGCGCACGCCGACCTTACCGCTTCGTCATCCAGGCCCAGGATGGCCGCCATAGCGCCCGTGCCCTGCGGCACTGCTTCCTGCATCGCCCGGGCGCGCAGGCGCACCAGGGGAAGGCAATCGGCGAAGGAAATTGCGCCGGCCACCACGAGCGCGGTGTACTCACCCAGGCTGTGGCCGGCAAGCAGCGCGGGTTCGGCGCCGCCCAACTCCCGCCACGCGCGCCAGGCACAGATACCCGCTGTCACCATGACAGGCTGGGTGTTGACGGTGCTGTTGAGTTCCTCCGCGGGGCCTTCGGCGATCAACTTTGCGAGGTCCTGCTTCAGGACATCGGATCCTTCGGCGAGCGTCTCGCGGATCGCGGGCATGTCGCCGTAGCCGGCGAGCATCCCCACCGACTGCGAACCTTGGCCTGGAAAAACCATCGCGAACCTCATCTCGGCTATATCTCCACCAGCGATGCGCCCCAGGTGAAGCCGCCGCCCACCCCTTGGAGCATGACTTTGTGGCCCGGCTTGATGCGCCCGTCTCGGATCGCGAGATCGAGCGCGAGAGGCACCGAGGCGGCCGATGTATTGCCGTGACTGCCCACTGTGACGACGAGCTTGGACAGATCAATGCCGAGTTTCCTCGCGGTCGCCTCCAGTATGCGCACGTTGGCTTGATGCGGAATGAGCCAGTCGATGTCCGAGGGGGTAAGGCCGCACAGGACCAAGGTCTCGCGCGCGACCTCGTCCAGCACCTTGACCGCAAACTTGAAAACCGCCTGCCCGTCCATCTGCACAAACGGCGAGCCGACGATCTTGCCGCCGCAGACGTTGCCGGGCACCGAGAGAATGTCCACGTAGGAGCCGTCGGCATGCAGCACGCTTCCCATGATCCCGGGTTTGGAGTCCGCTCGGAGAACCACCGCGCCGGCGCCGTCTCCGAACAGTACCGCAGTGCCACGGTCATTCCAGTCGAGGATCCGCGAGTACACTTCGGTGCCGACCACGAGCGCGCAGCGATGCTGGCCGGATCGGATCAATTTGTCGGCGATCGCCAGCGCGTATACGAAGCCGCTGCAGACCGCCTGAATGTCGAACGCGGCGCAGCCTTTTATTCCCAGCTTCGCCTGCATGATGCAAGCCGTGCTCGGAAAAATGTAGTCGGGCGTCGCCGTGGCCACAATGATGAGATCGACGTCATGCGGGGCAATGCGCGCCGCGGCGAGCGCTGCGCGGCTTGCCTCGACGCCCAGATCGCTGGAGGCCTGTGAGGGTTCGGCGATATGACGCTGGCGGATGCCGGTGCGCGTCCGGATCCATTCGTCGGTGGTGTCCATTTGTTTGGCCAGATCGTCGTTGGTGACGACCTTCGGCGGCAAATAGCCCCCGGTACCGACGATGCGAGACCAGATCACGTTTCCACCGTCTCGGGATTTCCCCGCTCGGTCTGTCCGAACCGCAGCATCAGGCGGTGCAGCACTTCGTTGCGTACCTCCTCCGTGGCCCGCTCGATGGCGCGCTCGAACCCGAATACGTCTGCGGAGCCGTGGCTTTTCACGACGATGCCTTTCAATCCGAGGAGGGTCGCGCCGTTGAAGCGGCGCGGGTCGAGGCGTTTGCGAAACGCGTAGAGCACCGGCATGACGATTACGCCGGCCAGCCTTGCGAGAACGCTGCGCATGAACTCCTGGCGAATGAAGCTGCGCACCATCTGCACCATCCCCTCGGAGGCCTTGAGCATGACGTTGCCGACGAATCCGTCGCACACCACCACATCGGCTTCCCCCTTGTAGATTCCGTCGCCCTCGATATTGCCGATGAAATTGAGCTCGCTTTCGCGCAGCAGCTCTGCCGCCCTCTTCACCACCTCGTTGCCTTTGATGTCCTCCTCCCCGATGTTGAGCAGGCCGACGCTCGGCCTATCCTTGTGCTCCACCGCCGCGACCAGCGTCGCCCCCATGATGGCGAACTGCAGCAGATGCTCCGCCTCGCAGTCGACGTTCGCGCCGAGATCGAGCACATAAGTGCTCCCGCGCATGCTGGGCAGCGCGGCTATGATCGCGGGACGGTCGATGCCCGGAAGCATCTTGAGAACGAAGCGCGAAACCGCCATCAGCGCCCCCGTGTTGCCGGCGCTCACACAGGCATGCGCTTCGCCGTTCTTGACGAGCTCGACCGCGACGCGAACCGACGAATCCTTCTTGTTGCGCAGCGCAAGCGCCGGGGATTCGTCCATCAGCACGACCTCGCTTGCGTGGTGCACGCGCAGACGCGGACCGGACCGGGCGCCGCGCGCCTTCAGCTCCGCTTCGATGGCGTCGCGCAACCCCACTAGGACGACGTCGACCTGCGCATTGGATTTCAGGAAATTGAGCGCCGCCGGCACGGTGACGTGCGGACCATGATCTCCGCCCATGCAATCGATGGCTACGGTGATTTCCATGAAGCGCGATGCGAAGCGACTCCTGCTTCGCTCAATGGGAGGGCCGATCC
>WNEZ01001452.1_pt1 | contig 19917 bp, 18 predicted proteins | sample 5400521 | NCBI WGS metagenome assembly WNEZ01 (sample SAMN13153339, study PRJNA577476) | soil metagenome | isolation source: 120 cm saprolite under Douglas fir tree site 2 hole 1 replicate 1 | place: USA:California | collected 2015-04-18 | reverse complement strand
AGGAGCTATGTTAGTCTGGTAGTCCAGCTTGGGCAGGACGATTGCGCCCGAGCAATTCAGTCGGGGCGTAGCGCAGCCTGGCTAGCGCGCCTGGTTCGGGACCAGGAGGTCGATGGTTCAAATCCATTCGCCCCGACCACTTAATCCCTATACTTCAAACGCTTACGACGGCACTGTCTTGGGCAGAATTCAAAGCCGAGTCCATTTGAATTTGATTGCGGCCAATCACCCGAAATTCAACCCCTGTCATTGTTTTCCGCCGCTCCTCGGGAATGGCGTGTAAGCGGATAATGTGCGCTATTTTTCGCACCTTTGAGGAGAAGCAGGTCTGGTTGGTATGACATAGGAAAAACTCCAGACACTACGAAGGAACGATTACTATCCAATGAACATTATGGATTTTCATGGAGTGCTTCGTGGCTCCGCAGCCACTGGCCTCCTGGAATCCCAGTGCTGAAGCAGTGATAGAACAGGCAGGAGTAGTAGCACTGCCAGCACAAAAAAGACGATCCCTCCTGCGTGATGCAATCTTCCATATAGAAAGCTCGGATCGACATATACCGCAAGCAGTGTGAGCGTAGCGATTCGAATTCCGTTTTTCAGAATCATCATGAACAACCCGGAAGCAACAAACAAAGTTTTGTTCCTAAAACGTTTGAGGCGAAAATGGGCAACGAGCAGCGCCAGGATGAGCAACGCCATGCTTGAGCGAATGCCGCTGCACTCTTTGGCAACTTCAATATTGACCCGCGCAAGATGAAAGACCAAACCTTCGCGCAATGCAGGGACTCCGAAAAGGTCGAAGAAGGCTCCCGTTATCCAAGCGGAGCCCGCCTGAAGGAGACGGATCACCTGGTCGAGAAGGAAATTGGGCAGGGGGATCATCAGGAAGAGGAAGAGAAGCGGGAAGTAACCCGCTTTTGTAGCGTTCTTTCCAAATAGTAGAGCGAAACCTGCCACCCAAACCAACACGAGCGACAGAATATAGCCGGAGAGTTGCAGACCGAGCGATGGCGTGCCTCCCGCAAAACGCAAAGCAAGCGATGCACAGCCGGCAAGAATGAGGAAGCTGCCGCCGAACACAAAATCGTAAGAGAAATCCAGAAAAATCTTGTGAGATTCTACGAAGAGAAGCCACGCACAGATGAATGGAATGAGCGCGAGGTAGGAGGCATCGTCGTTCGAAAGAGACATCCGGACGAGAGCGACCAGGGGGGTTCTAAACAGTAAGGACGAGAGAACAATCCAACAGGCAAACAATAACCACCGTTTCGTGACGGCTGCATTGGGGGGTTTACTCAAGACGGTACTCTCCGCTGTCTAAACAGCGTTATTGCGGGCTTGTTGCGAAATCTTCTTAATTTGTTCGTGCTGGCCATTAGCGCATCTGAATCTTTCATTATGCATCTCCCTTGGCCCAGAACGGCGCGAACTTCCAGAAGGTTTCGGTCCTGAGCGTAAAGTGCCTTGCTACAGTCCCGAAATTTGCCCAAATGCCTGCTGAGCCGTTCGGCGTTCTTCTGCTACCGAAAGAGGTGCGAGGTTGCGCTCTTCAAGATCTACGATTGGGATCGACCGGAACTTTGCGTGCCGATGACGAAGATGATGACCTAGGCAAAATTCCATCTCGCTCCAGACCGCGTTTTCATAAAGTCGCCGAAAGCAATCTGCGAGAGATGGTTCCGCTGCAATCCTCGCATGCTCCCTGGACTGAATTCGCGCAAGTGTCGGGTTTGTGAAAGGAAGGACGTCGATCGCTGGAGCGCTCTAGTAAGCGCCTTCACCACTGAAAACGGCACGCGGGGTCGCAACAAGAATTCTTAGGTCGAGCCAGAGGGACCAAGACTGGGAGTATCGGAGATCCAATCGAACCATGTCATCGAAGCAAATCCGGCTTCGGCCGCTGACTTGCCACAGCCCAGTAACACCAGGTTTTAGTTCAAGGACACGCCGGCGGTGCCAAATGTCATAGACTTCAAATTCGTAGGGCGTCGGTGGGCGCGGGCCAACTAGAGACATCTCACCCCTCAGAACGTTCCAGAACTGCGGAAGCTCATCCAGGCTCGTCTTGCGAAGGAATCTACCGACCGGCGTCACACGGGTATCGTTCGTGATCTTGTAAATCACCGGCTTCCCTGGATCACTTTTTTCGCTCCCGGACTGACCGGCAATAAATCGCTGGACATACTCCCGGTGGATCTTTGGGTCGTTGTTCGTGTACATCGTTCGGAACTTCAGGCACTTAAAGCGAGCCCCAAACTGTCCGAACCTCTCTTGCTGGAAAATCACGGCACCCTTGGAGGTGAGCTTGATTGCCGCGGCAATTGCTGCGACCAGCGGGCTAGTAAGGAGGAGCAAGAAGGCGCTTCCTACTATATCAATGACGCGCTTCACGACCCGGGGAAGGCGCTTCTTTGATCCTCCCTGGGAGAGATCCGGATAGAATCTGGTATCTGCAACGGGTTCGGCCGCACCTCGATCCCGACTCTCGGGGAAGAGGTGAGCCGTGACAACCAGATTCGAAGTGACTTCGCGACTCAGCTCATCGTGAAGAGCGTTCACGACTTTTGAATGTAGAATCTCAGTGATCGGGTTTTCGAATTCCAGACTAATTTCAGTGAAGATGACCCCCAGGATGAGGCCTTTCTTATGCCAGCCAACGAAATCAGTCTCGCGCGTGCATTTCAAAAGAACTGACGTTACCCGCGACATGATGTGGGTCGCTGCTCCGGCGTCAACGAATGCACTCGCATCAAGCAGCATCAATACAAATGGTTTGTGGGAACGCTCCGCCCTCCGGCGCTCCAGCGTCAACATGCCGTGAAACGTCTCTTCTTGCAAGATCTCCGCACGTCTTACAAGCAGGGAATCGAAACCAGACTTAACCTTGTGCCCCGTGGAACGGCGCGCACTTTGTTCGCGTAGGTTCGGAATTCTTAAGGGGCTGTTTCCCATCTTTGTACAGACCTTGTGCCAACCATTCAGCAGATTCTCAGTGCAAGCATTCTGGGTGGCTTCGAAATTTGATGCTGAAGCTCAAACTCCTTATGTGAGCGCCGGGCTGAGCGCAGAATCCGATAAACTAAGCGACCGCCGTTTCAAGTAAAGGAGAATTCGGGAGTGGCACAGCCGGGACAGTTCGCGTCAGCTGAATCGGACAGACCACAGACCTGTCGATCTCCAGCGCCACGGACCGGCGAAGCAATGAAATGGAAACCACAATCCTGCGAGCCCCCTTGAAACCGATGAGAATTCCTTGGACGCCGCACAGCGCCCCATCATCAATCCGGACCAGCTGACCGAGTTCGAGATAAGGCCAGGGTTCAACCTGAAGTCTGACGGAGACCACCTTCTGAATTGCTTCAATCTCCGAATCCTCTACAGGAATGGGGATGCGACCTCTACCGACGACAGTGATCACGCCCGGCGTTAAGAGGACAGGCAGGCGCCTGAGCGCGTCAAAGCGGCAGAACACATATCCCGGGAACAGGGGTGGGGTTACTTCGCAAGACTTGCCACGTACTCGCTTCAAGGTCTTAAAAGTTGGAAGAAAGGTTTGATATCCTTTGCCGGAAAGCAAGGCCGCCGTCGAACTCTCCCAACGAGTTCTCAGTTGAAGTGCATACCACCGCTCACGACTGGGCTCTGTGTTCATCCTGGCTTAGGATCTCCCTTTAGGCAGTTGCGCCAGATAGCTGCGGAAACCATCATCCAGCTAGGCTATCGCTATACACCCTCACACATGGACGCTGTCTTTATCGCAATCAACCTGCCATACCGTGCAGCGAGAAGGTGGCGTGTGGCCCTACGGCCAATCCTGCCAACTCCTTGAAAAATATAAACTTATCTGCAGCGCCCTAAATGAACCCCGAGTCGAAGCTCCCCTCCGGAGGAATGTCGAGTCAAGAGATGAAAACCGTTACCCACATTTCCCAATAGGTTTCCAAAATTGGTCCTATGTATTTTCAAGCAGCTAGCCTGATAACGAAGGGATCGCGCGGTTTGGGTCTGGGAAAACTCAACGGCGAATTGAATGCGATGCAGCAGACTAGTTCGAGGTTCAGCGTTTGCGGAGGAGGCCAAGGCCCACGAGGCCAAAGCCGAGTAGCAGAAGCGTAGAAGGCTCGGGCACAGCCGTCACATTCACCGTTACCAAGCCAAAGCCAGTATTAAAAAAGTAAGACCCCGTAGAAAAAGTCGGCGCAGAATCGAGCCCGGTAAACATTTGAGCGCCTTTCAACTGCAAGTAACCCAAATTCGGGACGACCAAGCCAAAACCGCCGCCGGTGGACGTATTCGAGAACCCCAGCACGAAAGGCGGCGTCGGATAACTATAGCCCAGGAGGTTAATGCTTCCATTATTGACGGTCACAGTGAAATAATTCCCGCCAGAAAAGGACGTGACCGTCGGGTTTCGCAGAAGTGTGAACATTCCCGAGCCTGCCTGTGTGGATACCACGAATTGCAGCGCGTCAGCCCTTGCAACGCCCGGCGACACGAACAGCATGATTCCCGTCAAGCCTGCTATCTGTAGAGCCCTTTTCATCGAACCCCATTCCAAAACATTGCCATCACAATACTCTATTCTCTCTGAGCCATACAACCGCAAAAAGCGATTTGGCTGCCGTTAACAACGCGCTCGTACTGAGGCAGGCCAATACACCATGGTCGTACCTACCTGCTAGGATCGAAGCACGTTGAAAACCACTTTGAATTCGCTCATAACAAAACACTTAAGGGCGAACCAGGACCATGCTTGTCAAATGCTTTGCACACATTCGGCAATCACGTACAGAGCAAAGTTCTAGAACCCTCAGTTCTCCATTGCGTGCCCTTGGCTGCGAATATGGGCCTGGTCTCTTCATCACCCGTCCCAGTGACTGGATTGACAAAATCTCGCAAATCGCGAAGTTATACGGATCTCGGGCGGGAGCCGTATCGTTGATGGTCACGCTCGTCCCGCTGAGCAGTGTCGCTGAGGTCTGCTGACAGAAGAACGGAAGGATTGTTGCTAGCCCCGCAGCTAACTTCCCTAGAGTAACCCACAGATCATCAGAGATCGTGGCGTAGCTGCAGATGAAGAGAAGGGAAAAGAATTTGCCACTTCTTGGAACAAAATCAGGACTGTCGCCACATCCGGGCACTTGAGGCGCATGACTAGCGCTCCTGTAACCTACAGAAAGAGAAAGCTTTAATCAAGCCAGACGCCTTTCTGGCAGGCTATCCTCATGGAAAGGGATTTGCTTTTGTTTACAGCGGAGAAAAATGAGCACCTCCTTGAGTCACGCTGTCGAACACCCCGCCATCACGGCCTTTGTTTATGGCCGTTCCGCTGCGGTTCAGAGATTGAACACGATTGTCGGGGAGATTGCCCGGACGAACATCCCCGTGCTGTTGATGGGGGAGAGCGGAACCGGAAAAGAAGTCTATGGGCGCCTGATTCATCGCCTTTCCAAGTATTGCCACGCGCCACTTAAGAAGCTGAGCTGCCGGGCGCTGGAACCGGGAGAATTTCTCTCACAGCTGAAGTGCCATTTGAGGGCGAACAGTGAGGGCCCGGAAGACGGCCTGCGAACGATGTTTCTAGACGGGATTGATGAGCTGGATCTTGCGTGCCAGAAGGTTCTACTCTCACTTCTTCCGGATGGGGAGATCGACGAGAATAGTCACCACGGCGTGCGCTTAATCGCCTCTACGTCCCGGAATCTAGAGAAGGACATCGAATCAGGGAAATTCCGAAGAGAACTGTACTTTCGAATAAACGGAGTTTGTCTCCACTTGCCCCCCCTGAGAGACAGAAGGGAAGACATCCTCGTGTTGCTGGAGCATTTTCTTGCGAAACATGCTGCAGAGTTGGGACGCGAGGTTCCTAAGGTAAGCGACAAGGAAATGGAGCTCCTTGGGACGCATGACTGGCCAGGAAACGTCAGAGAGTTGGAAAATTTCGCTAGAAAGATCGCAGTGTTTGGTGATACCCGGAAGGCCATTGATGAGCTTCGAGAAATGCCAAAGCTGGAACCAACGCTTCCAGAGGAGCCGCGAAGTTTTTCGTTGAAAGTGGCGGCGCGTGCGGCTTCGCGGAGGGCCGAGCGCGAGATGATCTCGAAAGCCCTCGAACGTACGCATTGGAACCGGAAGCGAGCCGCTCAGGAACTCCAGATCAGCTACAAATCCCTCTTGTACAAGATCAAACAAACAGGGCTGGAAGGGAAACAGGGGGAGACGGAGGTGAAGGAACAGCGATGAGAAGCACGCTTCTAATGATTCTCTCGGCCTGCTTGATTGTGAGCGTGGCACAAGCAAGAAACGAGAGCCCCGCCGCGCAAGACAAGAAAGCAGAAGCAAAAGGATCGAAAGGTCAGGCGACTCCCGCAGCGGTTCAGACCGCAGCGGAGGACCCAGCGTACAAGATTGGACCGCAGGACTTGTTGAAAATCGATGTTTGGAGAGAAGACCAACTGACGCGAACGGTCCCAGTGCGGCCGGATGGAAAAATCACGCTGCCCCTGTTGAATGATGTGCAGGCAGCCGGGTTGACTCCGATGGAGTTGGCAGCGGTCATTGGAGAGGAGCTCAAGAAGTACATCAACAACCCGCAGGTTACCGTGAGTTTGATGGAGATCAACAGCCGGCGGATTTACGTAACGGGAGAAGTCACGAAGGCAGGCGCGTATGCGCTCCTTCCGCACATGACCGTGTTACAGGCACTCTCGGGCAGCGGCGGATTCACGCAATTTGCGCGGATGAAGAACATTTACGTACTCCGAACTCAGAATGGAAAGCAGATTAAGCTGCCATTTAATTACAAAGAGGCGATCAGCGGGAAAAATCCTGAGCAGAACATCGAGTTACTCCCCGGCGACGTGATTGTGGTGCCGTAAGGAATAGAGATGAAGGACTGGGAAAAACTACTGATTGGAATTGTCTGGGTCGTGACTGCCTGTCTTTGCGCATCGCCGCTGTCGGCACAGCAAGAGGGCGGAGAAAAACCGAAGCCAGCGGCGCGGGAATACCCGCCGCTCTTCGATCCAAACGGCGATCAAGCGGACTCAGATGAGGGTGCGAAGACAATTCAGCCAGATAACTGGCCCGTGACCGGCGTTCAGAACCTTACTCTGGGCACTCCAGAGATGCGCCACAGTTATTGGGTACCGGGGTTTCGATACAGCAACACGGCAGCGTCGAATCCCTCGAATTCAGGAGCGAATTCTCAGTGGAATACGACGAGCTTTGTGAGCGGCGACGTGAGCTTGCTCGAAGCGTGGAGCCGTTCCCTGCTCTCAGCGAATTATTCGGGTGGCGGCTTCTTTTCAACAGACCAGGTACAGGGAAGCGGCAAATTTCATCAGCTCGCGGCAACCTATGAGATCGATCGACGGCGATACCAGCTGCTCTTTGTTGATCAGTTTTCTTTTTTGCCCCAGAGCTCTTTTGGATTTGGAGGCACCAGCGGACTGGCTTCTCCCGGAATTACGGGTTCCCTGGGGGTACCTCTCCCCGGACTGCAGAGTGGGGTGGTGCCGGGTCAGAGCATCCTAACAGCAGTTGGTCCTCGCTACAGCAACGCCACTGCAGCGCAGCTTACCTACCAAGTGAGCGCACGAGGATCAATCACCATCGCCGGGGTGCACGGATTACTGCGGTTCACCAGATCGAGGAACCTCGGCAATGACACCGAAACTCTCAATGCCGGGTACAATTACGCGATCACTCCTAAGGACACCCTGGGATTGAGCTACCGATTCAGTGCTTATCATTACCCGGGTGACCCTCAGGCATTAGGCGATCATGCCGTCCAGATTGTCTATGGAAAGAAGATCACCGGAAGGCTTGCGCTGAGGCTATCCGGCGGACCGCAAGTCACCACTTTTCGAGTGCCAGTCAATGGTCTGAAGCAGAGCATCTCGGGGTCAGGAACCGCATCACTCAATTATGCCTTCAGCCGAAGCAACGTCACACTGAACTATACGCACGGAGTAACCGGCGGCAGCGGGGTCTTCAGCGGAGCGAGGACCGATCAAATCAGCGCGACCTGGGGTCGGGCACTCACTCGAGTGTGGAGCGGTAGTATGAATCTCGGCTATGCAAAAAACCGCCAGCTCTCGGCGGTGAGTGGAGTTACCTCGCCAAGTTTTAGTACGTGGATCGTGGGAGCGGGTTTGAGCCGCCCGCTTGGCCGCACCGCGAACATTTCTCTGGGATATCAGGCGCAGATCCAAGGTTCCAACATTGCAATTTGCAGCAGTCCGAATTGCGGCTCCAGCTCCACCGCGCACCAAGTGTTCCTTAGTTTCCAGTGGCATGCGAGACCACTGGTGCTACGATAGCGCAAAGATATTTTAGCCAGGCAAGTGCACGCCCTCTGGGGTGAAAGGCAGAGAGAGATGACAGCGGGGACAAAATGAAAGTAGCGGGAGAGCGCCAAAGACTCGGAGACCATGTATAAAGGATTTTTTGGGTTAAAAGAAAACCCCTTCAATGTGAACCCGGATCCCCGGTATCTATTTCTTACGAAAGAGATCGAGGAGATCTTGTCCGGCCTGATGTACGGCATTCAGACCCGCAAGGGGATCATGACGCTTACGGGTGAAGTGGGAACCGGCAAGACAACTCTCGTCAACCGGGTTCTTGACTGGCTGCGCCAGCGCGCAACAAAGACAGCATTTCTGTTCAACTCCCGGATGAATTCCTCGCAGCTCTTTGACTTTATTCTTGCAGAGTTCGATATTCCGTGCGAATCCCGGTCCAAGAGCCAACAATTGATGAAGTTGAATCAGTGGCTACTGGAACGATTTACTGCGGGTGAGACTGCCGTAGTTATCATCGACGAGGCGCAAAATCTAACCTTTCCAGTGCTTGAAGAGATCCGGCTGCTCACAAACTTGGAAACATCTACGGAAAAATTGCTGCAAATCGTTCTTTCCGGTCAGCCCGAGCTCGAAGAGAAGCTGAATCTGCCTCAGCTGCGGCAACTGCGCCAACGTGTCATGCTGCGTTGCAAGACCAGAGCTTTGACGAACGAGCAGACGCGGGATTACGTGCTCGAGAGATTGAAAATCGGGGGCGCGACGGAAAACGGACAACCAATATTCAGCCCCGCGGCCATCGAAATGATTCATCTATACTCGCTGGGGATTCCCCGGGTCGTGAATCTTCTGTGTGAACATGCACTTATTAACGCTTACGTTGAAGAACAGCGGCCGATCCAACCGAAGATCATCGAAGACGTCGCGCGAGAATTTCAATTGGATGAGGTCGAACCGATCGCCTCTCCGGAAAATTTGCGAACCAGTGCAGAGCTTTACAATTCCGAAGCATTCATTCAAAACCTCGGCGAGGCCCTCGCGCGCTTCCGCATTAGCCCACACGGTTCATCTTCACGGGAGCGAAAGTAAGCTTACATCTATTTAGCTGGAGTTGAGCGAGTACCGGGGAGTCCGGTGGCGCGGATTGTAAACTAAGCTGCTTCGGTTTTCACCTCCTCTCGGCGCATTTGTTCCACCCCTTCTGACAAGGTCTGAAGCGGTGTTCGGCCCTGAGTGCGATAAGCCCTGGTGAGCGCGTTCGCGTTGTAGAACGTGAGATAGTCCTCCAGGTCGCGATGCGACTGTTCCAGCGATTCGTAGAAGGTCCTGCGAAACGCCACCGCGTAAAACTCTTCCTTTACCGTGCGATGAAAGCGTTCGCAGAAGCCGTTGGTTTCCGGAGAGCCGATGACGGTTCTTCTGTGCTGGATCTGTTGGATGGCCAGGTACAGCTCGAACCGGTGCCCCACCGGACTCCCCAGTATTCGCTCCATTCCAGCTTCCTGGGTTCTTCAGGGATCTAGGGCTACTATGGTTCGAGAACGGTATTCCGCCACAACACTTTGCAAACCCTCACAGGTTGAGCGCGCGAACGGCGCCACTTTCGACGTGGCGCCGACTGCCTGCCTGGGACCTTATTCCGGCGGGGGTATGCCCTCTGAGGACGGGAGCATCCGGGAATCCCTGAGGAAAGGAAGCCGATTATCAAATGACGGTACCAGTTTTCCCTCAAGTCTCTTTTTGGTGGCCAATTAGGACGATCCGAATCAATGATAGCTATTCAATTTCCTACAATCTCTCATGATTTCAATGATTTACGTGTAGATATCTTGCTCTCTTCATGTTGCTAAATAGCCCAGGGTCTGGTACCGCTATTGCACCTCACCTGGATACGATTTAGAGTGTGCTACCTGTCGTAAGCTGTTGATTTTCTGTAGCTTAGATGAGGAAAGTAGACCTGAAGTCGCTGAAAGCTAATGTTTATGGCGGTAGCTTGCCTAGGTAACGACGTCCGTCGATAACCCGTGTCGAATTGTTGCAGGCCTTTCAACGATTGGGTCGCACTCGCAATCCCTCTGCTTCCTAGCCCTTGAGATCATCCCCGGTCTCCCAGGAGATTTGCCATATGGCAACTGATTTTGTTTGTTGTCCGAGTCCTTCCTCAGATACTAAACGAGCGATGATACGAGTTGGCGTCATCGGATACGGCTATTGGGGACCCAATATCGTCAGGAATCTGCATGGTCTGGATAATGCCCGCGTGGAGATGGTGTGCGACAAGAGTTCTGCCGCGCTGGCCCGCGTACGCAAGACGTATCCAGACATTTTGACGACAACAGACCCCAGCGAGGTTTTACACTCAACGAAAATTGACGCCGTTGCGGTGGTCACGCCTGTTTGGACTCATTATGAGCTAACCAAGACGGCGCTTGAGAACGGAAAACACGTTTTTGTGGAGAAACCATTTGCCTCCAACTCAGCCCAGGCAGAAGAACTCATTGAAATTGCGGCTCGAAGAAATCTCACCATCATGGTGGACCACACATTCCTGTTTACGGGTGCGGTCCGGAAAATCCGGGAATTAATCGAAAGTGGGGCGCTGGGTGACCTATATTATTACGATTCGTTGCGGGTTAATCTGGGACTTTTTCAGCACGACATCAGTGTGGTTTGGGACCTAGCGCCACACGATCTCTCGATCATGGATCATTTAATAAGCAAAGAGCCAGAGGCGATCGTTGCGACTGGCGAGAAGCATTTGAATGGAGTGGAAGATGTCGCGTTCATGACGATATATTTTCCCCAGAACGTGATCGCCCATATCAATGTAAATTGGCTTTCACCGGTGAAAATTCGGACGACGCTCATTGGTGGTCAGAAGAGGATGCTCGTCTGGAACGATCTCGTGGCCGACGAAAAAATTCGTGTTTACGACAAAGGGGTCCAGATTAGCTCGGGTGAAGGAATACGCGATCTTCTCGTAAGCTACCGAAGCGGCGATATGTGGGCGCCCCAGATCGAACAGGGGGAAGCGCTAAGCGTTGAGCTCGGTTACTTTGCAGATTGCATTCTGAATGGCACAGTACCGTTCAACGACGGACACGCTGGCCTGCGTGTCGTCCGAATGCTGGAGGCAGCCGAATGTTCTATCCGCAAGAGGGGAGAGTTAGTGCGCCTGTGAATGAATTCTGCTCGATTGCTCCTGACGTGAAGTTAGGAAGGGCAGTGACACTGTCCAAGTTTATTAATTTATATGGCTGTGAAATCGGAGACGAAACAAAGATAGGAGCGTTCGTTGAGATTCAGAAGAATGCAAGAGTAGGCCGTCGCTGTAAGATTTCGAGCCATACATTTATCTGCGAAGGTGTCCACATTGAAGACAACGTGTTTGTGGGCCATAGCGTAACTTTCATCAACGACTCCTACCCTCGCGCAACCGCGCCTGACGGCCAGATTCAGACCGAGAAGGATTGGAAAGTCGAACGGACCCTAGTAAAAAAAGGTGCCTCGGTTGGCTCGGGAACAACGGTTCTCTCCAATGTAGTCATCGGGGAGAATGCGATTGTCGGCGCTGGTAGTGTCGTAACAAAGGATGTACCCGCGAACGCGATTGTGGCGGGCAACCCTGCAAAGCTGTTGCGGTATATTGCCCCAGAGTCAAGGATCACATTGTGAATAACAACGGAAAGATTGCATTTCTGGATTTAGTCAGCCTTCACGAAGAACTTGAAAAGGAGCTGGTTCCCGTTTTTCAGAGAGTGCTGAGAACGGCAATGTTCATCGGCGGGCCAATGGTCGAAGAATTCGAGCGATCGTTTGCGGCTTTCTGTGAGACGCGGTTTGCGATCGGCGTGAACAGCGGCACGGACGCGTTGCGCTTTGCCTTGATGGCAGCGGGCGTCCGCAAAGGTAGTTCGGTCGTTACGGTGCCGAATACTTTTATCGCCACGACGGAAGCGATTTCGCAGGCTGGTGCGCTCCCTGAGTTCGTCGATGTCGATGAGCGGACCTACAACATGGATCCCGAGAAGTTGCGCGACTTTTTGGAGCACCATTGCTCGCTCGATCTTGAAGGCAAGTTGGTCAGCCGGAAGACTGGGCGACCGGTAACGGCGGTGGTCCCAGTACACCTGTATGGACAGTGCGCCGAGATGGACGCAATCCAAGAGCTTGCCGATCGTTACAACCTGATGGTAATCGAGGATGCCTGCCAAGCCCACGGCGCCGAGTATTTTTCCAAACGTGACCAGCGTTGGAAGAAGGCTGGTTCTATCGGCAAGGCGGCCGCGTTCAGTTTCTATCCGGGAAAGAATTTGGGAGCGTGCGGCGAGGCGGGAATTGTCACGACCGACGACGAGGAATTGGAGAAGAAGATCCGCATGATTCGTGATCATGGACAGGCGAAAAAGTACTCCCACGACATGGAAGGCTATAACGGGCGACTGGACTCGCTTCAGGCTGGGATCTTGAGTGTCAAGCTGAAGTACCTCCCAAGCTGGAACCAAAGCCGACGGGAGCGTGCCCACAAGTATGAGGAACTGTTTGAGGCGGCGGCGACAAACATCATTACGCCTTATGAACCCTCCTGGTCGAAGGCCGTCTATCATCTGTTCGTTGTGCAAGTAGAGAATCGTGAAGCTGTGCAGGCCTCATTGGGTGAGCAGAATATCGGCTCCGGGATTCATTATCCAATCCCTTTGCATCTACAGAAGGCCTACACCAGCCTTGGGTACCGGCTCGGGAACTTCCCGGTGTGCGAGAGGGCTGCGGAACGAATCCTTTCCCTGCCTATGTTTCCGGCAATTGCGGAAAAGGACCAGGCGCAGGTGGTGCACGCGGTGGTTCAAAGCATTATACGCAATCGGGCGCAAGGCGTAGAGGTGCCAACCTAGTCCAACGGGCAGACCATGTGACGCGTTGTTCTGTGGTCTTGCGATAGCAATCATAGGTTTACTCCAGGTGACATAATCTGAATTTGGGACTGGTATCTGTGATCCACCGTGCGTTCGCTATAGCACTCTGCTCTGAAATTGAGGACGAGCCAGCGGATGAAGGTAGAGACTTTTACACCTGTGGGAGGAGGCCAAGGCGATGAAAGAAAAAAAACGGGTCGTTGTAGTCGGACTGGGAGAGGTGGGCAGGCCGCTCCTGGAGCTCGCCACCGAGCATTACGATGCCGTAGGAGTTGACATCTCGCCGGTTGCCGGGCAGGTTGAGAAGGTCGATTTTCTTCATATTTGCTACCCCTTTGAAATCAAGGATTTTGTTGGCGAGACCAGCCGCTATATACAGCTTTTTAGGCCCACACTGACAATCATCAACAGTACCGTGGGAGTCGGGACGACGCGCGCGGTAGCGCGGCGGACCGGCGCTGGTGTGGTGCATAGTCCAGTGCGCGGCAAGCACGCCCGCATGCTCGATGAAGTCCGCGTCTACACAAAATTCGTAGGAGCAATAGACCCCGCCGATGGGCAGTACGCCGCTGAGCATTTCAAGACAATCGGCCTGAAAACACGGATCCTGTCGACTCCAGAAGCGACCGAACTGGCGAAGCTGACTGAAACTACTTACTTCGGGCTGATGATTGCTTGGGCGCAGGAAGTTGAGAGGTACTGCGATCGAGCGGGTCAGAGTTACGACGAAATCGCCTCCTTCTACGACGAAATCGGATTTTTCCCGGCGGTCAAGTACTTTCCTGGAATCATTGGTGGCCACTGCGTGATGCCAAACATAAAAATCCTTCGCAAGTTTGACGACTCGGCGATTCTGCGAGCGATCCAGACATCGAATCGATCAAAATTCGAGCGTGAGGCGCGCAGGGAAGTAGGCGATGACAGCATGAAGATCAAACAAGCTGCGGCCGGAACAGCGAGTTGAGGTCCGTCGCGGCACCGACGAAGGCATGCAAAAGCAGCGATCGCGTTGCTGATTAGGCACTGACATGGCTCATTGCGCTGCCACCCAACCAACTGATCCAGCTTCGGGTGTTCAACCTCCGATCGCCGCCAGAAACTCCCGGCTCCGGGGGAAACGAGCGGCGATGGTTACTTTTTCGCCCTACCCTGGCGATCCAAGGCCACGTCGCGCGGTGGATGCACTTGTGGGGGAAGGCATGAGCGTGGACCTCGTATGCCTTGGGTCTGGAAACGCTCCCAGGCGTGAGAGACTAAACGGCATCGAGGTCTTTCGTGTTGGACTCGAGAACTGCCGGGGCGGCAAGCTCGCATACGCCTACCAGTATGCTGCTTTCATTCTGATTTCGTCGGCCATCTTTGCGCTGCGCTCACTGAGCCGCCGCTACGATTTGGTTTACGTGCATAATATGCCCGACATTCTTGTTCTGAGTTCGCTACTACCGAAGGCACTCGGCGCAAAAGTGATCCTCGACATGCACGATCCGATGCCCGAACTCATGACGACGATTTTCCACGCCTCTCCGGGCAGCAAGAGTGTTCAGTTGCTGAAGCGCCTTGAGAAATGGAGCATTGCGCGGGCAGATTCGGTGATCACTGTCAATATCGCTTGCAAGCGCATTTTCTCCACCCGCAGCTGCCGTTCGGAAAAGATTGCGGTGGTCATGAACTCGCCGGACAGCCAGATTTTTCCGTTCCGCATGTCCCGGGAGCACGATTTCACGGGCGAACCTAGAAACAAGTGCTTCGTGATCATGTATCACGGCTCGTTGGTTGAACGGAATGGTCTGGAGGTCGCTATCGACGCGCTCGAACGAGTGCGAAAGACCGTCCCGACTATTGAGCTCCACATTTTTGGCTCTAAGACGCATTTTCTTGAGCGCATGATGCGAAAGGTTCGTGACAACAACCTTCAAGACCTCGTACGCTATTTCGGTCCGAAGCGGCTGGAAGACCTTGTGACTGCAATCGACTCGTGTGATATCGGCGTGATCCCAAATCATCGGAACGTCTTTACAGAAATCAACACCCCGACCCGCATTTTTGAGTATCTTGCTCTGGGGAAGCCAGTTATCGCACCTTCCACGCCCGGCATTCTGGACTACTTCAGCGAAGAGTCTCTCTTGTTCTTCGAGCCTGGAAGTCCCGACGACTTGGCACAAAAGATTGAGTATGCGTACTCCCATCCCAGCAAGGTTCTTGATATCGCTCGAAAAGGGCAACAGGTTTACCTGGAACATACGTGGTCCCAGGAGCGAGAGACCCTTGTGAATCAGGTCAGCGGACTTCTGAATGGGGACTAACCGCATTGATCTCTAATGGTGCTGCGGCCGCCCTGAGTGACGCTACGAGGACGAGTCCACGGTTGGTCGGGGTCCATGAGATCCGCAGAGCCCTCGAACACGGCTAACAGTCCCTTGAATAATCTAATTGTGGGACATGAAGACATGTGGGCAATGATTAGAGAATGAAAGCCCACAATAGAGCCCGTCGAAGAGTGAAAGACCACATCACTAGAGTCTCAAAACATGCGCATCACAATCGAGTCCAAACATCTTCAGGATGTTGTTGTAGTGGTACCTGACATCTTCAGGGATGGTCGTGGCTTTTTCTCGGAAACATTCCGGGCGGATCAATTTAGACTGCTCGGCTTGCCCACCGAATTTGTCCAAGACAACCATTCTCGATCAGCCAGGGGGGTCGTGAGAGGGTTGCATTTTCAGTGGGCCCCTCCCATGGGCAAGTTGATGCGCGTTTCCCTGGGCAGCGCGTTCCTCGTCGCGGTGGACATCCGCAAAGGATCACCCACGCTCGGCAAGTGGGCCGGCGTCGTGGCTTCCGACGAAAACAGGCGCCAGGTCTGGGCCCCTGCTGGCTTTGCCCGCGGCTTCTGCGTCCTCTCCGACGTGGCAGAGATCCAGTACAAATGCACAGGCATCTACAACAACAAAGCGGAATCCGGCATTCTGTGGGACGATCCGCAGATCGGCATTGAATGGCCGCTCACGGACGTGCAGCTTTCCGATAAGGATCGCAATGCGCAGACCTTGGCCCAGTGGCTGGCCTCGCCCGAATCCGCGAATTTTTCTTTTGAATGAAAGTGGAGTCTACCTTTTTGGAAGGAAGATCATGAAAGTTCTCATCGCTGGTGGAGCGGGATACCTGGGCTGCGTCCTCATCCCCAAACTGCTTGACCGCGGCTACAAGGTCGACGTAGTGGACCTCTTCTGGTTCGGCAACCACCTTCCCCGCCAGGTCGGCGTCCTAAATCAGGACCTCTTCCAGCTCACCGTCGAGGACCTCGAGTCTTACGACCAGGTCGTCTTTCTTGCCGGCCTTTCGAACGATCCTATGGCTGAATACTCGCCGAGCAAGAATTTCATCTTCAACGCCGCCGCCCCGGCCTACCTGGCCTACATGGCCAAGCTCGCCAAGGTGAAGCGGTACATCTACGCATCCTCCTGCTCTGTGTACGGCTACACGGAAAATGAGCTCTACGACGAGACTCGCACCGTCGGTTCCACATACCCTTATGGCATCTCCAAGCTTCAGGGCGAGCAGGCAGCCTTGCAACTGGCCGACGACAAATTCTCGGTCATTTCGCTCCGCAAGGGGACCATCTCGGGATACAGCCCGCGCATGCGACTCGATCTCATCATCAACACGATGTTCAAGACGGCGCTCCGGGACAACACCGTTACCGTCAATAATCCCTCGATTTGGAGGCCCATCCTGAGCATCGAAGATGCCGCTACGGCGTACATCCGCGCCATCGAGGCAAACTACAAGATTTCGGGTGTGTTCAACATCGCCTCGGGCAATTACACGGTGGGCGAAATCGGCGACCTCGTGAAAGCTGCCATTGAAGAGCGCCTAGACAAACGAATCAATCTTTGCATCAAGCACATCCAGGACTTTCGAAACTACAAGGTCAGCATTGAAAAGGCAAAAAACGTCCTGAGCTTTCACCCTACCGGTGATGCGAAGTCCATCGTGATGAATCTTATGGACAATCTGGACAAATTCCAGGATTGGGACAATCCCTTCTATTCCAATATCCAGGCCTTCAAGTCCCTGGAAAACGGGATCGAGGTTTACGCCATGGGGCACTCGAAATGAAGATTGCAGTCATCGGGGCCAACGGCCAGCTCGGCAGCGATGTCATCGCCACGTTCGTCAAACATGGCGACGCTGTCTGTCCGCTCACCCATGCGGACATCGAGCTGGCAAATCTCGATTCGGTATCGAAATGCCTCAAAGGATTGCAGCCGCAGCTCGTTGTGAATACGGCGGCAATGCACCACGTGGAGCGTTGCGAACAGGAGCCGAAGAAGGCCTTTGCCGTCAACGCCCTCGGCAGCAGAAATCTGGCCCTGGTGACACGTGACCTCGGCGCGGTTCTCATGCACGTGAGCACGGACTACGTCTTCGACGGCAGCAAGGGAAGCCCCTATGAAGAGCAGGATGCTCCGCGGCCGTTGAGCGTCTACGGAAATACGAAGCTGTCCGGTGAATACTTCGTGCGCTCGACCACTCCCAGGCATTTTGTATTGCGGACCTCCGGGCTCTACGGAAAGAACCCCTGCCGCGGCAAGGGTGGTCTCAATTTCATTGACCTCATGCTCAAGCTCGGAAAAGAACGCGGCAAAGTGCGTGTAGTTGAGAGCGAGGAAGTTACTCCAACCTCGACCTGCGAGCTTGCGCAACAGATGGTATTACTCAGCCGCAGCGACAACTTTGGGCTGTTCCACGCAACCGCCGAAGGGAGTTGCACCTGGTACGACTTTGCACGAGAAATCTTCTCAGTCGCTGGCCTGCCTGCAAAGGTTGAGATCGCTGATCCGCAGGAATTCCCCTCAAAGGTCCCACGCCCAAGGTATTCCGTCTTGGAGAATACCGCATTGAAAGCCCATGGCGTGAATTGTTTTCACCCCTGGCAAGAAGGACTTCGCCAGTACCTCCACCACTCTCGTGGATACGAGCTGGCGCCGGCGATATAAATATTCGGTAACTATCCTCTGGCCGTCAGTCAAATACCGGCGCACGGGAAAGCCGGTGCGGGTCGCCGCAACCTTACATCGCGGTGTGTCGGCTGCAATAAGTAAATAGGAGTATGTAGCCTGTAGGAATCCCATCCGCTGCTACAGATGATTCCCTTGGAGGAGAGCAAAATGAACGCACGGAGGACAGCTGCGGTTCTCCATTCCCCTATCCCTCGGTCCCTGTCCTCTGTCTGTCCTTGCGGCCAGTTGTTCACAGTCAGGCGCCTCTGGTACCTTACAACCTATGAGACAATCTTTGCTCATTCTCGCGTTCTGTTTGGCGCTCCTGCTTGCGTCGCCGCTATCGGCGACCAATTATTTTGTCACTCAATCCGGTGCCGGAAGTGCGAATGGGTTAAGTTTAGCCAATGCGTGGTCTCTGGCGAACTACAGCGCCAGCGGCGCACCAACAGGCGGGGACACGGTATTCTTCTCAGGAACTCTTACTTCCCCTCTAGTGATAGCAACGAGTGGCACCGGAAACGGGGCGGGACGCTTAACGCTGGATTTTAGCGGTAGCTGCGGCGGTTGCACGGTAGTTACCCTTAACGTTGGAAATCTTAATGTTATAAACATGAATAACAAAAACTTTATAACATTGAATGGCGGCAACAGCATCGCTGCTCCCACCGGAGCGGCCACTTTTGCGGCTTTTAATGGTACACAAATAACTTGCAAAAATTCCAATGGTAGCGCACAGACAGGCCACGATTTTACCATCCAAGGTTTTATTTACATTGGTCCCACCGCAGGAACTGGAGATTTTTTTCAGGGCGGTCGTTGCACGAACGTACTTATTCAGAACAACTGGGCCGATAACCTTAGCCATCTAGTAAATTACTTTCAAGGGAGCGTAAGCAACATAACCGTCTTAAATAACTTTGGTAGAACCAGCACAGACACAACGACCGACAACGACGTGATTCAGATTGCTGACAGTATTAACGTAACGATTCAAGGCAATAAACTGGTTGACCAAGCTCCCGGTAATTCCGTTCCTGCCAGTCACAATGATGTAATTCAGACTTTTCAGAGTGGCTCGACCCCTTCCCAAAAACCTAGCAACTGGATTATTCGGTACAACTGGATTGAAACGGCGCAACAAGTAGGAAGTGGCGGCAACACATCATGGACGGAAATGCAGAACTTCACCGGTCAACCTGCCGCGCAAGTCTACGGAAACGTGTTCGTCGGGAACGCAGTGCCTCAAGCGGGGGGAAACGGCTTTGTTTTTCACTCCGGCACGAACGCCAGCGACACCTATTACGTCTACAACAATACATTTTGGGCGCATCAAGCACCCTTAAACCCAATTAGATTAGGTGTAGGGGATGGGCCTGGAACTCTATTTCTCCGCAACAATGCAGCGGGCGATGATACCACCGGCCAAGGTATCCAAGCGACCTTCTTAGCCGGGGCGACTTGGGATAACAACGCTTTCTATCAGTACAGTAACTGTAGTTCTACCTTTATCGGTTCGAATGGCTCGTGCTCCCTTACCCCCGCGGCATTTGCCAGCACAAGCGGAAATAATTTCTCCGCCGCAAGCGGTTCGGTTCTCATCAGTGCCGGAGACAGCTCGATAGGAGCCGCATACAATCAGGGAATCGCGCCAGGAGCAACATGGCCGAATCCTGCGCTGAACACACGCGTTAC
>WNEZ01006250.1_pt1 | contig 19920 bp, 19 predicted proteins | sample 5400521 | NCBI WGS metagenome assembly WNEZ01 (sample SAMN13153339, study PRJNA577476) | soil metagenome | isolation source: 120 cm saprolite under Douglas fir tree site 2 hole 1 replicate 1 | place: USA:California | collected 2015-04-18 | reverse complement strand
GTAGGCGCGGCGCGTATCGCCCAGCCAGGTGTGGACGTAGCTCTCGGTGTGGCGAAGGCGCGCCTCGGGCCAGCCGAGCAGGGAGCCCTCGTCGGCCACCACGCGGGCAGGGAGCTGTACGGTCACGTCGGAGACCCGTCCGAGGGCGGCCAGGGCCTCGTCGGCCCGCCCGGCCACCGAGAGGGTCTGGGCAAGCCCCGAGTACAGTTGGGCATTGCCGGCACCGGGGAGTGGCGCGGCGATCGAGGTGGCCTCCGCGGCCCGGTCGAGGATGACCGAGACGGGCCGCTGCTCGTACAGGCCGTTCACGACCTCCCGGCCCCTGACCCAGGTTCGGGCCTCGGTGTCCCCGGAGCCGTCGGCCAACTCGCGTGCCGTTCGCCACCACCGGCCGGCGCGAGCAACCTCGCCCGCGTCCGCCCACGCCATCGCCGCGATCGCGGCGAGCTGGCCGCCGGCGCGGGCAAGGCCGCGCTGATGCATGCCGTCTGCCCCCTCGAGGCGTAGCTGCAGCACGGAGAGGTCGGCCGTCAGGTCCCGCAGCAGCCGGTCCATCGGGGTGACGTTGTAGGAACGGGCGTACTCGTGGACGATCCTGTCCCACTCATCGACGCCGGCGGCATGCCTGCCCCCCGCGACGGCTGCGGCCAGGCCCTGGCGGACTGCCTCGACGCGGGCGAGCGGTGCCGCAAGGCCAAGCACCGCTAGGTCGATCAGGAGCTGGCGGCGGTTCATGTCCTCATTTTCTCCGATCCGGCGATCGACTGTCTCCGGTAGGAGGCGCTCCTCATACCTTATTCCCCAGTCAGGCCGGGCGGATGACCCACGTTCGTCCGACCGGCCGCCGGAGCCCACGCCGGCCGCCGGCCCGCCCCCGAGCAGGAGTTGGAATCGTGCCTGCTGGGCAGGGGTCGCCCGCTCCAGGGCGGCGTCCAACACCTCCTGGATCGCCGGCACGGGAGTGATCCCCGCTGCCTGAGCCTCCCACTTGGCGACGGTGCGGACCCCGACCCCGAGATGCTCGCCGAACGTCTCGATGGTCATGCGGAGCCCGAGCCTGAGCGCCCGAGTCTCTCGTCCGGTCCAGAGGCCCATGACTACCACGCCTGTTCCACTCTCCTGAGCGGCTTTGCTAGCCCCGAAAGGACGCTCCGTCCCGGTGCAGCATCGGTTCATCTTGGGGCTGGGAACACGGCTCCCACCCCGCAATACTCGCTCAGAAACGTGAAGCGAGACAACCTCCTTCTCTACGCCGGCGTTTCGGGGTGGGTGGAGTGCAGGATCGGTTCATGACAAGGACATTGCTGCGCGGGGTGGAGCGAGCGATTCTTGCCCACGTGAACTCTGGTTCACGTGGCTGCCCGAGAGAGCCTCCTTCGTGTCCTCCGTCAAAGGAAAATGCGTCCGCAGAGCTCCGGCAGAGCCAGCAGGCAGGCCCGGAGCCGGTGGCACCGGGCGACACAGGAGGGGAGACCCCGGGCCGAAGGAGCCCCGCAGACCAGCTGCTCCTTCCCGGGGGAGACCGGGGTCTCCCCTCCTGTGCCTTGGACCAAGGAGGTAACGGGAATGGCACCGCAGGGCCACGGAACCGATCGGTGGCAGACTGTCCTCTGGATCGCCTGGAGAGCGGGCGAGGTCGAGCATCAGGAGCCTCTCTGCCTTCCGCATCGCGCCTACGTGTTCGAGCACTACGCGGCAAGTGCCCACGGCCTGCGGCGCAGGGGAGATCGGTGCACCATGTGCCTCGCACAGCCACCCCGAACAGCCCAGCTCCGCAACCCAGAAGATCCCACCACGCCGCCGGCTGTGCCCGAGGCCGCGGAGCCTCGGGGCCGCGGGAGCAGGGGCTCGAGGCGGCGGGTCTCGCCCACCCGGCACGACCCTTGCTATCCCCGGTTCGGGGGGGAGGAAGAAGGAGAAGCGCCGAATGAGAACGAACAACAGCGCCCCCCACGCAGGCGGTCGAGCGGGTCCCCCCAGCCGGACGGTTGTGCGGTGAGGCGACGTCCTCCCGTTCAGTCGCCAACCGGGGTTATGGTGGGGCCCGGCAGAGGGGACTCCAGGTGCTCGCGCAGATGGCTCAGGCAGCGGCCGCGCGTCGGGCCGACGCTGCCACATCGCATCCCCGTCAGGGCCGCGATATCCCGGTAGCTCATGGGGGGGTCCGCGAAGAGAAGCCTGAGCAAGAGCTGCGCCGACGGGTCCAGGGCATTGAAGGCCCCCCAGAGCTGTGCGTGTTGCTCGGATCTCAGGAGGGCGGTCTCTGGTTCACTACCGCCCTCACCCCACCCCGCGTCGGTGCCGTCCCAGGATGCGAGGCGGTCCACTCGGCGGTGGAGCGCGTCGACCTGCTTTATTCTGAGGCACTCCCTCCCGGCCGTCCTGGCCAACCAGGCACCGGCACGCTCGGGGTCACGCAGGCTGTGGATGTGCTCAGCGAGTCGTAACCACGTCGTCTGACTGACGTCGGCGGCGTCTGCCGCGGTGAGGCGGTATCCCCTGATCACCGACCAGACCAGACCTGCAAAGCGGTCGACGAGCGACGCCCAGGCGGCTTCGTCTCCTTGGGCCGCCGAGCGCACGAGTTGGGCCGTCGATTCGACTGTGTCCTGCATCTCGTTCCTCCGAGGGCGAGTCGTCCTGTGGCCGGGTCTGGCGGGCCTTGGCTCCGCAGGACCCGGCGCCGTCACACCCATGGGCGTGAAGAGACTGGGAACGAAGTGGTGCCGAAGGGAACGGGCGCTCAGCAGCGCCACGTCGTCTCTTCGGAGCCTTCAGGGCTGTACGAGCAGAAGGTGCCCGTGTGGACCGACGCCTTGAGGTGCCGGGCCAGGGGATGATGGGCTGCTCCCATCCGCTTTATTGCGGCGATGATTGCCTTGGTCACGCTGACCCGTGCTCGCTCGGCGTCCGAGGCGGCGAGGCGATCCCGACCGCCGAGCCCCAAGTTTCGGGCCAGCTCGTCCACAAGGAATTCGAGCTCCTCGCGCGCCTTGGAGGCACGACCCGCGTCTGCCCACGATTCCGCCTCCTCCAGGTCTCTCTGGAGATCGCGGATGCGTCGTTTGTAGGAAGCCTTGGTTGTCTCGTCGAGGATCTCGCCAGCGTGCCCGAGGCCGATCCGCAGCCCCTGCTCCCCAGCGCCGCTGGCATCAAACCCCGCTTTGTGCCCACCGGCGCCCACGGGTCCCCGTTCGGCGTGAACGAGGTCCAGCACATGAAATTCCTGCCCAGGTTGCTGCAGCAACCGCGCGAGGTAGTGCAGCCCGATGCTGTCGCGCAGGCGGCAGACCTTGCCGCCATAGGAGACCGTCCAGTACTCCCCCTCTTTCCTGAAGACCGACTCGCGGGCTTGGGCCTCAACCACGGCGGGGGCCGGAGGGATGTCGGTCCCGGACTGGGCCGCGAACTGCTTGATCAAGGAACGGGTGATCGAGGGGTCAAGCCACCCTTCGCCGGCTGCAATGGCCTTGATGGCCGCGATGAGCTCCGCTGGGGCGGCGTCCTTGAGGAGGAAACCGACTGCGCCGGCACACAGGGCACCGTACACAGCCTGGTCGAGGTTGTAGGTAGTCAGCACGAGCACCTGCACACCGGGCCGATCGGGGTCGGGGTTGGCCTCGAGATATTGGGTGATGCACCGGGTAGCCTCCACACCGTCCATACGTGGCATCCGCAGGTCCATGACCACCACATCGGGGGGCGACCTCTGGACGAACTCGACAGCGGCTTGGCCATCGCCGACTTCCCCTGCGACCTCGATCTCGGGGTCCGCTGCAAGGAGCATCGCTATGCCGGCTCGGACGAGCGGTTCGTCGTCGGCAAGGAGCACCCGAATGACCACGGCCGTGGCCTATCCTCTCGAGCCCTCGGTCGGGCCAGTGCCCAGGTCAGGGCCCCGAGGTCCTCCGGGGGGACCGTGAGCCGTCAGGGACGCTGGTTTGGCGATTGGCAGTCTGGCGGCAACACGAAAACCGCCCTCCGATAAGGGAGCGGCTTTCAGCGTGCCACCGACCATCGCCACGCGTTCCGCAAGGCCCACCAGTCCGTGTCCGGTGGAGAGCCGCACGTCTCTCTCGGCTCCCCGGCCGTTGTCCTCGACCGTGACGACCAGGTATCGCTCCTCCCAGTCAAGTCCCACGGCGGCGTGGGCACCTGCGCCGACGTGCTTTGAGATGTTGGTGAGAGCCTCCTGCACGACCCGGTAGACGGCCAAATCGACACTCGGATCGAGCTTCCCGGGCTCTCCCGAAATCCGGAGGCCGATATGGAGGCCTGAGCCCCGCACCGTCTCGACCAGGGCCTCAAGGTCGCCCGTCCCCGGTCGCGAGGCGGGGTCCGTGTAGTCGTGCAAGCCGTCGCCGGCACGCAGCACTTCGAGGAGACGTCGCAGCTCCCCCATGGCCTGCGTGCCGACCTCCTCCACCGATGCGAGCGCGGCGTCGGCTCGGGCGGAATCGGTCCCCATGACACGACGAGCTCCGGCGGCCTGCAGGACCATAACCGTGACGGCATGGGCAACAATGTCGTGGAGTTCGCGCGCTAGCCGCACCCGCTCGGCGGCAACGGCCCGGAGGGCCTCCTCCTTGCGAACCTCTTCCAGGGTGCGGACATGTTGGTATTGCCACCGCCCGATCCCCGCGGCGATGAGGACGATGACCGCGTAGAGGACACCCACGGCAAGTACCCCGGCGGTCCGATGGCCCAGGCTGGGATTCCGGTGGATCTGGTCGCCGACCCAGAAGGTGCTCGTGACAATGGCCGCCACCAGGGCGAGGATCGCCCTGAGGCCGCTCCGCCGAGCCGTCACCGTGGCAAGGGCCACGCAAACCGGGAAGACGGGGGTGTAGGTGAGGAAGAGCGAGCCGACGGCGGCGTGAAGGCATAGGAAGGCAAACACTCCCACCGCGAATCTCCGCCGCCACACGAGGGCGGCAAAGCCCACAGCCGCGAAGGCCAAGACAAGCAGGATGGCAGTGTGCCGGGTGGGATCCGGCGTTGACGAGAATAGGTCGGATTGAAGCGTGAGATCGACAGCTACGACCATGGCCGCGAGGAGGACGTCTCGCGCGGCCGGAAGATTCCTGGCCGATGAATGCGGCGTATCTGCGTTTGCCGGGAGTGTCTTCATGCGCCTCTCAGCGATAGGGGCTCGGGGCTGGGTGCAGGCAACGCCGCATCATCAGGTCAGGGCAGGTCGACTACGTGCATTGGCAAAGGTGGGTGACGCAACAGAACCAGGATGCCGACATCATCAACCTGCTATGGAGCACGACCTTCGTGAGGGCGCAGGCGTCGACGGGGGAAGCGGTTCGGATACCGGCAAGGGCTTCGGACGGCTCCTCATCTGGCGCCACACCGAGCTCCGCCAGCACCGCCCAGAGGTTTCCCTTGTTCTCCTGGACGAGGCGAAGGAACTCCTCCTTCGTCAGAACCGGCAACGGCTGCGGCGTGAAGAGCTGAGAGGGCCGAGCCAACCGGAAGAGCGCCGCCAAGTCGCTCCCGCCTTCCTCCACACCATGTGCCTCGACGTGGGTCGTCTTGATGAGCTCGAACGGAAGATCATCGCGGTAGGGACGCGCGACGATGAGGGCGTCATAGCTGTGTGCTGAGTCGGCAAGCCGTCGTGGCAAGTTTGGAACCACGATCCGATCGTCATCGACGAGCAAACCCCTCGCAACATGGCCTTCAGTCGCGAGCTCATAGCCGGGACCCTGAAGCGAGACGAACGCAACGTGCCCTGCCTCGTACTGTTCCATTCCTCTACCCCCCTATTCGGTCCCCCCTGCTGAGGGACACTTGGCGTTGCCAGGGTTCTTGACACTCCCGACCGATGGGCTCGGAGTTTGGCTTCACCGGAGTCTGCGACCGGACGTGACTCCCTGTCTGGCTCGGGGGCGTGAAACGCGGAGGAACGGCGTGCAACGGGCGGGAACAACGCGGAACCAACGTGGCGTCACACGCGCCAGGCTCGACGGCCGGTCCGAGGCACAACACCCAATCCTCACTATCGGATAGCTGTCTATTCCCGTCCCCAGACCGCCAATTATAGAGAACAGTGACGATAGGATGAATCCCCTAGGGTTTCGTTATTGGTGCCCTGGGGCCATCCCTTGGGGTGCAGGCTGTGGCGTCCGATCCCGTGAAGTTCTTCCTGCCGCCGTACATGGCCCATCACGGCTACGTGGGGATCTACCTCGACACCGGCGACATCGATTGGACCGAGATCGGAGACCTTATCACCAACGCCTACCGGCTCGCCGCCCCCAAGAAGCTCGCCGTACTCGTCGATTGACACGGAGGGGGAGCCATGCAAGAACTGAATCCCGGCGTCTCCCGGTCGATGTTGGCCACGGGCGGAGAGACATGAGTTGCTGCCACCAACTGCAACCCATGACCTCTAAGCTGGATCGCGATAATAAACGTTATGTAGGTTCCCGCCTAGCCTGGCAACATCCAGGGACAGCCCACCGTTGGACGTTAGGATCAGGACATGGCTCAGCCCGCCGCAAGCTCGACTACCGCTCGCCGGCGCCGGTCGTCCGGTGCCAGTGTCGCCGGGCTGATCGACGCATTCCTGGATCAGCTTGGCTCCGGCGGGGCCTCGGCGCACACCATCGGTGCCTACCGCCGGGATCTCGTGGGTGTCGCCGGCCGGATGGCTGCGTCTCACGGCGTCACAGAGAGTTCGGGGCTGCGGCTCTCGCAGGTCGACGCCGCCGCCCTCGAGGCGGGGATGGCAGCGTGGGCGGCCGACCACGCCCCGGCGTCGGTCGCACGGGCATGGGCGGCGTGGAGCAGCTTCTTCACCTACCTCATCTCGGAGGGCATTGCCCGGCCAACCCAACGCAGGCCGCCGAGCGCCCGAAGCCACCGCCTCCCGCCCCCAGGGTGATCGCCGGCGGGGACGTATCCGAACGCCTGCTCCTTGTGGCCGCCATGCCGGAGCCTTCCTCATGGAGCGCCTGGGCGGAGCGAGACGTGGCCCTGGTGGCCACCCTCGGCCTCACCGGCCTCGGAGCCTCGGAGGTGCTCTCCCTCAGGCTCGGGTCCCTCCGACAAGACCCGTCAGGGGGGCGAGTCCTCGTGACCGGGGACCCCGGATCGGACCGGGTGGTCGTCCTGCATCCGGGGCTCACCGAGCTGATCAACGCCTACTTGACGAGTCGGAAGGAATGGCTCGGCCCCGAGAGCCCCGATGCACCGCTCTTCGTAGATGCCTCGGCCTTGCCCATGACCTCCTCCAAGGTCCAGTACCTCGTCCAGCGCCTCTACGAGCGCAGCGGCCTCGCCGGCCAGGTCCCGGAGGGAACGGCGGTGCAGGCTCTCCACGCCACCTTCGTCGCCGAGGCCCTCGCCCACTGGGCGGCGGTGCTCAGGGATGCCCTGGCCCCTCCCCCACCGAGCCGGCGCCAGAGGGCAACATGACGACAAACCTGGGCCCTTGGCGGATCCGGGGTCAACTCTATATAACTGACCTATTGAGCGCCATCCCAAACAGGCGCTGTCGCCTTGGTAGCGGCGAAGGGGTGGCGATGTCACGATGCAAACTGGACGACCCATGCAACTCCACAGGAGGGTAAGAGATGGCACGCAAGGCTGCACAGGCCAACTTGTTCGAGGTGGCGAACGCCGCGACCTCGGTCACCTACGCGACGACAGGGATCGCCGGCCAGCCGTCGTTCCACTTCCGAGACGCCGACCATGACGTGCACGTCGAGGGGACCGGCATCAGGACCAAGAAGACCGAGCTTGGATTACTCGTGACGATCGACTTGGACGTCGTGGTGGACGGGCCATCCACGACCGCCACCCTGGTGCTTCCGACGGTGAACCTCGGCGGACAGACCGAGCAGAAGCTCCGGACCCTGGTCATCCTTACCGTCACAGCCGACACCATCGGCGGGCCGGCCCTGGTAGTCGGCCAGCTCCAGCGCTACAAGTCCGTCACTGTACGGGGCACCGCCAAGTCGGTCGCCTTCTGAGGCGGTTGCCACGGGTGCTCAGGATCGGGTGGCGGCAAGAATGCCGGACGCGATGGCTCAGGGGGAACAGCGTGGGAGCGTCGTTGGAACGTCCCTAGCTCGCACGCCGGGGAGCCAGGCTGGTGCTGGCAGGCGTATCCGGTACCACTGGCTGCTACGAGAGCCGTCCTCTGCGGAAACGAACTAACCATCGTCGATGTACCAAGGCGGGCCGATGCTTCTCGCAGAGAACTCTGCCAAGAGGAGGAGATCCATGCGTGCTCGTATCCCTGCTGTTGCCCTCGGCCTGCTCGAGGACTGATCTCGGTTTCCCACCCTGCCGGGGCTGGGCCGGCACTCCCCACCGGCACGGGGCTCTCGTGGCCCAACCCCTGGGCGCCTGGCGGGGGGGCCAAAAACCGCCAGCGACCACATCGGGTGATCGAGGGTCGAGGCTCGGCCTGCGAGCGCCCTGTCTGGCAACCTTCTGCTAAGAGAATCATCATCGGCACCGTCAAAGTCGTTCAAATCAGACATCTTCACCGGCAAGGCTCCATCTGACCACGGTCTGTGGCCGGTTTTTCGGGAGGACCCAGTGCCAAGTACCCGGCGGGGGCGTTCTTTGGCCCTAACCGGCCGTTGCAACTGCAACACCGCATGAGGGATAAAGAACGGCGCCGCGTAGAGACCTGGACCCGTCACGACGAGAAGGTCGGTCCGTCCGACCACTCTTCGTGACGGGTTTCCCGCTCAAAACAGCACGATTCTCCTCTTTGGAGGAAAGCAGACCCCTCAGCCGCCGGCGGACTCCACCTTGTTCCCTTGCTGCAGGTCCGGGGCCCACTCGCCAGTTTGCTGCAGCCTCACATACGCGTGTTTTTCCGAACCTCGGGCGGCACAGCCGACTGCGAACCGGCCTACGGGGGGCCGGTGGCCTTCGGCGCCGGTTTCGGCCCGGAGTTGCGCAGGTTGGCGATCTTGCCGAGCAGATCGAACCAGAACGTCGCGCCGAGGGACAAGGCCCCCATGGTGATCAGGAACCCGAGCGCCTTCAGCGGGATGTCCCTGGGCTGGGGTGGGAACTGCCGGGCCGCCTCGGGGCTGCCGTCCGGCGGGGGCGGGTCGGTCCGGCCCACCCACCCCAGGGGGACTTCGAGGCCGGTGGCCGAGCGGATGGCGTCCTGCGCTGTGCCGACGTCGGATGAGGTCTTCTCGGCGACGTTGGCGACCGCTGCCGACAGGGGGCCGTTGCGGTACAGGGTGGTCGCAAGATGGATCGTGTCGACGTTGAACCCCAGCGTCAGGACCGCCGCGTAACCCAGGAGCAAGAGCTGCGTCCGGCGCTTGTACCAGCCCGACAGCCGGTCCATGGCGCCGTTGAACCACTCCTCGATCATGGCGATGAACTTGTCCCGGTCCACCCCGGCGGTATGGGCGAACCGCTGGAGCGGCCGCTTGGCGGGATGGCCGTCAGGAAGGTTGTTGATCGCCGCCCGTGCCTGGGCCAGTGGGTCGCCAGTCGCGATGTGCCCGACCGCCTCGGCGATCAGGTTCCCGAGCTGGCCGGAGGGTACCTGCTGGACCGTCCCCAACGCCCGGGCGATGTCTTCCGGCGGGAGCCCCGAGGTGAGGATCCGCGTGACCGGCTCGCTCGCCGAGGCGAGCGGGGCCATCTCCTGGAACAGCTGGCCGAGCGGCGGCGTCAGGAGGTCGACGACGCCGAGGGCGAAGGTCGACGGCGCCAGGTACGAGGGCGGCCGCCTCGGGGGCCACTGACTGCGCACGAGATCGTGCGCCACGAAGAGGTCCACGCGGAGCCGGCTGCCGGCGACGGCGGCCGGCGGGGCCTGACCGGGCTCGGTGCCCTCCAGCAGCTTACGGATGCCCTGCGCCAGGCCCTTCGACCGCAGCCTGAGGGCCGAGGCCACCCCCTCGTTGATCTTGGAGCAGGCAAGGCTGAACAGGAAGTAGACGAGGCTGAGGCCGATGGCGATGTCGAGGAAGCCTGGCAGGTTCACGAGAGCGTTCCCGGCGGAGGTGGCGGAGGCTCGATCGGGACCGGCGTGACGCTCGGCCGCGGGGCGACCACCGGCGTCGGCTGAACGACCGGCGTGACGCCTGGCGGCGGGGCCACCACCGGCGTCGGCTGCACCACCGGCGTCGGCGGCACCACCGGGGTCCCGACCGTTCCGGGGCCCCCGGGCCCCGTGAGGACCGGCGGGACGATCTTCACCACGACCCGGGTGGGCTGGCTCTGGGTCCCCTGGTCGTCGATGACCAAGAGCTGGAAGACGTGGTCGCCCACCGGCAACCCGCCGTCGACAGTGACGGTGGGCACGGGCATGATCACCGGCTGGCCCGGCGCGAATGCGGTCACCGGTCAGCTCATCAGCGTCCACACCCACTGGACGATCTTGCCCGGCGGCACCTCGCTGCTCGTCCAGGGTGAAGGCCTGCCCGTTGATCACCGACGCGGGGGCGCGGATCACCGCGGTCGGGATGACCCGGTCCTTGATCACGACCTGCACCGTGGTCGGGGCGCTCGCCGTGCCCTGGTCGTCGACGACGAGCTGGAAGACGTGCGTACCCGAGGGCAGCGGGTGGGTGGGGTCGACGGTGACGTCGACGGTGGGGGTCGTGGTCGTGACGGGGGTCCCCACGACGAACGTGGCCATTGGGTCTCCTCCTCTCTAGGACAACTCTGTCCAGATGAACTGCACGATGTGCCTTCCTCCAAACGCGGTCGACAGGCTCCCGTCGAGCGTGAAGCTCTGGGCGGACTCGACGAACTGCGGCGCCCCGGCGTCGGCGACGGGCGCCACGGGCCCGGACCTTCCCGCCGGCATCGCCCAGACCGAGACCCGCAGGTCGAGTGGGACCTCGCCGGGACCCCGGACCAGGCGGATCCGCTGGTCGTCGGGCAGCTCGTACCAGAAGGCCTGCCCGAACCCCGCGGCCGTCACGACGCCATCCTGCCGGCGAGCGTGCATCTGCACGAGCAGGTCGGTCGTGTGCAGACCGTGCACGAGGGGGACCGCCGCACCGGGCGCCACGGGGATGAACCCGGAGTCGAATCCCGGGGCGGCCAGATCGAGGGGAAGGCCGTCGTAACGCCACCGCCCCGCCCGGGCGACGAAGGCCCCACTGTGGCCGTGGTCGAGTGCCGGCAGGTACCAGTCCCCGAGCTGGGTGACCGCCGTCGTCCCGGGTCCCTGGTCGAGCTGGGCGAAGAGCACGCCGTCGTCCTGGTAGGGCGGGGCGGCCGTCCGGGCCTCGATGGCGACGTCGTCGTAGAGCAGGGTCGGCACCCCGCCGCTGATGCCGGCGGAGCGAAGGGCGTGAACCGCCGTCAGGAACACGCGGGTCCCGGTCCCGAAATCGGGGGTGAGGTCGCGGGGCGCATCGAGGCGGATCGGCCGCCCGGCGGCGTCGAAGGCGAGGCCGGGATTGACGGTGACGGTCCCCGGACCCTTCGCCTCGACCCTGAACCCGTAGCAGACCTTGCCCGGCCCCGCCGCCTCCCGGGCATCGAAGCCGGCCTCGAGGGCCACCTGCTGGAGGCGGTCGAGATGCTCGACGGCCACCCGCATGCCGTCGGAGAAGACGGCCCGCCCGACGTCGGCGGCACTCATGGCACAGGGTCCTGGTAGCCGAGGGTGGCCCCCTTGATGCTGAGGGTCCCCGACGAGCGGGCCGTGAGCGACACGACGACCGTGACGTTGCCATCCGAGGGCTGCAACGGCGGGGCGCCGGTCGCCGGAGCCTTCATGTCCACCGACACGGTGGCGGTGGCGGGCTCGGCCTGGACGGTGGCGCCGGGCGGCGCTTCCCAGGCGAGGTCGAGCAGCGGCGTGTTCTCGGCAGGGAACGGCCGGCGCAGGAGCCGGAGCTGCGCCTGGGGCGTCATGGCATTGACCGGCGGATAGTCGTCCCACGGGCCGCCCTCGCTGGCGACGACCGTGCGGGCGCCGGGGTCCGGCGTGTCCGCCACGCCCACCCACTCGGCAGCCCCGGTCCTGGCCTTTGCCACCAGCCACACGTCCTTCCCGGCCGCGATGGCGGCGGGCGATGCGAAGAGCACCTCGTGCCATGCCACGTCCCCGGCCGGCGTCGCCCCCACGGTCAGGTCGGCGGCGGCGATCGCCTTGCCGCCGGCCGGCAGGCCCCCATGGTCGGCCTGGATCTCCAGATGGATCTGGGCATCGGCCCCCGATGCGCGGACGGGCAGCGTCACGCCGTACAGCGACGCAACCGCGGCGAACTGCATGGAGCGGGCGACACTGAAATTGGCATCGACCTTCATGCCAAGGTCCCCCGGTTGGGTGAGCGCCTGGCCGGGATAGGAGCGCCACGGCGGGAACGCCCCCGCGACCGCCAGCGTGAGGTCGGTGACCACGGCGGGCGAGGCGATCGGGAACGGGATCGTCACGGGCTGGGGCTCGAGGGCGGCCAGCACCACCTGGGTCGCCGCCTGCCCACCCCAGCGGGCCGCGGCGGTGTGGATGACGCCTCCCGGTGGCGGGTTCCAGCCACCGATGCCCAGGACGCCAGGGACGTCGGAGGTGAGCACCAACGTGACATCGGTAGGGGTGGTGAGCGATGCGAGCAGGGTGTTCAGGTCCTGGGCAAACCCGTTGGCGGGCTCCTCCTTGCGCAGCGACCCCGGCTTTGTCCAGAAGGGCAGCCGGCCGTTCAGCGACGCCCGGACGTTCGTGGGGTACGTCCCGAGGGTCACCCGGCAGTGGGCGGCGAAGTCGTCTGCCGAGAGGCTGGCGCCGTCCACCTGGATGAGCAGCTTCGTGCTCTCGATACCGGGCAGCCCGACCGCGGAGGAGGCGGTCGTGGGGACCGGCAGCGGGGGGTTGGTCTGCCCGGCGCCGTAGGCGGCCTTCGGCGAGAAGTCGGTACCGAGCCAGGTCAGCACCAGCACGATCCCGGGGATCGTCCCGGTCTGGCCGGGGTCGATCATGTTGAGCGAGAGCACCGACAGGCTGGCTCCGAAGTCGACGATGTAGGCTCGCCGGCCGCTGACCGATCCCGGCGACCCGTTGGCGGTGTACTGCACGGGGCTCTCCGTGACCTTGGCACCGGCCAGGTGGTCCAGCGTTCCCCGGAACGGTCGGCCGGTGACCGTGATCGTCAGGCTGGGATCCACGTGGCTGCCGACCGGCACTCCGTGGAACAGGGTGAACGGGATCTCGCCCGACTGAGTGTCGCCGGGATCGTTGTCCTCCAGGATCTCGATGATGGGGGGCGGGATGATCTGGATGCCGAAGCCCGACGAGCCGATGAATGACTCCTGCACGCCGAAGAGCTCCATGTCGAACGCCTCCAGCCGGCCTAACGATCGGTCACAGGCTCGCGACGACTTTGAGGGCGTCGAAGGCCTGGGCGGGAGCCGCTCCGCCGTGGGTGGTGGCAAAGTTCGTGACGGCCTGCTTGTCGGCGGCGCTCAGCGCGTCGAAGCTGGGGGCGCTTGACACCGCGGTCTGCAGGTTTGCCGCCACGAGGGCGCTCTGGAGCGCCCCCACTGTCGTGAACGACAGCCCGGCAGGGTTCTTCAGCACGCTGATCGGGATGCTGTCCAGGGTTGAGAGGATGAGGTTCACCGGCGTGCCGAACGGCACCTGCGTGCCGGCGGGCGGGTCCTGACCCACGACGATGGTCAGGACCGGGCGGCGGATGTTGCTGATCTGCGTGGGATCGATGCCCCCCCGCCACACGCTGTTGTCGATCCCGGCCAGCACGGCGGAGTCGGCCACCGGGCGGAAGACGGGCAAGGCGGTGTCCGATGCAAGGATCCGCTGAACCCCTTCGATGGGAGCGGATCCGGCGGTGGTAGTGGTTCCGGCCATGGCTTTCGTTCCTTCCTTTCTTTGGGCTCTGGGGGATCTCTGGGGGTCTGTGCGAGCGGTCGGAGCTCTAGAGGATAGGTGGGCCGCCCCCCGGGGTCGGGATAGGTGGGCCGCCCGCCTGGGTCGCGCTCCCGAGCACGAGGTTGTTGGCAGCCAGGAGTGCCTTGGCGGCGTCGAGCGAGAGTCCAGACAGGTCCGGCACGGCGACCTTCTGGATGTAGTCCGCCCGGGCCGAGGCATGGATGGAGATCGGGGTGTTGGCGGGGGCCATCGTGAACGGGGGCGGCCATTGGCCGAGGACCGGCAGCGGCTGCACCTCCGGGGCGAGCTGACCGGCCGTCAGGTCGTTGCCGTGCGAATCGATGATGCGGGCGAGGGTGAAGCCCTGTCGCTGGACGGTCTGCACGGCGGTGGAGAGCGCCATCCCGAACAGGTTGGGGATCGGGAACTGCGGGACCGAGACCCCCAGCTTGATGGTCAGCGCCGCCGCCGCCTCGATCATGTTGAGGGGGGACGTGCCAGGGTTGAACCCGGCCGCCTCCACCGTGACCGTATAGCCGCCGGGCATCAGCTGGTCCACGACGTAGGCTTGGACGTCGGCCCCCACGTACGCGGCGCCTCGGGTCGGCCGGGTGGCTGCGTCGTCCCCGGTGGGCTTCACGGTCACGACGGCGCCGAGGATCGTCGTGTTGCCCACCTGGTTCTGGACCGTGATGGTCAGGGTCCCGCGCTGGTGGTTGAGGTAGTCCCGAAGGGTCGTGAGCGAGTTCAGGATGTTGTTCATCAACTCCGCGGTGATCGGGTTCCCGGGGGCCACGGGGTTCAGCGGGGGGAGCGTGACGGTCATGGCAGGGTCTCCTTGCTCGGGTCGGCCGGGCCGCGGCGGATGCTGGTCACTAGGGAGGGCTGGATGCCGTCGGGACAGTGGCGTCGAAGCTGACGCCGGGCCCGGGCGGGGCGTCCAGGCTCTTGAGCACGCTGTGGCCGAGGACCCAGGCCTGGTCGAAGTACGAGACGTCCAGGCGGATGCCCGCCGCCCGGTAGCGCTCCAGCCCCGAACGCACGAGCGCGGGCAGGTCCTGCACGAGGCCGCCGGCCTCCAGCGTCTGCGAGTCGGCAGGGATCAGCACCGAGACTGCGAACGGTTCGTTCTCCTTCCACATGAGCTGCACGCTGCCCGAGGGTGGGAGCGCCATACGGGCCGCCTCGTCGTCCGGGAACGCGTAGACGGTCTCGTCGTAGCCGGAAAGGTCGTAGGCCCCCTCCTCGACCGAGAAACGCCAGGTGGACTCACCGAGCCGCAGGTCCAGCGGCGGCAGCGACGGCACCGGGACCACCGCCGGCCGGGGGAAGGCCCGGTCGAGGGCGCCGGCGGGCGTCACCACATCGACGACGCCGTCGGGTGCGGCGCCGGCCGACGGAGCGACCGGCTGTTCCCACGGCGCCATCCGGGAGTCCCGCGGCGTCCCCATCGCATCGAGGGCGCCGGTGAAGAAGGCGGCCTTGGCGGTGACGGCGATGCCATCCAGCAGGACCTTGCCGTCGGTGGTGAGGACGAGCTTCTTGCCGTCGCCGACGACATCACCGAAGAAGAAGCCCTCGTGGTCTGTCTCGTTGATCACCATCGGCCGGACGGTGCGGCCGCCCGTGCCGGTGATCTGTACCGCCACCTGCCCGTCGAAGAAGCCGCCCCGGTGGACCCGGAAGGTCTCCCGCTGGTGGCGCGGCGAGTCGTTGGTGCTGTGGTCGTTCAGCGGGTTCTCGACGAGGTAGACCCATCCCTGGCGGCTCCCCGGTGCCCCGGGCGCCGGGGTGGGCTGCCAGACGTGGTAGCCGATCGCCATGCGGTGGACGAACCCCCCGCGCGGGAGCCCGTCGTCGAGGTGCTCGACGATGCGTGCCGTCGGGTCCGGCTGGCCGGTGCGGCCGAGGCGGTCGGCATCGAGCAGGATCGCGGTGCCCTCCAGCAGCGACCAGATGGTCCCGCACCCCTCGAGCAGCACGTCGATCGCCCTGCGGACATTGCCCCGCAGCCTGCCGACAAACAGGTCGTAGGCCTGCTGGCAGCGCTGCTGGTTGCTCCGAGGCGGCACCCCCGCCGCCAGGGCCGGAAGCTGCCCCGCGAAGTAGTCCTTGGCCTGCAGGCTGTCGAGGATGAAGAAGTCTGCGGGGCGCAGGTCGCAGGCGGCGGCCAGGCCGAGCAGGTCCCGTTCCTCCTGGGCCGCCTGGAGGCGGTGCGCCTGCTGGATCCGCATCGCCAGGCGTTCGGCCTCGTCGAGGTCGGTCCCGAGCGCGGTGGCCAGCGCGGCCAGCACCTTGCCGGGGGTCGGCGCGCGCATGAAAGTCGGGAACCGGGCGAGGATCTTGCCGGATCGGCCGGCCAGCGGTGGCGCCGGCGTCAACTCGTCTTCTCCGTCACCGTGACCGTCCGGAGGATCGGCTGATCGCCCTCGGGGATCGTGGTCGAGGCGGACGGGCCTCCCTGGTCGCGGATGAGCAGGCCGGCCTTCTGGTACTCCGCCGTCCACCGCAGGTCGGATGCGCCCACCGAGAACAGCTCGCTGCCGCCGAGCTTCGCCACCAGGGTGGTGGTGTCGACGGTGTTGACCAGCGGCAGCCGGGCCAGGTAGTCGCCGAGGCGGCCCTTGATCTCGGTGCGGACCTCGTCGAGCACCACCCCGGTGTTGTTGAGAGTGACCGCCAGGGCGAAGTCGAAGTAGACGGGCGTCCCGGCGAAGGTCACCTTGATGTCGGCGGGATCCAGCGTTGCCCGGCGGTCGGCCGGCACGTAGATATTGGACTTGGTCGGCCCGTCCGGCGCGGTCGTCGGCCAGATGTCGATGACGACGTCGAACACCCCGGCGATCGCCATGAGGTCGCCAGCCAGCCGGTTGTACACGACGACACCGCCGACCGAGGAGGCGCCGATGTCGCCGGTGAGTGTGTCGATGACCGCCCGCTGGAGCGTCGCCAACGGCACCCCCGTGATCCTCGGATCCTCGGGGAACACGACGACCTTGGCGGCGAGGGGCAGCTTGAACCCGCCGGCTGCGGGGGCAGGGACGGGCGGGCCGGCCGGGCCACCGGGGGCCTCATCGCGCAGCGTGCCCGTCGAGCCGGTCGCTGCGGTCACAGGCGGCAGGAAGGCGTCGAGATTCGTGACGACTCGGATGCCGGCGGCGCGGGCCTGGAGGATGGCGTCGTGGACGTCCGAGGCCAGCTGCGGGGTGGGGTCGACCGCGACGGAGACGTTGACGACCCCCGGCATGCCGATCAGGTCCTCGGTCACCTTGACGTCGTTGGGCTTGATGGCCGACAGCTCGGTCAGCGCGTTCAGCAGGGCGCGCGGCGTCGCCCGCCCAGCCCGCTCCGCCACCGACGTTGCCCGGCGCCGCAGCTCCGCGTCAGATTCCCCCGCCCCGGCGAACACCGTCGCGGCGTCGTTCATGACGCCGTTGATGCCGAGCACCGTCTGGTTGATCACCGAGATCGTCCCGGCATCGACCACTCCCGGGGCACCCTTCACCTCCGCACGCACCGGTGCTTCGACGGCGAGCTGCCCCCGGCGCAGCGTCCGGTCGTCGGTCGTCACGAAGGCGACGGGCTTGCGCGCCGGCTGCCCCGAGGGCGCCGTCGGCGGCGAGGCGGGCGGCGACCCGGGCGGGGACGAGGGGGGTGAGGAGGGCGTCGAAGCCGCTGCCGACGCGGCTCCCGCTGGCAGCGCCGTCGACACCTTGGTCCCCGCCGGGATGAACACGTCGGCGGGGGCCGGGGTGTTCCGGAAGAACCGCACCGTGCCCGATGCGTAGTCCCGGGTCTTGCGGCTCACGCCGAGGAGGGCGACGACCATGTCGAGGGCGGTCCCCTCGGCGGTGTCCACGAACCCGGATTTGTAGACGAACTCCAGCTCCGTGCGCAGCACCGCAAGCTCCCGGGCGAAGGCCTCCCCGAGCGTCCGGGTCAGGCTGCCGACGTTGCGGTCGGTCAGGGGCGCCTGGAAGCTGTCGGCGTGGTAGTAGGTCACGTAGAACTCGGTGGCCTCGTCGGGCCACGTCGCCCCCTTGGCGGGCATCGTGGGGTCTGCGGGCAGGGTCAGGAACCGCAGCAGGCCGTCGCCGCCGATGGCGAAGTCCCTCCCGATCTGGAAGGCGAAGAAGCCGAGGTTGGCCTGGCCGATGACGCGCACGCTGTCGGGGAGCACCTTGGCGGCGGGGATCTCGAAGGCGAAGCCGTTGGCCCCGGCGTAGAACCGGTGCGTCTCGCGGGCGATCCCGCCCGTGAGCGCGGTGAGGACCTGATCCGCGACGTAGAGGTAGGGTTCGGCGACGTAGGTCATACCGGCCCCGCCAGGCTGAACGGGATGACCAGGTTGGTCGGCGTCGTGGAACCGACGAACGACAGGGACAGTGCGATGGTCACGCGGTCGGGCTGGGGATCGGCCACGACGCTCGCCGACAGGATCTTGCGGATGCGGGGCTCCAGAGCCAGGGCCTGCAGGATGTAGAGCTTGACGAGGTTGCGGTTGCGGACGTTGTTCGGCTGGCCGATGAGGCTGTGGTGCCGGGACCCGTACTCGGGGTGCCCCAGGTCAGCGAGCTCGCCCTGCACGGTCTTGATGCGGTGGATCACCGCCTGCGTGGCGTTGTCCACGGCCCCGGTGGCGAGGAGGTCCTCGGCGACCTGCCCGGGCGCGAGCCCGCCTGACGACCCCGTCGAGGCGGCGCCGGCGGTCGTGAGGTCGAGGTCCTCGTGGCGGCCGTCGCCGCTGTGGTACAGGGCGAGCAGGTCCCTTCCGAGGACGTCGGGGGCAGGCGTGGTGGCCATCGCTCAGTCCCCCCCGCCGGACGGCGGCAGGCCGGCGAGCAGGACGCCAAGGGAGGCAGGGCGCGGCAAACCTTCTTTGGGTCGTTGAGCACGATATTGATGTCTATCCACCCAAAGATTCACGGTCCCTGTGATGGTCCCCGTCATGGTCCCGGTCATGGGCTGTTCGTGTCGTTGATGAACGGCGCCGCCGGGGGGCCGAGGATCTGCATGACGCCCGGCGGCGTGGGGATCATGTCCCCCATCCGGATGAGCGGCATCCCGCCGATCGTGACCCCCGTGCTCCCGAGCTGGCCGATCGGCAGCGGGTAGGGGACCCCGGTGAGCGAGTTGACCATCTGGCAGATCGAGCCTGCGACGGCGAGCGGCATCCCGCCGGCCGTGGCGGCGGTCTGCGTGATGGACATGATGACCCCGGAGTCCGGGGGCCCGGCGGCGCCGGGGGTCAGGAGGACGGCGCATCCGATGGTGACCGGTGGACCTGGCATGCCCTTTTACCTTTCGACTGGCCTTCGTTGTCGGTTAGCCCGGCGAGAAACTCGTCGTGCCGGCGATGCTGATCATCGGACCCTTCACCGTGGTGGAGGCCTGACCCTCGACCTGGGCACTCGTCTGGGCCTTCACCGCGACGGACATGCCCTCGACCTTGACGTCGCCCTGGGCCTTGAGCGACAGGCTGCCCGACGCCTCGAGGGTGAGGTCGCCCTGGGAGGTGACCTCGGTGTTGCCGCTGCTCTTCACCAGGACCTTGGCGTTGGAGTCGATCTCGACGTCGCCGCCGTTGTTGACGGTGATCTTGGTGTCGCCGAGGGCGAGCACCACCTTGTCGTCGTCGACGACGAGGGTGTTGTTGTTGGGGAGCGTCACCGACAGGCGCCGGAGCCCGGATTCGGCGTCGTCGGGCGACCCGTAGACACACTCCTTGGCCTTGGCGACCGGCGGACGGTCGGCGTCGTTGTAGAGGCGGCCGGTGATGACCGCGCCGGCCAACGCCCCACCGACGAAGGTCACCAGGACGAGGTCGTCGACGTTGGGGATGTGCGACAGCCCGATCCGCTGCGTCGCAACCGGCACCTTGGCGAGCTCGAGGCCCGTGTCGCGCAAGCGGACAGAGCAGGCATAGTTGTCCTGGTCGCCGTCGTCGGCGTGGGGGAACACGTCGGTGACCACACCGATCTCGGCGATCCGGAGTCCCGCCAACTGGTCGCGGACGACCGCCTGGACGACGCCGATGAGGTCCGGGGCCAGGGCCATCCCCGGCGGGCGGGGGGGCGCCT
>WNEZ01003203.1_pt1 | contig 19929 bp, 17 predicted proteins | sample 5400521 | NCBI WGS metagenome assembly WNEZ01 (sample SAMN13153339, study PRJNA577476) | soil metagenome | isolation source: 120 cm saprolite under Douglas fir tree site 2 hole 1 replicate 1 | place: USA:California | collected 2015-04-18 | reverse complement strand
TACTCATTTCATACTTGTTCTGATAGAGTCGGTTGCCACAAAAGATCTTGCGCCGTGCGAAAGGGGCTGGCGTCGTCTGCATGAGCCACTCCCGGATTTGTGGATCCTCTGCTCGTTCGGTATACCACCACGGCGTTTCCAACGTGTAGCGTGGATCATGAACCCATGCTGGGCAGGGGACTCCATAGCGTTCACACAGAAACTCGACGGTGGCGGCACAAAACGCACTCCACCGGCGGGTATGGTCCGTGTCCTGCGCTGGCTTCGCGAGCGGTTCACTCACTAATGCGGCCCGCCTGTCTTTGGCATAGCCATACCAGGCATTCCGAAAGTTGCCCAATGCAATCCATGGCTCTTCCCCCCCGCAGATCTGCTGGTACGCCTGGGTCATGGTCTGCAGCGTTCCAAAGGTGGTTGACATCGCGCATCTCTCTTCCCAATATCCTTGGCTTGCATATAACACTCCTCAGGAGGAAGTATATCACAAGCTGAGGGCTATGCTGGCTACGTGCGCCGTGTCACGCACGATGAGATCGTCGATAGAATCGGCTAGAATCCGGGGGAAATTCTTAGTCTGGTGTCTGGTTACACCTGTGGACAAACCTGGTACAATAGTAACGCTCATCTCCCGCTACAACACCTGGAGCACGAGCAGTATAGTTTTTCATAGAAAAGGATTCAGGCCTTGATACTCGTACCACTACCCACCACCGTTGCTGTCTTAACGCCTGCTACATCGGCTAATCTTGGCCCGGGATTTGATACCCTTGGCCTGGCGCTGCAGCTTTACAACCGTTTCGATGTGGAAGTAGTGGATGGCGATCCTCACTGTCCGCAAATCATTGTGCAGGGGGCCTTAGGAAAGGGGCTTTCCACCGGGCCAGATAACCTGTTTTTCCGCGCCTTTGCCCTGCTCTTCCAGCGCAGACAGGTTGATTTACCCGCCGTGAAGATACGTATGTCCATCAATATTTCAGCAGGCTGTGGGCTGGGCAGCAGCGCAACCGCCGTCGTAGGAGGCCTGGCAGCGGCAAATGAACTGCTGCGTCTCCAGGGCCTGGCCGTACAGAAAGAAGAACTTTTAGCGCCAGCGGTTGAAGTCGAAGCGGGCAATCATCCCGATAATGTTGCCCCGGCTCTGCTTGGCGGCCTGGTCGCCACCACAACAATGAATGGCAAGATTCGCGCGGTGAAAACGCGCTTCCCCGACGTACTGCGAGCGATCATTTTCACCCCCTCGTTTCCTATGGATACCGTAGCTGGAAGGAAGTTACTCCCGGCCACCTATTCCAGGGAAGATGTCACCTTTAATACGGGACGAGTAGCCCTCCTGCTGACGGCATTGCATACAGGACGCTACGATCTTATCGGTGAAGCCATGCAGGATCGCCTGCATCAACCATACCGCCAGGCGCTATTCCCGGCCATGCCTGATATTATTGATGCCGCCATCGTTGCTGGAGCGTATGGAGCCAGCCTTTCCGGCGGCGGTTCATCGTTAATTGCGCTTGCCAGTTCCAACTTTCATACTATATTGCGGGCAATGCAAGAAACTGCCCGTTCATTAGGGGTAGATGGCACCGGCATGATTTTGCGTGCAGACCAGGTCGGTGCAAGAGTGCTGAGTAGCGCACAGGGAAGGAAGCGCAGGGATAATGATTATCGTACTTCCTCCATTGCCTTTCATTAAGTGTGAACAAAGCCTGAAAGGATTTTACTACCCATCATGGGCACGAACTCTGCCGATCTACAGCCCGACCAATCGAATAGTACTCCCATGAGCCTGCCGGCAACTGTCTCCTTGCGCTGCGTGGAATGCGCTACACTCTACCCGGCAGTGGAGAATCAGCCCCGCTATCGCTGCGATTGTGGCGGCGTCCTTGATGTCGAAATGATACCCCAGCCTGCCCTGCGAGAAGCGTTTGAGGCCCTCGCAGCTCCTGAGAGTGAATTTACACCTCTATCGGGTGCTCACTGGAGACAACTTTTTGACCAGCGCGCCTCGCTTCCCCTGACCTGGCTGGCAGGTACCGGCACAGCCGCGCTTGACGCCAGTGGCGTCTGGCGCTATCGTGAACTCATCTTGCCTGTTCCCGAACCATACATCGTCAGCCGTCCTGAAGGCAACACGGGGCTGTATCCTGTCGGCATAGAAAACTGCGGAGATGACCGCCCTGGACACCGGCAAATTGGATACTATGCTGGCCTGGATCAGCTCTTCCTGAAACATGAAGGTGAAAATCCAACGGGGAGTTTTAAGGATCGGGGTATGACGGCGGGAGTGTCCATGGCTCATCTACTGGGAGCGCGCGCCGTAGCCTGCGCCTCAACCGGAAACACCTCTGCATCCCTGGCATCTTATGCCGCACAGCTTGGCCTGCCTTGTATCGTCTTTTTGCCTGCCGCTCATGTCGCGAGCGGCAAATTAGCGCAATCGCTCGCATATGGCGCTACAACTGTCCAGATTGAAGGCGATTTCGATGCTGCCATGCGTTTGGTCGAACAGGTTTGCAATGAACTGGGCATTTACCTGCTCAATTCGCTCAATCCTTACCGCATCGAAGGTCAGAAGGCCATCGGCTTCGAGTTATTGCAGCAACTCGACTGGCAGGCTCCCGACTGGCTCGTACTTCCTGCCGGCAATTTGGGCAACACCTCTGCCATCGGTAAAGCTTTCCGGCAGGCTCACCAAATGGGTTTAATCAGCCACTTACCCCGTATAGCCGCCATTCAAGCAGCAGGAGCAAATCCTTTTTATCGCAGTTTCATCAATGGATTTAAGCGGAGGGAACAGGTCCAGGCGCGAACTATTGCCACCGCTATCAAGATCGGTAATCCCGTCAGCTATACACGTGCTCGCCGTGTCATCGAAGAAAGTAACGGTGTGGTTGATGAAGTCACTGACGATGAGATTCTGGCTGCGAAATCAGTGATTGACCGTTCCGGTATTGGCTGCGAACCTGCTTCTGCTGCGACTTTAGCGGGAGCACACAAGCTAGTGGAGCGTGGTATCATCAAACGCGAGGAGTGTGTTGTCGGCATACTGACCGGTAATTTACTGAAGGACAGCCAGACAGGTATCCCTCAAGACAAACAGGATAATGCTATTACGGCAAATATCAAGGCGGTAAAAAGAGCTTTAGCAAACAAAATTTCCCTGTAGGTGCACATTGTACTATCTGTTACTGATGAATTTTACTATTGAGGGAGAACCCTCCTGGAAATGCAATGTCAAAGGTACAAATCGATTCTAAACAAACGGCTAAAGAGATCCATTCACAGAGAAGTGCCTTCCTGAGGAAGATAGGTTCCTGGTTTTGCATATGGGAAATATATCCAATTCTGGGTATAGCTGCTTTCTTGCGTTTTTATCAGCTTACTACGACTGAGTTTGACGCAGATCAGGCGTTAATCTTCCAAATGGCCAGGGATGCAATTAACCATGGACTTATACCGGCTACCGGTATCATTGCCTCCATTCGTATAGCAAATCCTCCTGCTGTGGTTTACCTGTTTATGATCCCAGCTGCAATTAGCTCCAATCCATTATGGGGCGCGATTTTTGTAGGACTCCTTAATATCTTAGGAGTTCTACTGACCTATATATTTGTGCGTCGTTATTATGGAAGAATCGCATCTATCATCGCGTCATTGCTCTATGCGACAGCTGCGGAGCCTCTGCATTTTAATCGCTTCATCTGGCAACTCAACATCATCGCACCATTTGTAGTACTTTTTATTTTTGCTCTTTTCTGGGGTGTGGTTGATCGTCGAAAGGGCTGGCTTTTCCCCGCTCTGGTATTGTTAGGCATACTCATTCAGTTACACATAACTATAGTTATTTTGTCTTCGCTGTTGCTTGTGGCGCTTGTGCTTTCTCCCGGTACAGTGCGCTTACGAGACCTGGCTCTGGGTCTTACATTTCTCTTGCTGCTCTTCTCAACCTACCTGCTGTGGGAGTTTTCTATAAAATTTGCTGATCTGAACATCCTCTTACAAATATCAAAGCTCCATTCTCATTTTGATCTGACAGCGCTCAACTATTATGTATTTTTTTTAAATCCCTACGTAAACATTCCAACCAATACAAATTCTCTCGAGTATAAACTTGTTCCTTTGCTCAAATGGTTAAGCCCTACCATGGCTATCTTTATTGTATGCGGATTGGCATTGATTACCATCGGAGTTATCTCTTCTCAACAATTGTGGAAAAGGGATAGTGGTGTAGATGTAGAGAGTAGAACCTCTCGTCACCCCGTACGGAGATCATTGGAAACAGTGAGAACTTTGTGGGCTGATTTTCGTGCAACTCCCCAACGATGCGGTTATTTTTTACTCCTTTGCTGGCAAATTGTGCCTATAATAATTCTTTCGCGTCACTCTGTGCCAGTGTTTCCATACTATCTGCTTATGGTCTTGCCAGGCCCATTTATCATCATCGGGATTTTGCTCTCCCTAGTAGTGCATTGGTTGAAACGACCGGGGTGGATGTGGAATATCCCACGCTATGGTGTTTATGTTTTTACATGTCTTGTCATCGTTGCGCAACTAACAGGCAGTATGGCCGGGCTTGTGGACGAAGCCAGCGGCAACAACCTTCATGGTTACACTTACAACACGCTTAATTCTTTACAGGATGCGCTGGCTGAAGCTGACCATGTAGCACGGCAGCGTCATCTCAACCATGTCTACATCACGACAAACCAGTTTACACAAGTCGCGTTGCGCTACCTTGCTGAGCAGGTACAAACACCCACGACGCTCTTTGATGCATCGCGTTGTCTCGTACTGCCAAATCCTGCCGATGGGCCTGCCGTGCTGCTGGTAGGGCCATATGACAAATTAACCAGTGTTTTGCTCGGCCAGTTTGCCACATCGACATTGATTGACCGGCCAGAACGCCTGGGAGGTGCGCCCTTCCAGCTTTTTATCGTCAAACCTATCACTATTGCCCTGTCACAGTCAACCTCATCTTTCCTGAATAACCTGCAACTCCTTGACAAGCGGGTTCGCCATTTCAGTTACGATAACTCGTTATGGCTCGTTACACACTGGCGCCTCCTGCGCTCTGCATCGCCAGGCTACCGCACGACCTATACCTATACCATGAGGGCGTTGCTCAATGGCAACCGTGGACCCGGCATCTCGAGCCAGTGTATCTCTACATCCATGCGACCGGGAGACCAATTGATTGTCGCTTTCCAGGTACCCAGGGCTACTGTGTTACCTGTATCGGTAACCATTTCTGCAACATCCTACACTACCATGCCGTATAATTTGCTGTCTGGGCCATTCCATCTTGAAACGTTCAGAGATCAAAGTACGCCGCAAACGACCCTGACAACACTCGACAGTAGAGACTCTATTACACTTTCAGGATGAACCTGCACCCTTTGTGGGATCGTCTCTGATAACTCTTACGTAAACCACTAGCTTATGCAATACAAGGCTGCTACAATATGCTTTAGGGGTGGGTGGCCTCAAGAGCCACTACTATAGAGTATACCTGCCGCAGGACTTGGAAGCCCTGGCACTTTAAAGTACTCGGAGGAGGCCTCTTTGAAAAACCTGAGACGAAAACGCGAATTAATTCCGCGTTGGGAGATGCCTTCTGATCCAGTCAAAGCCGTGTTTTGGTTTATGTACTGGTTCCTGAGAGTGCTTGTACGTTTCTTCTACATCCTCATACTCGGAGCAGTCATCTACGAAAGCATCATCAACGGCGTCGTCGGGTTTATCGGCACCCTGCTAGTTGGCCTGGGAGTGTGGGGGGGACTCGCAGCGCTCTTACTCCTGTTTAATTTCACCTCCGGCGTCTCAAGGGTTGTTTCAGAAGTAAACCGCGTGCAGCGAGGCTATCCTCCACGCCAGCCATTCAACAATTTCACCGAGCCAGACGGCCCGGTTGTCGAGGGCACCGTAACCGACCTGGATGAAGAACGCAAGAAACGCCGTCAAGAATAAACTGAACCGTGTATTGTAGGGGCGTGGCTTGCCCCCGCCCTGTAAGCTTCCCATAATTTCCGTATCTCGTCACCGGGTGCAGGCACATAAGAGAGCAGCAAAGTACCGCTGCCCTGGAGGCAGTAGCCACCCAGCGCAGCTGGGAGTACCATTGTCTGGCCTGGAGCAAGCTTCTCTCCATATTCAAAGGTATCGCCATACCGCACCATTACCTCGGCCCCTAAAGAAGAGAGGATAATACAACTTCCCATCGTCTTGCTCTTCATATAGCCATAAGATGTGCCGGGCTGTTGAAAGACCAATTCGCGTACCACAAAATACCGGCATGCCACCAGGCAGCGATCCTCGTACCCCTCTCCACCAGGGAGGGATAGCGGCTGCATTTTGATGTGAGGCGAGCGGTCGTAAATTGCTACATCCAGCGCACGTTCAACATGTAACTCGCGGGGAGTTCCTGCGGCAGTCAGGCGACCATAGTCGTACATACGATAGGTAAGGTCTGAGTACTCCTGCATTTCGTAGAGCATTACACCGCCGCCGATCGCGTGAACGGTTCCGGCTGGCACAAAGATACTATCGCCAGCAGCAACCTTCACTTCGTGAAGTAGTTTCTCTAACCTCACCTCTTCGATAGCTTCCTGGACTTCTCTGCGCGAGGTGGGAGCATTGAATCCATGAACGATAGAAGCTCCAGGGGCAGCGTCCAGAATATACCAGAATTCCGTTTTACCGAGTTTCCCATGCTCATGCTGCTTTGCATAGGTATCATCAGGATGTACCTGCACCGATAACTTGTCGGTGGCATCTATAAACTTTGCCAGCAGAGGGAAACGCTGACCAAATATAGCCGTTGCCTGCTCTCCAAGAAGCTCCGGCCCAAGTTCTTCGACAAGTGATCCAAGTGTCCTACCCGCGTATGGCTCGTTCTGAGCAACAGTGCTTATCTCGGTTTCCCAGGATTCACCGATGACAACGTCACCAGGCGGAAGTCGTTTCCAGCCTTCACGCTCTAACCGTCGTCCTCCCCAAATTGTCTCATGCAACGACGCGTCTAACCGAATAGGATGTAGAGTCAACACACGCCCCTCCTAACCAGTAGCATTGATGATGGAGAAGCCCGGTGTATCCTGCTCGCATACGGCTGCTCTGCGTGCCGCAATTTGCACGATACACCGGGCCTCTATAGCCAAATAATCTAACAAATTGATGTTGGATCAGGTCGCTAGCAGCGCTCCTTCGATCTGGCGGCGCAATTTATCGCGCATCACGATACCTCTGACGCGATTGATCTCCTGACCATTCTTGAAGAAGATCAGGGTAGGAATACCATCAACATTCCACTCGTTCGTCAGCGCTTCATTCGCATCAACGTCCAGTTTAGCAAATGTTACACGCCCCCCGTATTCCTTGCTGACCGCCGAAAACTCCGGATCAAATAACTGGCATGAGCTGCTGCGCTCTGATGAGAAGTCAACGACCACCATTTGTGATGCATTAAGCACCTGTTCGGCGAAGTCATGGCTCGTTACTTCAATGTAGCTCTCCGTGAGATCTTTGTGTTCTGCCATGCTATCCTCTTTACAGCATTTACATTTGCCCACGCTATTGTCTTAGAAGCGTATCATCGAAGAGTTACGATGTCAAGGAAATTTTCGGGGGCATACTTCTCTTCAGGGGACAATCAGGTCGCAGATGATGCCAGCATTTCCTCTGCATCCTCTATCACGTATCGATATCCTTGCTCTGTTAGAAACAACTGGCGATTGGCTGAGAACTCCTGGTCGCGCGTATCACGGGTGACGATAGAGTAGAAGTACGCGAGTCCTCCATCCTGCTTGGGGCGCAGGATGCGCCCTAAACGTTGCGCTTCTTCCTGGCGCGAACCGAACGTACCGGATACCTGGATGGCAACATTTGCATCGGGCAGGTCGATGGCAAAATTCGCTACCTTGCTCACAACCAACCGCTTGATTTCACCCTGCCGGAATTGTTCGTATAGCTTCTCTCGCTGCTTATTCGGCGTTTTACCCGTCAGCAGGGGAGCTTCCAGGTCTTCAGCAAGCAATTTCAGCTGGTCAATATACTGTCCAATAATTAACACCTGGTCATCTTGATGGCGCTCGGCCAGAAAGCGCGCCACATGCAACTTTTCTGGAGTTTCTGCTGCAATCCTGTATTTTTCTCGCTCATCGGCAACGGCATAATTCAATTGTTCGTCCTCGGTCATCCCCAGGCGAATCTCGTGACATTCAGCCGTTGCAATCCATCCCTGGCGCTCTAGTTCGCGCCAGGGCACATCGTATTTTTTAGGACCAATCAGGCTGAATACATCGGCTTCTCGCCCATCTTCTCGCACCAGCGTAGCAGTCAGGCCCAGCCGGCGGCGTGCTTGAATCTCCGCAGTCATGCGGAAGACGGGTGCGGGCAATAGATGAACCTCGTCATAGATAATCAGCCCCCAATCGTAGCTGTTGAAGAGCGAGAAATGCGGGTATTCCTCTTCTGCTGGCACTTCTCCATCTGCCTGCTCTTTACTGCTGGGGCGACGGTACGTGAGAATCTGGTAGGTGCTCACCGTAATGGGGCGGATTTCTTTGCGGTCTCCCGTGTACTCGCCTACCATCTCCGGTGGGACATCTGTCTTGTCCAGGAATTCTTGTATCCATTGCCTCACTGCTACGGTATTGGTGGAGAGGATCAACGTAGCGCGTTGGATATCGGCTATCGTGGCCAGGCCGACGATCGTTTTGCCAGCACCACAGGGTAGCACGACGACGCCGCTGCCTCCACTGGGTGCGCCTCCCGCATAGAATGCAGCCGAGGCCCCATACTGGTATGCGCGTGGCTGAAACTCCTTCCCCGCTGCTGTGATCGTCCGCAACTTTATGGATATCGGGGAACCATCGGTATACCCGGCTAAATCTTCGGCAGGGAAACCAATATGAATCAACGCCTGCTTAATGTGCCCCCGGCGTGAGGCATTTACCTGAATTGTATGGCTGTTCAATTGACGCAGCAGGAAAGGCTGGGCGCGCCTGTGATGCATAATCTCAGCGATGAGAGCCACGTCGCTAGAAGTAAGGAGCAGCGCATCCCCTTCACGAATCAGCTTGATGCGCCCATAGCGACTGACATATTCACGGATATCGACGACGATATTTGATGGGATATCGTATTTGCTGTAGCGTGCCAGCAATTCAAGAATCGTTTGCGCGTTCATACCCCCGGCAGCGGCATTCCAGAGCGAGAGCGGCGAAAGGCGATAGGTATGAATATGTTCTGGTGATTTTTCTAGCTCGGCAAACTGGGCGAGCGCATCTCTCGCCTCTGCATGCTGCGGGTGATCGACTTCTAGCAAAATGGTGCGATCACTCTGTACGATTAATGGGTTACTTGGATTCATGCTTTCCTGTTACACTCCCGGCATCTCCGCCCAATTTTTCACATATTTCAAGATAGTAGTGACAGTTGCCTCTTCATACCCGTGCATGAGGTGGCGAGCGCCGGTGACTACTTTGATGCCTTTGGGGCCTTTCAACTGCTCGACAAACGGCTCCAGCTTATACAGTGGGCAAATTTCATCGAATTCACCGGTGACAAAGAGTTTGGGGCGTTCAAAGACTTTGGGAAATCCGCTCGCTGCGCGAAATAGCGGTAAGCTTATTGCTACGATCGTGCGTATACGCGCATCAAAAGGAGCATAGAGTAGAGCAATATAAGCACCGAAACCGTGACCAATCACACAGACTTTGGCTGGATTCCCCCCTGGCTGCGCCAGCGCGCAATCAATAGCTCCTGCGAGATCAAGTGGTTCAAGGCGCCCATCCGTCTGCTGGCCTTGACTGTTGCCAACTCCTCGAAAGTTAAAGCGCAGCGCTATCATCCCTGCTTCGGCCAAACGTCGCGCCAGCGCAATGGTCAATGTATCATTCATGTCACTGCTGGCTGGTTGAGGGTGACACAGAACGATTACGGGAACAGATTCTACTTCTGTGGGCGCATGGAGCATTCCCTCTAAAAGAAATGAGGGTTGCCCGCGACTGGAAAAAGTGATCGGTCGCTCAGCGGATGCTGATGTTGAGGTCATGTCCTCCCTTTCGTGCTATTCGCCCAGTTTCTAGGATGCGATGTAATCTTATATCAGCTAGAGCATCCCGTCAACTGGTTGACGAAGCTCAAGAACCTTGATACATTGCACCGTTATCAGTTCGTGCGCAATCCGTTATAGCTTATGGAAGCACGTGAAATTAATAAAATGTCCTGGCGCGAATTTACAAGATTTACAACAAACCCTTTGCATATGCGTCTAAGGATGTTATACTGAATAAGTACATTATGTTTGACATACGTGCGTTTACGTGTGTTTGATTCTTGTGGTGTATCTCGGTTAGAGAGTGAATTTCTATTTTTCGTTGGTTCATCCTGATATTTGTGGTTACTTTGAGAGGCTGGCGAAGGAGACCGGGAACCTATGGGAAGTATCCTACGCTTGATGTAAGGATTGGCTCTGGGCTGATTGACTACTGTATTTGTTAATCCCTCTCATTGTAACCTCGGCTTACGCAGTGTCCTCGTGGGGGATGGATACTCGCTGGCAGTACCATACGAATAGCAGAAGATTCCACCAGCTAGAAATGCCTGGAGATCTGTAAGTGTGAGTCTTTCCTGGCTCATCAATGTTTGCGGTTGAACGTAGGTAAGGACCACCACTCTTGCATTTCACCAGATACACAGAATAGCCATTTTGTTATGGCATAAATGTGCCATGCAATCCTGGTGGCCCATCATCTCGAGATAGACTAGCCATTTAAACGGTGGAGGTTGTAAAGAGATAGTTCGGTAGTCGCAAATCTACCGGGTCAGGAGTATTTATGGCCAACATTCTAGTCGTCGAGGACGAACAAATAATTGCCAGGTTACTAAAGGAAATGTTGCTGGTCGAGGGTTATCAAGCTGTAACCATCCTTAACGGCGAAGATGCTGTCCAGTTTGCACTAAAGGAAACGCCCCACCTGATTATCTTAGATCTGATGCTCCCTGGGATTGATGGCTATGAAGTGGTTCAATGTTTGCGTACTCATCCCAAAAGCATGCATATCCCTATCATCGTACTCAGCTCTCTGGGGGAAACAAAGGATAAAGTACAAGCCTTTGAAGTAGGCGTGGATGACTATATTACCAAGCCTTTTCATACCGACGAATTGCTTGCCCGTATTCGTACACAGCTCCGCCGCGTGCAACAGAATTTTCTTTCCCCGCTCATTGGCCTGCCGGGCGGCTTTCAAGTCGAGTTAGCCATCCAGTATAAGCTGAATAGCATGGAGCCGTGGAGCATGCTCTACCTCGATCTTGACAACTTCAAGGCTTTTAACGACGCCTACGGATTCCTGAGAGGCAATGATATGATTCGCCTGGTGGGACAAATCTGTCAACGTACGGTGCGCCAGTATGGCAACCCCGATGACTTTTTAGGTCATATTGGCGGGGATGACTTTGTAGTGGTCACAGCGCCTGAACGTGTAAACATATTTTGCAAGTACATTAGCGCCCGGTTTAAAGAAGAGAGTACTAGCTTTTACTGCCCCGATGATCTCAGGCGTGGCTCGATTAGCGGCGTGGACCGCAAGGGACGATCCTATCTGTTCCCCCTGGTTTCTCTCTCGATCGGCGTCGTGAATAATCAGATGTGGCGGCCACATAGCATAGAAGAAGTGAGTTATTTAGCCGCTGAAGCGAAGTACCATGCCAAACAATCCACCGATAATGTGTACCACTTGCCACCTTTCCGGGAAATAGCAGGTCACGAAACCTCGCATCCTCCTCGCTATGTTTCGTCATCTACACTCGCCCACGTTTCTACTGCTTATATGCATAATCGCCACCAACTTTTGCATACTACCGAGGAAAATATCCTGGAGGAATACGAACAACAAGTGCTTTGAAAGTAGTGATTGCTACGAACCAGGAAGAAAAACAAGTAGAAAGCATTCTGAGTAGTGAAGTGGATGAGGCCAGGCGTTTGGCTCTGCGGGAGAATGCAAAGCGTGTCTTGCAGGAGAGCGGCCTTGCTGAAATGCTCAAAACGCTCAATAAAAACGCACTAAAGGGAAGAGGCAATTTTCACGAGTTCGACTCTATGATCCTTCTCAAATGGGGTACAAGCCAAACGCGTCGCCATATCTGGATCGAGATTAATGGGAACACCATCCGTTTCAGACTCTCCCCTCACCGTATATGCTCCACAACTGCACCGATCTGTGATGGTGAATATCACACCTTCACCAGTAGCATGTGGTCAAATCGAGAGTTTTTGCTGAGTGAACTGCACGAGTATTATGCCAAACCGGTAGCGGAAACTTCATCCGATTAGTTGATAGTTACTGGGGATCAAGCGCAAATACCCGTACAATCCCCAGACTACTCAGGAAACTACTGATTGCTTTATAGTTTTGGTCGGCATAGAATTCTCTTCGCTGTGTCTCACCTGGCCAACTCAGCAAATTCAGAAAGTGCAAACTGTATTTGCCCGCTGGATCGTCTGCTGCTGGAGCCTGCTGGGGTAATGCGCTATCCTCATTTCGGCCCCGTGCCAAAAACGCGAATGCCAGCGTCGGCTGTGCTGCCTGTCGTCGTAGGCCCTCTATCCAGCCTCGCTCTATGCGCTCAACTTGATCCGGTCGGATAGTAGCTAAATGGACGGCTGCAATCGCAGGTTGAACCGAGGGACGACTATAGCCCCAGAGATAGTGCATCAACCATTGCTCAGGAGGTGCCGTCAGTAACTCGCCAGCCGATCCCGTTAACAGATTTTTCGGATTGTACCGGTCCCGCGCCTTCTGCCAGCACTCTTCATCCTCCCAAGTAGTGAGGATGAAATAATACGATTCGTGGTCCCGGCTGCGGTAAAAACGCGCATTCACTAACCCGGGCGCATTGTGTACTGTATCTGAGATGAAGCGCAGGCGTGCCAGTCCATCCGCATCTCTCCCAGCCGCTGTATGTGCCAGTGTTGCAACCAGTAATTCCATCCTTCACCATTCCAAAATGATCTCCGCCATGAAGCATGACATAGCTCATCCCGTTTGTCAATGTCATACTGACCTGGACAATCCACGCTCCCGGAAATATACTTTTAGTAAGAGACTTAGCCCCATGTACGTCGTCTGGATAGCCATGCTGGAATCAAAACACCGCAACTTAGGAGGCGTTCCTATGCTCGACCCAGAGGCCATGCGTAACACCGTTGAATGGAAACAGGCCAGACCCGAGGATGCCGCGATTTGGGTTTCGGTCACTCGCCGTAGCGCCGACCAGATGTCCCTCGAAAGCGAAGATTCCCAGATCACCCGCTATAAAGAAGAGGACCCCGAAAGACAGGCACAACGCTACCTGCTCTGGCGGGAAGATACTCCTGTCGGGCGCTTACGCTTTTTCGTGCAGGGCAACACCGCCGAACTGGATGGATTGGTGCTCTTACCAGAAGCTAGCGGCAGTGTGGCCGCCCAGGTAGTGACCGAGGCCCTGCTTCGAGCAGCGGCCCTTGGCGCACGTCACCTCAAAGCAACTTACCCTGCTGCGTACATTGCCTCTTTTGCAGCGGCAGGCTTTCAGGAACTACGCCGTCGCACGGGCATGATGGCATCGACCAGTATATCACTACCGCAGACCTCATTGCCGCACTCTTTGCGCGTCCGCTCAGTCGCTGGCAATGATACAGAACAGATAGGCACGCTGCTTCAACATGCTTACGCCGGTGGGCCGGATGATGTGCATCCAGACTTAGCAGGCTGGCGTGCCGAAGTTCGCGCCATTCAAGAGGGACGCTATGGCCCATTTCTACCCGAAAGCTGCTTTGTCGCTGAACATACCCTTGATCGCTTTCACCTGGCAGGAACAATTCTGGTGCATCTAGAGCGCAGCGTGCCGCGCATTCGACATATGGCCGTCGCTCCCCTGTTTCGTCATTGCAGCGCCTGCACGAGCTTGGGCAGGCAACCGTTATTCTCTACGTGACGCTTGGCATTCCCGCCGTTAACCTCTATCACAGGCTTGGGTTTGTCGAGGCCGGCTCAACATATATCGAAGCAGAACGCATGCTCACGAGGTAAGCACAACCATAAGCGGCGGGGCGACATTGCCACTATGACCAAAAAGCTCAGTTTTTAACCTGGCCTCTACCAATTCGCAACCGCCTTTTACCCTTAAAATATACACCTTTCTGGTTATCTATTCAGTAGTAGGATTGATGTTCCCGCACGCTTGGTGTCCGCTTCAACTATGTGTAGCTCAATGGAGGCTCTTGCTCCACTGTAGTGCGTCTTCGTGAGGAATGCTCATGCAGTTCTCTCCCCAGATCAGAAGGAGGATCACTCGTGGTGGTAAGCTCAAAGAATCCCGCCAGGCTCCCCACCGACTTCAACAACGACAAGTGCAGCTTGCAACAAGCACGGACGACACTTCCTCTTGGGGTGACGGTACGAGACACGCATGGAGCCAGCTATGTTGTCGAGGGTTTCCTTGGGAAGGGTGGGTTTGGTGCCGTCTATGTCGTGAGGGATCGGCGTATCAAAAGCAACCTGTTTGCGCTCAAAGAGTTGATTAGTCAGGATAAGCTCGACCGTGAGTGCTTCATCTTTGAAGGGGAGCTTCTCAAGCGACTTGATCACCAGGCTCTGCCCCATGTCTACAGTGTGTTCGAGCACAAAAAACTCCAGCGGGTGTATATGCTCATGGATTATATCCGGGGACAAAACCTGGCCGACTTGTGCCAGGAGCAACCAGAAAAGCGTTTTGCGTTCCCTCTGGTCCTGACCCTGCTGGCACCCATTGTCGATGCCCTCAGCTATCTGCACCGTCAAGATCCGCCCATCGTGCACCGGGACATCAAACCCAGGAACATCATCGTTCCAGCGGAAGGCCATGAAACCATACTGGTTGATTTTGGCGCCGCCAAGGAATACGACAGCGAAGCAACCACCACCCTTATTCGTCAGGTAACGTCTGGCTACGCCGCACCTGAGCAGTATATGAGTGGGACCAATCCTCGTACCGATATCTATGGCCTCGGGGCAACCCTCTACATGCTCTTGTCTGGGCAAACTCCCCCTGATGCGCTCGTGCGAGCCACCCGCAGCCAGGGGGCCGATCCTCTCAAGCCGGCGAACCTGATCACGCCAGGGGTTCCCATGGCTGTAGCTCAGATCATTCAGCGTGCGATGAGCCTGAGCAGTGACGATCGCTTCGAGACGGTAGAGGAGTTCTGGCAGCAGTTGCATGCCCATGCTCCTGAGAGGCTGAGGACGGCGCCCGGGATATCCTCGGGACGCGCCGCTCGACCTCTTCTTCCGCCTGTGCGAAACCAGGGCAGGCCCGCTGTTGCAGGCGTACAAGACCAGCGACCTGCATCCCGCTTGAGAAAACATCCGGCACTCCTGCTGGCCTTGCTGGCCCTGCTGCTCACGCTAGCCATGGGAACAGGGTTCCTGCTGCATGCCAAGGGCTCTGACCCTGCTGCTTCTACTCTACAGCGGGGCATTTCTCTTTCCGACCCGGGAGAGCAGTCCCCACCCACACTGATCCCAAGGGCTTCCATCTATCCAGCTCTTGCTGCATCGTATGCTGGGACGATCTTTGACCTGATGACGCGGCAGAAAACCCCCCTCTTGCTGACGGCTCTGCAGCAAAACCAGGAGGGCATTCATGGCTTCTTTCAAGGTCTGGGCCTGGTCGGACCGTTCACAGGGACGGTCACGCCTACCGGGCAGGTGCGGTTCACAGTGACGATCTACACGGGAGCGGCGACCCTGGTTTTTGATGGGATCATCAAAATAGGTGGGGATATGGCCGGAAGCTTTGCAGCCGTTGACCAGCATGGGCAGCGTACTGGTGAGAGCGGGCTTTGGAATGTTTCCGCGAGCCCATAGCCTACACATGGTCAGATGACGACATTCAAAAACCCTGGCAAAAGTGACCAATGGGAACCAGGCAGGCTACTAGCCCGGCCTTTATGGTTCACGCGCAAACGAGCGCAGGGCAAAGGTAATCTGTTCTTCCAACGTCATGGGCCGATCCTGTGGAATCTTTGCCAACGCTGCCTGCGCTTCCGCGGCGGAAAACCCCAATCCCATGAGCGCTTCCAGTACCTCTGACTGTATCTTTCCAGAAGGCGAGAGCGCGTCAGCCCCTCCTAGAGCAACCAGCGATGGAAGTTTCCCTTTCAGTTCAAGCACCAGCTTGGCTGCAAGGCGCTTGCCGACACGTGGAGCCAGTGCCAATCGTTGTTGGTCCTCGTCGGCAATCGCTTTGTAAAAAGTTCGCGCATCCATCACCGATAGCAATGCCAATGCAATCTGTGGACCAACCCCGCTTATGCCGATAAGCTGCTCGAAAGCGTCCCTGTCCTCTTCGCTGGAGAAGCCATAGAGGGCCATCCCATCCTCACGCACATGAAAATGTGTGTAAAGGGTAACCTCTGCTCCCACATCGCTCAGGCGACTCAACGTGGAGGTGGGAGCGAAGACACGGATACTAAAGCCGCCGGCGCGTATGATAGCGTAACCTGCTCGACGCGCTTCCAGAACGCCGTGAATACTGGCAATCATGAGACCCTGCCTTACCTCTTCTATAAGATTGTCATAGAGTAACACGCGGTACGAGAATTCGCACCTGCTTTAGGAGATTTGGGTGTGGGTCAGAAACGAGGCGGTATGCAGGTGGCAGATAGCCACCGCAGCAGCATCAGCAGCGTCATCTGGACGAGGAACGGCTTTGAGACGTAGAAGAATGCGCACCATCTCCCCCACCTGCTCTTTACCGGCAGCACCATAACCCGTCACTGCCTGCTTGACTTGCCTGGGTGTATACTCGGCAACCGCAAGGCCACCATTTGCTAACGCCAGCATAGCCACACCACGCGCCTGCCCCACCGAGAATGCAGTACGTGCATTTTTGGCGAAGAAAAGTTCTTCCATTGCCGCTTCGCCTGGATGATACGTGGAAACAATTTCACCCAAATGATGATAAATATGCTGCAAGCGTTCGGGCATCGGCATGCTGGCGGGCGTCGTAATCACATCACATGCAATCATGCTTAACTCGCTCCCTCGCGCCGCCACTACTGCGTAGCCGACAATCGCAGTTCCCGGGTCTATGCCCAGGGCAACACGGACAGGAGTAGTCGTCGGCGATGGGCCGGGTAGAGTGCCCATTGCTCAACCCTCGTAAGAAGCTGCGAACTCCTCCGGGAAGTCGGCATTGGTATACACATTCTGCACATCATCCAGGTCTTCGAGCTTTTCCACCAGCCGCATGACCTGGTGCGCAACCTTCTCGTCGGCTAGATCGATCTTGGTTTTCGGCGCCAGGGAACTCTCGGCTTTCACCACCTTGTACTTCTTTGCCTCCAATGCCTGGCGCACCTTCTCAAGGTCCGCAGAGTCGGTGTAAATAGTCAGCACCTCGTCGTTGGGGCCTACCGGTTCGACATCATCGGCGCCCATATCGAGAGCCTCCAGGCTGAGTTCGTCGGGGTCATGCCCTTTCAGTTCCACCTCGATAATACCCTTGGCCTCAAAAAGCCAGTCAACGCAGCCGTTTTCACCCAGGTTTCCGCCATTGCGGCTAAAGGCATTGCGTACTTCTGCCACCGTGCGGTTGCGGTTCTCCGTCAATGACTGTACCAGCATGGCGGTACCACCGGGTCCATATCCCTCGTAGGTGATTTCTTCCAGTGCTGCTCCCTCAGTGCCTCCCTGGGCACGCTTAATGGTGCGCTCAATGTTCTCCATCGGCATATTGGCTTCACGGGCGTGTTGTACAGCCATGCGCAGCCGGAAGTTCGCATTGGGGTCGCCACCGCCGCCTTCGCGCACAGCTACCACAATTTCACGTCCTAGCCGGGTAAAAAGCTGTCCTCTCCTGGCGTCGTTAACACCTTTGGCACGACGAATTTGTGCCCATTTTGAATGACCTGACATAGTCCATCGCCCCTCTTTGGTTGTAAGCCTGAACAATCGCAAAAATATGCATCTTGAATGCCTGGGTGTTGTGAGCAATCCTGTTGCTAGCATTGTAACATGATTGACCGCCAAGCGTCGAGGGGTACGAGATTCCATCTGCACAACCCAAACATCTACCATCTGAGATATTCTTGTCATAAATGCGCGCAGCATACAACTCGCTCCGTAAAACAACGTATTACCTGATGAGAGACATAGTTTCTTGAAAAAAAGTACCGCTGCCACACATCACACGGCGCGTCAAGGACTGGGCCGCACAGGTGAACGCCTTGCAGCAGAAGCGTTGATGGATAAAGGATATCACAGATGGGGCCAGGAAGCCCCCTCATTTTTATGGGCGAAGCATGGCCTTTCCTTGTCAGACGGATGGGGTGGCAGGAGCTACATGCAGCACTCCTTGCTGGTAGCTATAGCCATCGTTGCGATGGATGGGACGGCAATAGCGATAACTGATCCCAGCCTGGCGCCCAGCTTTGGTCCTCAGATCGAAGGAGCCGCTGGCCCGGGCCAGCACCCGCCCAACATGCGTGCCCGCCCTCGCCCCTTTGGGGACCACCGCGCGCACCAGGTCGCCCGTCTGATAGCCGAAATGCACCTTTTTGCGCTGTCTGTGACGAATCGGGAAACCATGTTCAACGACACCGCACATTTGCCGGTTGCCATGGCCGGTAGCTTCGATCAGCAGTGGCCTGACCCGGCTCGTTTCCAGATGCTGTGGGGTACTCTGGCCGACACACGCCGCGTCTAACCAATGCGTTTTCGGCAGGGTGCGGCTCTCCCGGTTGTATTTGGTCAGCCCGCCACTGCCGGTCTCCAGCGGCAATCCGGTCGCCTTCAGCCGTTCAAAGAGTACCCAACGGGTCGCATTGACAGCGGCTGCATCCGTGAGCGGCGTTTGCGCCTGGGCCAGGATGCGCTTGAGCACCTCAGGTTGCTTGTCCAGGAAGTCCTCGATGAGCTGCGTGCCCTTCTTGACGTTGCACGGCTCGCAGGCCAGCGTGAGGTTGCTCACGCGATGCGTGCCGCCTCGTGCACGGCAGAGGATGTGTTCAATCTCCAGGGGAACGTCCTTTGCCCCGCAGTAGGCGCATGTGCGTCCCCACTTTTCGAGCAGGTATTCGCGCACCTCGTAGCCCATGCGTTCCCCTTGCTGGTACTGGGCGCCCGTAATCTCCGGGTTCTGCATGGCCTGTGTATCGAACTTGACCAGTTCCATACTGATCGCCCCAATGGGGCACAAACGCCTGAGGCGCCCGACCCAGGTAAGCACGTTGGCAACCCGGCTTTCCAGCGAGGGGGGCAGCCGCCCTTTGCTCCTGGCACGCTTGCGGTTGCGGAAGCGCGGTTGGCGGTAGCGCGTCTTGCGAGCGCGCCGCTTGCGCCGCACGCCACGTCTGCTATCCATGCGCTTCTTGATGCTGGCTCCCCGATGCGAGAGTTCTGCCGCCCACACCACTTCCCCGGTCGCGTCATTGACCAGGGCTAGCCCGGTCGTCTTCGCCCCTGGGTCAACTTTGAGCCGCAGGGCAGACATCGTAGGGGAATCCACTTGTCTCTTCAGGATGAGGGTAAAAGGGTACCTGCGGTACACTGCGGCTTTGCCCGCTTTGAGCAACAGGCGTGCCCGGCCCGGATGCACCGGATCAAGCGGCTGTTTGGTTGTATCCAGGAGCAACACCTTGGACATGAGTGTTTCCTTTTGTGCTCTTGCGAGCCTCCGCTTGCGCGGGTGATGTTGGCCTCGACAAGGTTATGGAGCGGTTTGATGCACACGACACTGGGCTAACCCGTTACCCCTGTTTAATCGTGTGCAGCATTGGTCCGGGCTGGCGTCGCACCCGGACATGCCTATGGATTCGCTCCTAACGTAGACTGTGTTTCAAGCCTGAGTCTGGTCATGTTTCGGGCTTGCAGCTAGACTCATCATCTAGCTGCAAGCCCCCGCATC
>WNEZ01002535.1_pt1 | contig 19929 bp, 13 predicted proteins | sample 5400521 | NCBI WGS metagenome assembly WNEZ01 (sample SAMN13153339, study PRJNA577476) | soil metagenome | isolation source: 120 cm saprolite under Douglas fir tree site 2 hole 1 replicate 1 | place: USA:California | collected 2015-04-18 | reverse complement strand
TGGGTAGTGGCGGAGGATCGGGCGGCGGTGGAACGGGTGGCGGCGGAACCGGCGGAGGTGGCGGCTCGAGCTTGTGGGATTTCAGCGGTGCGTCGGGCGGAGGTGGTGGCGGTACGGGAACGGGGACTGGTGGACAAGGTGGGTCCGGCGGTGGAGGCGGGACTGGAGGAGGCGGTGGTGTAGGCGGTGGCAGCGGAACTGGGGGCGGCGGTGGAGGCGGGACGGGAGGTGCCGAAGGAACCACACCGGGGAAATGGCTGACGGCTTCGGCATTGTTGCGCGGCGCCACCGTGCCTGGGGGAGCTGGCGGTTTGCCGGGAGCAGGAACGGGATCTGGAACGGGAACGGGCGGCGGGGGATTCAGCGTCGAGGAAGAGGACGTTCGAGCGATGCTGGGATTGTTCGCGCAATTGGGGAAATCGCGGAAAGATACCGAGCGCCGGATGGATGTGCCGACGTTTCAATCGCGTTTGAGCGCGATGCCCGTGCGCGCACAATTCACGCTACAGCAGGCGCTGGCGGGACTCGCGGCGCAGGCGCCCGATTCGAAGCCAGACAAGCCGATGCTGCTGAAACTTGCGGAGCACGTAGCGATCCGGTTTGCGCTGGACAGCTACGAAAAAGGCGAACTGCGGGTCAACGCTGTGAAACAACTGCTGGACCGCATGAATACGGAGATTGAGGCGCTGCGGAAGATTCTATCGACGCAGGAAGAGATGATGTCGCAAGCGGGTCTCTCCGTGCAGTCGTATACGGAGCTGCTGGACCAGGAATTCTGGGAGCAGGTGCCGGAAGAAAACAAGAAAGAAGTGCTGACTTCGGACGAGGCGTGGTGCGTGCCGCCGCGGAACGTTCGGGCGTTTCTGGAAGATATGCTGCGCCGCGGGGAGCTGAAGACCGTCAACGAGATTCTGATGAAGTACGCTTCGTGCGTGGCGCTGGAAGCGCCGGAAGCGCGGCGAACGACGGCGATCGGACTTTCGGATTTGGGCGAACTGTACGGCAGCGGAGACGGGAGCGCGTTGATGGAGGCGATCCGCCGCTTGGGCAACCAATTGGCGATCGAGCGAGAACCGGAATTGCAGACGCTGGTGAGTGCGGCGTTTGTGCGCTTGAGCCAGGAAGCGGCCTCGAAGCGCTGCTACCCGGCGATGCAGCAAGCGCTGGCGTCGCTCGAGAGCGTGGAGGCACAACGGCCCGGATCGACACAGAGCTTGCGGCCGCGCATCGGCGCGGAAGAACGACTGCCGGAATTCATCGAAGAAGCAATGCGTAGCGGGCACATTGCGGACGGAATGATGGACATCCTCAATCTGATGCCCAAGGCCACCGTCCACTATGTAACCAATCGATTCGGACATTGCGGATTCCGAGAGGATTGCGAACTGCTGACCACGATTATCCGCAACCTCGGAGAGGACGCCACGCAGCGGTTGCTCGAGACGTTGCAAACCGCTCCGGCAACGGAAGCCGCCGAAGCGATCGGACTGGCGAGCCAGCTATCCCCGGAGAACGTGGAGAAAATTCTGCCGGCAAGGCTCTCGCAGTGGCCGCGCTCGTCGCATGACCGAGCTGTGCGGCAGCTTTCGGCAGCGCCTCCCGAGGAGCGGGTGAGGCTGCTAGTTGCCATCTACGATTGGCTGGACGTGCTGATTCGCCCCCTAGCGATCGACGAAATGGGGATGAGCGGACAGTCCGGCTGCATACCTAAGCTGATCGAACTCGCCCAGGACGACGAGATACCCGGATTCACCAGACTGAAAGCCGTTGAAGCGCTTGGCCGATTGCGCGCTTCGGCGGCCAGCACGCTGTTCCAGCATTTTCTGGATACGCGGCAGGTTTGGCGCTGGGTGTATCCAAATGAATTGAGAATTGCCGCGGCGCAGGCCCTGCAGCGGGTGGACCCTACAGTGGGCATGGAAAAGGTGGCCGCCAGCGGAATCGACCGCAAAGAGCTGACGCTCGAACCGTCGGATCCGGAGTCGAGCGCCTCGGTGATCCGGCAGCGGCGCTACGCGCGCTTGAAGCTTTCGCGCAACCTCATTGCGGTGACGACGAATTTACGGGAGAACTTCAGGCTGACGATCCCGGAATTGAACCTGGGCGGAGGGATCGGCTCCGGGGAACGCCATTTGGCTCCCGGTTCTTTGTTGTCTCTGAAATTTTCCCACGGAGTGCGCAACATTAAGGCCCAGGCGATCGTACGCGGAGCGCGTCCTCAGGCGATGGCTTTCGAATTTGTGGACATGGAGCTGGACGAACGCTACCGTTTGCGGAAATTACTGCTTGAGCTGGGTGGATTGCCGATGGTAGCACAGGTCACGAATCGCACCCGACGCCGCGGGCGCGTGGCGATGGCGAAAAGCTAGAACAGGCGAGTCGATTTTTTTCACTGCGGGACACTCCCTTCCCACCTACCCTCCTTCTCGGTGCACCCGTCCATTTGGCCAGGGCTGCTCCCCGTCCCATTGGAGCTTGACCGCGGGGACACATGGGACTGCTGTACCATTGCGGCTAACAGGGGCTGACCCTAAGGTACTAGTGAGGGAGTCCTATTGAAGGACGAAGTCAGCGCAGGATGAAAGTTGACCCAAAAGCAACGGCTGGACGCGCATTCGTAAGAAGTCTGAACATTCTCCTGAAGTTTGCCCGCCTGTACGGCTACGAACACGCCCGCACCATGGAACAGCTCCAGACTGCCTGGCAGGAGCTGCGGGCGGCTATTCCCATAGGGAGCGGAGCGGGATTGTTGCTTGGTGCGACGGGACCGCAACTGCTATTGGATGGCGTGCCGCTGGAAGGCTCGCCGGCCGAAAAACAATTTGCCCAACTGCTCTCCGCGGCGGGCCTGGCCAGCATACAGTTCTTTTCCTCAGTCACAGAAGAAGAGATCAGCCGATTCGCGCGCGCCTTTCCCACGGGCAAAGCCAAACCAGCCGAGCTAGCGCTGCAATTAAAGGCGGCTCTGGCAGGTGCCCAGGGCATCCGCATCAATGAAATTTGCTTTGTGGCCACGGATTCGCGGCATAAAGAAGCAAGCATGGCGGCGCAGATTGCCGCAGCGTCGCTGGGCGGCGAACAGGATGAATTCAGGAAATGGCTTAACGATCCGCAGAAGCTGCTGGAATTGATTGCGGCGGCGCAGGGATCGAAGGGCGGCGGAGTTGCGGGGCCCGGACCCGGCGGGCCGGTGCCTGCTGGAACAGGTCCGGCGAGCGGAGCAGAGCTGGCTGCTGGAGTTCCGGGTGAAGCTGGAAGGGCGGGAGGCGGTTCGGCCACTGGTGGCGGCGCAAGTTCCGCAGATGGACTTGGCTATGGAGGCGGCTCAAACGGTATTGGCGGAGGAGCAGGTGTTGGCTGGGGCGGGACCGGACAAGTAGCGATTTCAGGCAGGAGCCTCTGGACCGGCGTTGGGAGCGGAAGTGCACCCATATCGGATGTAGTGGCAGGCCTGTCGGGAGCTGCAGGTGTCTCAGGGGCGCTAGGCGGCGGAAGCGGCACCGGACGAGGCGGGAGCGGACAGGGCGAGCCGAGCGAGGATGAGATCTACGCGATACTGGGAGCGCTGACGAGTTTCGGCAGTGTGGGGACGGGTCACGGCGGAATGGCCGCCGCGGGCGCGTTCCAACAGCAGATGGCGGAACTGCCGGGGCGAGCGCAAGACACTTTGAAACAGGCACTCGCAAGTCTGGCGGCGCAAGCGCCGAGTGCGAAGCCGGATGAGTCCGTGATCGTGCAGCTGGCGGAACACCTGGCCATCCGTTTCGCGCTGGAGCGCTTCGAACGCGGCGAAGTGAAAGTCAACGCGGTGCGGCAGATGCTCGACCGCATGAACCAGGAAATTGAGAATTTGCGGAAGATCCTCGGCGCTCATGAAGACAAAATGAGCGACGCGGGCATCCTGGCGGAATCGCACCGCGAAATTCTAGACAAACAGTTCTGGGCGGCGGTGCCGGAAAGCGGCAAGCGCGCCGTGCTGCTCTCCGAGGAGGCGTGGTGCATTCCGCCGCGCAACGTGTCGTCGTACGTCGGCGAGTTGATCGAACACGGAGATGTCGCCGAGGCCGTCAGCATCTTAAAGAATTACGCTGCTTGCGCGGACAGCGAAGACGCGGACGCGCGGAAGAAGACCGCGGCGGGCTTGTCGGAAATGGCCGAGTTGTATGCCAAGGCCGATCCAAAGCTGCTAAGCGAAGCGCTGCGGCATCTTGGTTTGCGGTTGAGCGTCGAGCGGGACGAGGAGCTGCAGGGAGTGGTGAGCGCGGCGTTCGTGCGGCTGAGCCAGCAAGCGGCCACCAGTCATTGTTTTCCGGCGATGCAGCAGGCGCTGGATCTCATCGCCGGGGTGGAGTCGCAGCGCCCGGGGATCGCGCGCAACCTGCGCGGAAAAATGGGAATTGAAGAGCGCATCCCGGAATTTGTCGAGGAAGCGCTGAAAGCACGGCAGGTGGCTGCGGGGCTGACCGATGTTCTGAAGATGCTGCCGCAATCGACCATGGAGCAGCTAGCGTCACGATTCAATCGCTGCAGTTTGCGCGAAGATTGTGAACACGTGGCGAATTTGGCGGCCGACCTGGGCGAAGAGGGCATTCAGTATCTCCGGAGCACGGTCCGCGGCGGACCGGTCGCCGAAGCCGTGGAGATGGCCGGGCTGCTGAGCCGGCTCGATCCGGAATCGGTGATGGTCTATTTGCCGGCGCGCATGAAAGATTTTCCGCGCACCTCGCAAGACCGCATCGTGCGGCAGATTTCTTCGAGCGGAGCTGCAAGACGATGCCACATCCTGCTCGAGTTGCTCGATCATGTGGACCCGCTGGTGGTGCCGCTGGTGATCGACGAGATCGGAGTTACGGCGGATCGCGAGGCCCTCGGCAAACTGCTGACCATCGCCGATGGCGACTTGCCCACCGGCGGCGGGCCGTATCTGCGCGTAAAAGCCATCGAAGCGCTGGGAAGGATAAACGCGCAAGAGTCGGTTACTACCTTGAAGCGCATCGCAGAATCCAAAAAAGTTTTTTCTTGGGTTCACCCGCAGGAGCTGAGGATTGCCGCAGTCCAGGCTCTTGAGCGACTGGACCCGGAGTGGGTTCGCGATTTTTTGCCGAAGAGCGGGATCGAAAAGGAAGAGTACACACTAGCACCTCTGGAAGTCCCGGTTACATCGAGGTTCGTGCGGCAGCGGCGGCACACGCGTGTTCGATTGCGGAAGCCAGTCCGGGCCGTCAGTATAAACCTGAAGGATAATTTTTCGCTGGAAATCAAGACTGCCAGCCTGAGCGGCGGCGTAGCGACCATCAGCCGGCACCTTGCCCCGGGCACGCAGGTGCAACTGAAGTTCTCAATAGGCTTGAGAAACTTGCAGGCCACCGCGCTTATGCGCGACTACCGCGCGCAGGACATGGCCTTTGAGATTGTGGACATGAGTCTCGAAGAACGAGGCAAGTACCGTCGTTTGCTGTCCGACAATCTTTCTCAAAATCCTGCCGCGGCCGTGAGCGATGCGGCGGCTACTCCGGCGGAATCCCTGGCAACTCGCTAGGAGCCTTCCTTCAAGGATCGGTGCAAAACCTGCCGATTTGCGAGCAGTGCCGTGATTCTTGGCGCTGGCGCTCCAACCAGTTACAATAAGATGTTTAGACAAATCGCATTGCGGCCTTCTGTGCGGCTAGGCCGGCGGAAACCGTCAGGAGACGGCGAAATCATCCATGGAAGCAGCACAAATACTCGACCGCGTCGTGGCCAGGTTCATCGGCACCAAGCACGAGCGCGACATCAAGAAATTGCAGCCGGTGATCGCGGCCATCAACGCGCGCGAAGCCGAAGTTCAAGCCCTCAGTGACGAAGGCCTCAAGACGCATTTTGCGGAGCTGCGCGCCGAAGTGCAGGAGCAGCTGAAGGACGCCGATCCCGCCGAACCTGCCTATAAAGAGCAGTTGCAGAAGGCGCTGGAACCCGCGATTGTGCGGGCATTCGCCTTGGTGCGAGAGGCGGGCCGCCGCTTTCTGAACATGCGGCATTTCGATGTGCAGCTCATCGGCGGAATCGTTCTGCACGAAGGCAAGATTTCGGAAATGAAGACGGGCGAAGGCAAGACGCTCGTTGCGACGCTGCCCGCGGTCCTGAATGCGCTGGCCGGGCGCGGAGTACATATCGTCACGGTTAACGATTACCTGGCGCGCCGCGACGCGGAATGGATGAGCCCGCTTTATCGTGCGCTGGGGTTGAGCGTCGGCGTGATTGTGCATGACCTGGATGACGAGCAGCGCCGGGCGGCGTATGGCGCAGAGATTACCTATGGCACGAACAACGAATTCGGCTTCGACTACCTCCGCGACAACATGAAGTATGACCTGGCGCAATGCGTGCAGCGCGGGCACCAATTTGCCATCGTGGACGAAGTGGACTCCATCCTCATTGACGAAGCGCGCACGCCGCTGATCATTTCTGGCCCGTCGGAAGAATCCACCGACAAGTACGCCAAGATCGACAAGATTATTCCCAAGCTGATTCAGGACATTGACTACACGCTCGATGAAAAGCACCGCACGGCGACGCTGACGGAAGAAGGTTTTGCCAAGTGCGAAAGGCTACTCTCGCTCACCAACATGTCCGATCCGGCGAACATAGACATCATGCACCACGTCTACCAGGCGCTGCGTGCGCACACGCTTTACAAAAATGACGTGGATTATGTCGTAAAAGACGGTGAAGTCATCATCGTGGACGAATTCACCGGCCGCCAGATGCCCGGGCGCCGCTGGTCCGACGGTCTGCACCAGGCCGTGGAAGCCAAGGAAGGCGTAAAGATCGAGCGCGAAAATCAGACGCTCGCCACAATTACCTTTCAGAATTATTTCCGCATGTACAAGAAACTCTCCGGCATGACCGGCACGGCGGAAACGGAAGCTGCGGAATTCGGCAAGATTTACAATCTGGACGTCACGGTCATCCCCACGAACCGCAAGTTGATCCGCATCGAAGCTCCGGACGTGGTTTACCGCACGGAAAAGGAAAAATTTGAAGCGGTCGTCAACGGCATCATGCAGGAAGACAATTCGTTCGACAACGGCATCCGCCAATATCACAAGCGGGGCCAGCCGGTGCTGGTTGGGACCATCTCCATTGAAAAATCCGAGGCCATTGCGGAATTGCTGAAGAAGTCCGGCATCCCCCACCAGGTGCTGAACGCCAAGCAACATGAGCGCGAATCGCGTGTAGTCGCGCAGGCCGGGCGCAAAGGCGCCGTCACTGTCGCGACGAACATGGCCGGCCGCGGCACGGATATCTTGCTTGGCGGCAATCCCGAGCAGATGACGCGCGACCATTTTCTGAAAAACAAGCTGGCTATGCCTTATGCGGCGGCTCCGGCGGTAATCCCCGCCGACCCCGCGGACGGCAATGGCGCGCAGCCTGCGGTCCAGATGGTGCTTTTCCAGCACGAAGGAAAAATCTTTCAGGTGCCAGCGGAACAGTGGAAGCCGGTTTATGACCAGTTTGCCGACCAGTGCAAAGCGGAGCACGACGAAGTCGTTGCGCTGGGCGGGTTACACATCCTCGGCACTGAACGCCACGAGGCGCGGCGCATTGATAACCAGTTGCGTGGCCGCGCGGGACGCCAGGGCGATCCGGGCTCCTCGCGGTTTTTCCTTTCGCTCGAAGACGACCTGATGCGCATCTTCGGTGGCGAGCGCGTGAAGGCGCTGATGTTCCGCCTGGGCATGACCGAGGGCGTGCCGATCGAATCCGGATTGATTTCGCGGCGCATCGAGCAGGCGCAGAAATCAGTGGAAGCGCAGAACTTCGACGCGCGCAAACACCTGCTCGAATACGACGACGTGATGAACAAGCAGCGCGAGACGATTTATGCGATTCGCCGCTCCGCGCTGGAAGGCAAGGATCAGCGCGATTATGTTCTCGGCATCGCGGAAGATTTGGCGCGCGAGCTTGCCGAAACATTCTGCCCGCGCGAGCAGCATCCCGATCAGTGGAACGCTACGCAGTTCCTGGCGGAGAGCAACGCGCAGTTCGGTATTGATTTGAAGGCAGCGGGTGCCGATCCGGGCGCGCTGAGCCACGACCAGCTTGCCGAGGCCGCAGCCCAGGCCGTCACGAAACGCTACGAAGAAAAAGAAAAACAGTTTGGCGCCGACCTGATGCGCTGGCTCGAGCGCCGCATCATCCTCGACGTGGTTGATTCGCAGTGGAAAGACCATTTGCTTTCGCTGGACCACTTGAAAGAGGGCATCGGACTGCGCGGTTACGCGCAGAAAGATCCCATTGTCGAATTCAAGAAAGAAGCGTTCACGCTGTTTGAAGACATGATGGCGCGCATCGATAACGAAACGATTCGCTATCTCTTCCACATTCAGATGCAGCAGGGCGAGCAGCCGCCGGAGGCGAGACAGCCTCGACCCGAACCGCCGCGGCATCAACCGCCAAGCGCCGCTGCAGCCGTAGCCAGCGCCGCCGCGCGGGCCAACGAGCCGCAGCATTTGCCGGCCGTAGCGCGTGAAATCGAACGCCGCCAGCAACGCCAGCAGAAGGATTTGCAGTATCAGACCGGGCCCGCGCAGGCGGAAGCGCCCAAGCCCGTGAGGGCTGGCGCGAAAGTGGGACGCAACGATCCTTGCCCTTGCGGGTCGGGAAAGAAATACAAGAAGTGCCACGGCGCGAACGCCTAGCGCGGACGTAATAGCGGCGGCTTTATGCCGCCACGCACATCGAGGAAAACGAAATGCCTCCAGCGCCCATGCAGCAACCGGAACGCCAGCCGATTCCCGGCGTAAAGAATCTCATCGCAGTTGCCAGCGGCAAGGGCGGGGTCGGCAAGACCACTGTCGCGGTGAATCTCGCGCTGGCTTTGGCGAAGCTCGGCCATAAAGTTGGATTACTCGACGCCGACGTTTACGGGCCGAACGTGCCGATCATGCTGGGCGCGACGCAGCAACCGGAGGCCACGGCCGACAAGCACATCATTCCCGTGCAATCGCAAGGGCTGAAGATGATTTCCATGGGCCTGCTGAACCCCGGCGACAAGCCCATGATCTGGCGCGGACCGATGCTGCACAGCGTGATCACGCAATTCCTGCGCAGCGTGGAATGGGGTGAGCTGGATTACTTGATTATTGATCTTCCGCCGGGAACGGGCGATGTGCAGTTGACGCTGATCCAGACGGTTGCTGTTACCGGAGCTGTGCTGGTGACTACGCCATCGACCGTGGCGCTCGCCGATGTACGCAAGGCGATTGAAATGTTTCGCCAGGTGAACGTGGAGGTTCTCGGCGTGGTCGAAAACATGAGCACGTTTTCCTGCCCGCACTGCGGCAAGGCGGTGGACATTTTTGGCCACGGCGAGGGTTCGAAGACGGCGATCGCTTATGGCGTTCCCGTCCTTGGCGAAGTGGAAATCGATCCGCGCATCCGCATCGGCGGGGACACCGGCAAGCCGGTGGCGGCGCTTGGCGAAGACGCCGCGGGTGCGAAGAGTCTTTACAATGTCGCGCGTGCTGTAGTCGCGCGCCTGGCGGCAGTTGCGGGTACGACTGGCGGCCCCGCGGTCCAGATCGATTGAAGCTTCACGCTTCTTTTCTTTTGCTGGGTTCCTGCAAGGCTTCGATCTTGGCCAGCAGACAGTTGCGGCACAGGCACCCTTCGTCGTCGGCCGGCATCGGGACGTGCGGCAATTCCGCGCACCAGCAGCCGCCTTCCGGCTGGCAGGTCATCGCGGCTCCGCACTGTGCGCAACGGGTTTCCATAGAGCGATGATGGCGCAGATGTGGCGCGCCGTCCAGATCGACAAGCCGACTCCCCCGATCTTTTCCCGTTAACTTTTTCTTGACCACCTTAGCCTTTTCAACTATGATGCGTTTTGGAAACGAGTGTTTTTGGAGTGCGGCAACCGTGTTGCCGCATTTTCTTTTTGTGGTCTTGCCGGGGCGGATTCATGGCAAAATCTCTCAAAATTTTGCCCTACGTAGGTCATTTAGAATCAACACTTGCAGGAGGCCTCGTAAGTGTTGATTCTAAATAACTTATAGAGAAGCTAAATCCTTTAGATGCAACACTTACAAAAAAGCCGGGGGGAGGTGCTCGTTATGGTTAACTACATTTCAGCCCGTTCCGCCTCACCCTCGAGCCGGTAACGATGACCCGCGAACCCGACATCCGAGCGTATCGCGGCAATCGTCCGCAAATCGCTGCTTCGGCTTATATCGACCCGGCCGCTGTTATTATCGGCGACGTGGTGATTGGCGAGGATTCGAGTGTCTGGCCGTGCTCGGTGGTTCGCGGCGACGTGCACTACGTTCGCATCGGCGCGCGGACCAACATTCAGGACGGGTCGGTGCTGCACGTGATGCGCGATGAGTATCCGCTGATTCTCGGCGATGATGTGACCGTCGGCCATTCGGTGACGCTGCATGGCTGCACCATCGAGTCGCGCTGCTTGATCGGCATGGGCGCGGTCATTCTGAACGGTGTGACGATTGGCGCGGGGAGCATCGTCGCGGCGGGCACGCTCATCACGGAGCGCACCGCGATTCCGGCGGGCAGCTTAGTAATGGGTTCGCCGGGAAAAGTGAAGCGCACGCTGACAGGAATCGATCAGGCCTCGATCGACGAATACGCCAAGCGCTACGTCAGCTACAAAAATATCTATCGCGAGGAACCCACGTAGCGGCGGCTTTAGGCCGCCATCTGTCAGTGGCAACGCGAATTGAAGCACACCGGCATCTGTCATAGGGAGCGCATGGAGTGAGCGAAGGCGCAGCCAAAAAAGAAGAAAAACCGCGCAAGTTTCAGGCAATTCGCGGCACTCGCGATCTCCTGCCTCCCGAGACCGCGCTCTGGAATCGCGTCGAGCAAACCGCCCACCAAGTCTTCGCTACCTTCGGCTTCGGTGAAATCCGCCCGCCTATCTTCGAGGCCACGGAACTCTTTGCCCGCAGCGTCGGGAGCGAAACCGACATCGTTTCAAAGGAGATGTACACTTTTGTCGACCGATCCGAAAAACTAGAACCGCAGCCTGTAATCGGTAGTATGGATGTCTTTCTCCAGCGCGTGAAACAACTCTACAAATCTGGAGAAATTCCGCATGACGAGATAGGCCTTGAGCTGGTCGAAAAGCAATGGAAAAAGGTCGACGACCTGCTAAAGGGAGCTTCTAGTATTGAATCTGGCGCTATCGAAATTTACGAGCTCATCATGCTCTTTGAAGCCTTGCGTCTAGGAGGCGACGTTTCCTTGCGGCCGGAAGCGACGGCGAGTGTGTGCCGAGCTTACATCGAGCATGGGATGCAATCACTGCCCGCGCCTGTGAAGCTGTACTACATGGGGCCGATGTTCCGGAGGGAGCGCCCGCAGAAGGGGCGCTACCGGCAGTTTTATCAGATTGGCGCGGAGGTGCTGGGCGGCAGCGACGCTCCGGCGATTGACGCTGAAGTGATCGAAATGGTCGTGCTGTTTTTCGACCGGCTGGAATTGCAGGGCGTTCAGCTTGATATCAATTCCATCGGCCACAGCGCCGATAACTGCCGGCGCGGTTACGTAGAAAAATTGAAAGCCGCGCTTGATAAAGTAAAGGACAAGCTCGGGCCGGACAGCCAGCGGCGCATCGAAACGAATCCGCTGCGCGTGCTCGATTCCAAGCTCGAAAGCGAGCAGGCCATCATCGCCACACTGCCGCGCATCGCCGATCACCTCTGCGAAGACTGCGCGGCGCACTACGCGGCCGTAAAGCACCAGCTTGAAATGCGCGGAGTGATCTATCGCGAAAATTGGCGGCTCGTGCGCGGGCTGGACTATTACATGCGGACGACGTTTGAAATCACGGCGCAGGGCCTCGGCTCGCAAAACGCCGTGTGTGGCGGCGGGCGCTATGACGGGCTGGTAGAATTGCTTGGGGGGCCGCCGACAAAGGGCATCGGCTTTGCCATCGGAGAAGACCGCTTGATCTTGTCGCTGCAGGAAAGCGGCAAAGCTCCCGCGATGCAAGGCCGCGACGTCTACATCGCATGGATGGGCGAACGAGCTCACGCGACGGCCATCCGCGCGGCGAAAGACTTGCGCAAGGCGGGATTTAGCGTTGAACTGCCGCCGGTCGAACAAAAGTTCGGCAAGGCGCTCGGTCAGGCGGACAAACTTGGCGCGAAGCACGCGCTGATTCTCGGCGATAATGAAGTATTCGAAGGTTTGTGGACGCTGAAGACGCTGGCCGACGGGTCGCAGGCAAAGTTCACCGAAGCGGATTTGTTGGAATACTTACGCAAGAGCGAATCGCTGTCATCCTGAGGCTATCCGATGAGGATAGCCGAAGGATCTCAACGTCGGTTGAATTCAGGCGTACACATTCAGACGAGATGCTTCGCTGCGCTCAGCATGACATCGTAGAGAAGTAGAGAGGTCAGGCACCGTGCTGGATTTTCTGGGCAATCTGAAGCGCACACACTACTGCGGCGAACTGCGCGCCAAGGATGAGGGCCGCGATGTGCTCGTGATGGGATGGGTGGCGCGGCGGCGCGACCTCGGCAATTTGCTCTTTCTCGATATTCGAGATCGTACCGGCATCGTCCAGGTGGTCTTCAACAAAGAGACGCAGCCCGCGGCGCACGCCAAAGCGGAGCAGGCACGCGGCGAATTCGTGGTCGCCGTGGAAGGCAAAATCCTCAAGCGTCAGAAAGCCAACCCGGAATTGGCCAGCGGGGAAGTCGAACTCGTTGCGTCGAAGCTGCATGTTCTCAACAATGCCAAGACGCCGCCATTTCCGATCGAGGACGAAATCAACGCCGCGGAAGAGACGCGCCTGCGCTTTCGCTATCTAGACCTGCGCCGGCCAAAGCCGCACCGCAATCTCGCGCTGCGCCACAAAATTATTCTGGAAATTCGCAAGGTCATGGACGAGATGGGCTTCCTCGAAGTGGAAACACCCATGCTCACGCGCTCGACTCCGGAAGGCGCGCGCGATTTTCTTGTGCCCAGCCGAATTCATCACGGGCAGTTTTACGCGTTGCCGCAATCCCCGCAGATCTTCAAGCAAATTCTAATGATTGCCGGGATGGACAAATACTTTCAAATCGTGAAGTGCTTCCGCGACGAAGACCTGCGCGCCGACCGCCAACTGGAATTCACGCAGCTCGACCTGGAAATGTCCTTTCCGCGACAGGAAGACATTTTTCACGTGATCGAGCAGGTGATGGTGCGGGCCTGCGCCGTCGCGGGGATCAAAGCGGAAGCGCCGTTTCCGCACATGCAATACAAAGACGTGATTCGCAAATACGGCAGCGACAAGCCGGACATGCGCTTTGGCATGGAATTGCACGAAGTGACGCACTGTTTCCCGGAAGAAGCCAGGCAAAAGCTGCAAATCGAAGGCAATGTTTTCGCGTTGGCGGCTCCCGGCGCGGCGGGCTATTCGCGCAAACAACTGGACGAACTGACGGAAAAAGCCAAGGCGCTCAAAGCGCGCGGCGCTTATTTTGTGAAGGTAGCGCCCGAAGGACTCACATCGACTGTTGAAAAATTGATCGGCCCGGAAAACGTGAAAAAGCTCGCCGATGCGTGCGGCGCGAAGGCAGGCGATCTCGTCCTTGCTGTTTCTGCCAAAGAACAAATCCAAGGCACCGAGGCCGCCGCGCTCATCGCCGGGCAATTGCGCTTGCAGCTTGGTGAAGCGCTCGGGGTCATCGACAAGTCACAGTGGAAGTTCTTGTGGCTTACCGGTTTTCCGTTGTTCGAGTGGAACGAAACGGAAAAGACCTGGGTAAGCGCGCAGCACCCCTTCACCGGCATCGTCGACGAGGATTTGGAAAAACTCGAATCCGCGCCGTGGGAAGTTCGCTCGAAAGGCTACGACCTTGTTTTGAACGGCTACGAGCTCGGCTCCGGCAGTATTCGAATCCACCGCCAGGACATCCAGGAGCGTTTGTTCAAAGCGCTCGGTCTCACGGAAGAACAATTGCGCCGCCGCTTTGGTTTCTTCCTCGATGCGCTGACGTACGGCACGCCGCCGCACGGCGGCATCGCCCTCGGCATTGACCGCGTCGTGATGCTCCTCGCCGGCGAAAAGTCCATCCGCGAAGTCATCGCCTTCGCGAAAACCACCGCCGCCCAAGATTTGATGGCCGATTCGCCGTCGCTGGTGGACCGAGCACAGTTGGATGAGCTACATATCAAAATATCAGGGAAGTACTACAGTGATTTGGAGTGTATGTGTGGGGGAAGGTGGCACGTTGAATTTGAAGTCCCCGCGAAGCACGGTGTTGGCGGGACAGCGCTCTTAGCGTACTGTCCTCGCGGAACGGCTCAACTTCCACTCGTAATGCTGAACTCGGCAGCGTGGTGGTCGGTGAAGCACTACGATCCGCAGAATGGGCAATTAACATTGGTCGACGAGTCACAGAATTACCGGTCATGAGCAGAATCAGAATATTACCGGAAGCGGTAGCGAATAAAATCGCGGCGGGCGAAGTTGTCGAACGGCCGGCGTCGGTGGTGAAAGAGCTTCTCGAAAACGCGATCGATGCGGGTGCGAAGACCATTCGCGTCGAAGTGGAAGTAGGCGGCAAGCGCATGATTCGCGTGATTGACGATGGTCACGGGATGTCGCATGACGACGCGCTGCTGGCGTTCGAGCGCCACGCCACAAGCAAGCTACGTTCCGCCGATGATTTGCTTTCGATTGCCACGCTGGGATTTCGCGGAGAAGCTTTGCCGACCATCGCTGCCGTTTCGCGTCTGCTGCTTGAAACCCGCGACGAAGCGGAAGCCGAAGGCACGCGCATCGAATTCGCCGGCGGAAAACTCATGGGAGTAAAGCCCGCGGGTTTGCCGGCAGGAACGACGATCAGCGTCGCCGATATTTTCTACTGCGTCCCGGCGCGCAGAAAATTCCTCAAATCAGACACGACGGAGCTCGGCCACATCGCTTCGCTGGTCACGCATTACGCGCTGGCGAATCCGCCGAAGCAGTTCATTCTCACGACCCCGACGCAAGAAATTATCAATTGTTCGCCAGCAGAAAAACTAGCCGACCGCGTGTATCAACTCTTCGGACGGCAAGCGCTGGAAGAACTGGTCGAAATTCCCGCAGTTTCTTCTCCTTTCCGCGCGGCGATCACCGAGCCGGAACTCGAAGAAGGGGAAGAAAAATCATCGCTGATTGTCAGTGGGTTTACGTCGCGGCCGGACATCCAGCGGATGAATCGCAATGGGATCTACATTTTTGTGAACCGCCGCCTGGTGCGCGACCGCCTCATCCTGCACGCCATTCACGAAGCCTATCGCAACATTCTGCCGCCGGCTGTTTTCCCCGCGACGCTGCTGTTCCTGGAGATGCCCTACGACGAAGTCGACGTCAACGTGCATCCCGCAAAAATCGAAGTGCGCTTCCGCCGCTCGCAATTTGTCCACGATTTCGTGCGCGACGCGATTCGGCAAGCGCTGATGGGGGCGCGGCCCATTGCGAGTTTTGCTGCCGCCGCTGCCGCCGCACCGCAGACTGCAGGTTCCGGAAATGGTCGAACAGCGGATTCCATTCACTTCGGGAACGGCACTTGGCGCTGCCATCGCTCCGGCGCAAATTTCTTCAGAGGGAAATTGGGCCGCAAATCTTGCCGCGCCGAGTGCGGACGCGCCCGCGAGCCTCCCGCGCCCCGAACAAATCGCTGATCTCAAGCCGCTCGGACAGGTCAGCGCGAGTTTCATCATCGCCGTGAATGGCGAAGGACTCTGGATCGTGGACCAGCACGTAGCGCACGAGCGCGTGCTCTTCGAGCAGCACCTTGAGGCGCGCCGCGCGGGAAAGGTCGAAGCCCAGCGCATGCTCATGCCGCTGGTGATCGAATTGTCGCCGCGCCAGATCGTCATTTTTGAAAAAATCGCGGAAGAGTTAGCGGCGAACGGCTTCGAAGTCGAGCCCATGGGGCCGAAGAGCGTGGCGATCCAGGCCGTACCGGCCGGAGTTGGCGCACCGGACGCTGAAAAATTGCTCACCGAAATTCTCGACGGCATCGAGCGCGAGAACGCCGCGATTTCCATCGATACATTGCAGGCGAAAATCGCGGCGTCAACGGCGTGCCACGCCGCGATCAAAGTGAACATGCCGCTGGAGCATTCGAAAATGGAATGGCTTCTGGACGCGCTGGCAAAAACCGACTGCCCGATGAGCTGCCCTCACGGACGGCCGGTTGTCTTGCGCTATTCCCTAAAAGAAATTGAAAAGGCGTTTCATAGAATTTGACTTTTGCAGGCGCCGGGCTTCAGCCCGGCCATCGGGAGACTCACCGAATGACTGATTCGCAAAAGACAGCAGTGATTTTCGGCCTGGCGAACAAGCGCAGCATCGCGTGGGCCATCGCACAGAAACTGCACGAAGCCGGCTGGCGGCTGGCGATCACTTACCAGAACGAAAGAATGGAGCAAGAAGCCAAGGACTTAATCACCGATTTGCCAGGCGCTTCCGGCTTTATGTGCGACGTCTCCTCGGACGGCCAGATCGCAAAAGTCTTCGACGAACTGAAAACACGCTACGGCGTATTGCACGGCATCGTGCACAGTGTGGCGTTTGCCCCCGCGGAAGAACTGAAAGGCGAATTTGTGAATACCACGCGCGAGGGCTTTCGCATCGCGCACGACATCAGTGTTTATTCGCTGATCGCTGTGTCTCGGGCTGCTGCGCCGCTGATGACCGCGGGTGGAGGAATCGTCACGCTGACGTACTACGGCGCGGAAAAAGTCGTCCCCAAGTACAACGTGATGGGTGTTGCCAAGGCAGCATTGGAGGCCAGCGTGCGCTATCTAGCGAACGACCTGGGACAAAAGGGTATCCGAGTGAATGCCATCTCTGCCGGCCCGATCAAGACGCTGGCGGCTCGCGGAATTTCCGGCTTGGGAGACATGTTGAAGGCGCATGCCGAACGCGCCCCGCTAAAACGCAATGTTGATCCGGGCGAAGTAGGGGGAACCGCGGCGTTCCTGCTCTCCGAAGCGGGCTCCGGCATCACCGGCGAAACGATTTACGTCGATTGCGGTTACAACATCATGGGTTTTTGAGTGGCACAGGCTTCAGCCTGTGCTGTTTTTTCTTGACCACTTATTGGAAATGCGCGCAGCCAGACTGGCCGTGCCACTAAAATGCCAAAACTCACCATCGCCATCGACGGTCCTGCAGGATCCGGCAAGAGCAGCGTGGCGCGCCGCGTTGCAGCGATGCTCGGCTATCTTTATCTGGATAGTGGAGCGATGTACCGTGCGCTCGCGCTGAAGGCGCTGCAGCGCCAGGTTGCACTCGAAAATGAGTCTCGCCTGGAAGCGCTTGCAAAAGAAACACACATCGAGCTGAAGCCCCCCAAGCCCGAGCAGGAAGCATCTGGCGCGAAGAACTGTGTTTTCCTTGACGGTGCGGACGTGACGCAAGAGATTCGTACCTCGGAAGTGGCGCAGGCCGCGTCGCGCCTCGCGACCATTGCAAAAGTGCGCCAAGTGCTCGTTGCCGAGCAACAGCGCGCCGGCGCGGGGGGTGGTGTGGTGATGGAAGGGCGGGACATCGGAACCGTTGTCTTCCCCAAAGCCGAGCTCAAGATTTTTCTCGATGCCTCGCCCGAAGTGCGCGCGGAGCGCCGCTGGAAAGAGCACCAGGAGAAAGGTGAACGGTTTACGCTCCCCGAAGTCTTCGATGAAGTGATTGAGCGCGACAAACGCGACCGCGAGCGCAAAGTCTCCCCCCTCGTGCGCGCTGCCGACGCCGTGCTCGTAGACAACACCGCGATGGGCATCGAGGAAACCGCCCGCCTCATCGTCATGCTTGCGCATGAACGCCAGAAAGAATTGACAGGTGTGGCGAGCGAAAAACCGTAGCGAGAAAATTCATTAATGCTGGCGTTTTCCGCCAAGCCCACTGTTTGCGCCCTAATTCGACTCTAGGTACTTTAGAATTAACAAGTTATGCTAAAAAACAGCCAAAAATGCATGTTTTGAAAAAATATGGCTTGACAGAAAATCAATCTCCGTTTACCTTCAGGATACCTCAGTCGTACGTCCCGGCCTTGCCGGAGTCCTCACTGAGCGTGAAGAGCAGACTATGAGACACGAAGACAAAAGCCAAGACCCAATGACACCATGGCGGCAGGGTTTCGTGGACTGCTTGGTCACACGATTCTAAGTAAATCCGCCTAAATCGTTCGATGCAATGCAATCCACCGCGGCATTTGTGTTTCTAGCCGCAAGTGGGCCGCTCGAATCCCCGAATTTTCGCTGTGGGAGAAGTGTTCCCGGGAGGAGGTGAACTTGCGCAACGTGCTGTACCTCTGCCACGCGAAGCCGACAGATGCGCAGCAGGCGGCCGTTTGGAAAAACTCGCTGCGCTTTTTTTCACGGCGGCTGAAGTGGAAAGTTTGCGGATTGCTCAGGTGGGTGCGTTCATCCCGCTCAAGAATTCCATGTTGGACTTCGATTTCGACAGCCGGCTGATCAGCAGCTCCATGGCCTCGACGGTCGACAGCGGGCTCAAAACCTTGCGCAGCACCCAAACACGGCTCAACTCATCCGGCGGCAGCAGCAGTTCGTCCTTGCGGGTGCCCGAGCGCTGAATGTCGATGGCCGGAAATACGCGCTTATCAGCAAGGCGGCGGTCCAGATAAATTTCCATGTTGCCGGTGCCCTTGAACTCCTCGAAAATTACGTCGTCCATGCGGCTGCCCGTATCGATCAGCGCGGTGGCGATAATCGTGAGCGAGCCACCTTCTTCCACGTGGCGCGCAGCCGCGAAGAAACGGCGTGGACGCTGCAGGGCATTTGCGTCAATACCGCCCGAGAGCACTTTACCCGATGGCGGTGTTACCGCGTTGTACGCGCGGGCGAGACGCGTGATCGAATCGAGCAGCACGACCACGTCGCGTTTATGTTCGACCAGGCGCTTAGCCTTTTCGAGCACCATTTCTGCCACTTGGATGTGGCGCTGCGGCGGCTCGTCGAACGTGGAACTGATGACTTCGCCCTTGACGGTGCGCTGCATGTCCGTGACTTCTTCCGGCCGCTCATCAATCAGCAGCACGATCAGCGCGACTTCCGGATGATTCGTCGCAATCGCATTGGCCATGGACTGCAGCATCATGGTCTTTCCGGTTCGTGGCGGCGCGTTCACCAACCCGCGTTGGCCCTTGCCGACCGGACAAAGCAGATCCAGCACTCGCCCCGTCAGGTTCTCCTTGGTCGTTTCCATCTTCAAGCGGCCCTGAGGATAGAGCGGCGTCAGGTTGTCGAAGAAAATCTTGTTGCGCGCGACTTCCGGGTCTTCAAAATTGACCGCTTCCACTTTGATCAGCGCGAAATATCGTTCGCCGTCTTTCGGCGGCCGCACCTGGCCGGAAACGGTGTCGCCGGTGCGAAGATCGAACTTGCGGATCTGCGAGGGTGAAACGTAGATGTCGTCCGGGCCAGGCAGGTAGTTGTATTCCGGGGCGCGCAGAAATCCGAATCCATCGGGGAGGCATTCGAGGACGCCTTCAGAAAATATCAAACCATTCTTTTCCGTCTGCGCACGCAGGATCTGAAAGATCAACTCTTGCTTGCGCATCCCGCTCGCCCCGGGAATATTCAGTTCCTTGGCGATCTTGGCGAGGTCGGTGATGTTCTTTTCCTTCAGCTCGGCAAGGCTGATGCTCATCTGATTGCTTCCTTCAACGTTTGTTTCTTTTGGCATATATCCTTAACTTTGATTGTGAAAATTGACCCTGGGAATCCGGATTGATTTGAGGTGGTGCACCGCGCTGGCGGACAAGCGAAAACCTGCCAGGATGGGGCAAACCAGACTTTCTGCAACCGGTGGCAGCGCCGGGCCGCGGCAAACTTGACCGTTCCTCACGCGTAACACCGGCCAAGCCGGAGTCAGCTCACAGGAAGGGCCGTACCCAAAACCACGCTGCTTAGTTGGTCAAA
>WNEZ01003207.1_pt1 | contig 19943 bp, 28 predicted proteins | sample 5400521 | NCBI WGS metagenome assembly WNEZ01 (sample SAMN13153339, study PRJNA577476) | soil metagenome | isolation source: 120 cm saprolite under Douglas fir tree site 2 hole 1 replicate 1 | place: USA:California | collected 2015-04-18 | reverse complement strand
GCACCGACATGCTTGCGACCGGAATTCGCACGCCGATCGGCATCAAGGTTCTTGGAAAAGACCTGACGGAGATGGAGAAGCTGGCACGGCAGATCGAAACGGTTGTGAAGGCAGTTCCGGGCACCTCGAGCGCCTTTGCCGAACGTGTCATCGGCGGCTACTACCTGGATGTCGTACCCGACCGGGAAGCGCTTGCCCGCTACGGTCTCATGGTCAGCGATGTGCAAGATACCGTCTCGTCCGCCCTCGGCGGCGAGACCATCACCACCACTGTCGAGGGTCGCGAGCGCTATGGCGTCAATCTGCGCTATCCGCGCGATCTACGCAGCGATCCGCAATCGATTGCGCGAGACGTGCTGGTGGCAACGCCCGGCGGTGGAACCGTGCCGCTTGGTGAGGTCGCCGCGATCAAGCTGACGCGCGGCCCGACCTCGATCCGGACCGAGAACGGCCAACTCGCCGTCTACATTTTCGTGGATATCCGCGACCGCGATCTCGGCGGCTACGTGGCCGACGCCAAGGCGGCCGTCGCCGCCAGCGTGCAGTTTCCGCCGGGAAATTATGTCGTCTGGAGCGGCCAGTTCGAATATCTGGAGCGCGCCACCGCCCGGCTGAAGACTTTGGTGCCTGTCACGCTGCTGATCATCTTCCTGCTGCTCTATCTCAATTTCCGACGCATCACTGAAACACTGATTGTGATGCTGTCGCTGCCGTTCGCCCTCGTCGGCGGTCTCTGGCTGATGTGGTGGCTCGGCTTCAATTTTTCGGTTGCGGTTGCCGTGGGCTTCATCGCTTTGTCCGGTGTCGCGGCGGAGATCGGCGTCATCATGTTGATCTATCTCGATAACGCGATGAAGGAGCTTCACGCCGAGCGGCTCGCGGAAGGCAAGCCGTTTACGCGAACGGACCTGAATGCGGCAATCATGCTGGGCACGGTCGAACGGGTGCGGCCTATAGCGATGACCGTCGTCGCCATCATGGCCGGCCTTATTCCGATCATGTGGAGTACCGGCACCGGTTCTGAGGTGATGCAACGCATCGCGGTGCCGATGATCGGCGGCATGATCTCGTCCACGATCCTGACGCTCATCGTGATCCCGGCGGTCTATGCGTTAATCAAGGGATTTGGGTTGCCGCGCGAACCGAATGCTTCCGTTTCGGTCAAAAGGGGCGTCGAGGTTCAGACCTCGAAAATGTCTTCGATCGTTCGCAAGCAGCGGAATGACGGGAGCGCGCGAACGTTCCTCAGCTCCAGGATGACGTGATGGACCAGTGGGACCTCAAAAAGTGGCGGAAGAAGTTAGGCATCAATCAGTTTGCGGCAGGGGAAATGCTCGGACTGAGTCGCGGCGCGGTTCAAGACTGGGAAAGCGAAATCAGGCCGGTGCCGCGTGCCGTCGAGCTTGCCTGCCAGGAACTGTTGCGACGTTGGAAGCAGCGACCGGAGTTTGGGCCCGTGACACTGCTGTATGCCGAGGGTCCAATATCGCGGGTGGACTCTCTTCCCTCTGGCGATCTGGTCCTTCGATGCGAACCACATCCGAACAACGAAAGCGCCTTAGGCCGCGTGGTTCGATTGAGAGAAACCGTGAATCTTTTCATGCCGTTCATCGTGGAAGGCGATGGAACTGTCGTCTGGTCAAACCTCGAATTGCAGCATGAACGCGATGCGCAAAAAAGCGCGTACGGCGAGCGAAGCGAGTCTGATGGGTGATCGATTAGTACCGGTGGGACTTCTCGGGCATCCGCCTAAGTAGGATGGGCGCACCCTCGAAACGACGATTTCCTTGAGATGACCAGGAGATCCAAGAGATCAAATTTCAGGATTTGTTTTTTGAGCGAGGGCGCCGGCCCCCTGTAACCAAACCGGCCGGACCAGCGAACTGATAGAAATAGGCAAGCATGGCGACCCACGAAATCGAACTCAAGGCCTTGATGCTTGCCAGCCTGGACAGCGACGCAGCATCGCACCACGCATTGTTCGAGCGTTTGAGTGGCCGTCTGCGCGCATTTTACAGGGGCAAACTTGCTAGAATTGGGAGGGGCGCAGCGGAGGCCGAAGATCTGGTTCAGGAGGCGCTATTGGCAATCCACTTCAAGCGACACACCTATGATCCCGCCGAGCCTCTGACGCCGTGGGTACATGCAATCGCTCGCTACAAGTTGATCGACTTCCTGCGTCGGACCCGCACCTCGCTTGACGACGTACCTATCGACGAGGCCGATACCATGATGGCGCATGACGACAATCTCAGCGCCGAAAGTACACGTGATCTCGAACAGCTCATGCAGCGGCTGCCGGAGAAAATGCGATGTTCCATCGTGGCCGTAAAACTGGATGGACAGAGCATAGCCGAAGCAGCAGACCGCTGCGGCATCTCTGAATCCGGGGTAAAAGTGAACATTCACCGTGGGCTCAAGACGCTGGCCGCCTTGATTGCCCGGGAAACGCGAACATGAAGACGGATGACCTGGTTGCTCTCACTTTGCGTCGCGCTTGCCGCAGGTTCAATCGTGTCGCTAGGCCTCACGCTCGTCGGATTGGGCGTCCGACCGGATTTGATAACGGCCCGCGCTTTGATTTTTCTCGTCGTGAAGCTCTTTTTCGCAGTCGGGATCGTCAGCCTCGCGTTGGTCTATCTGACAAGGCTGGCACGCCCCGGGGGGGGAGCGAAAAACCTCGGCGGTTTTGGTCGCAATACCATTCGGGGCTATCGCGGTACTTTCCGTCATCAGCCTTGGGTTCGCGCCCAGCTCCCATTGGGACAAGATGATCGTGGGAGATCAGTGGCGAATGCCTTCTCTCGATTCCGATCATCGCGATCGTACCCTTCGCTGCTGCGATCTGGGCCGTGCGAAAAGCTGCGCCTACAAATCTTGCTCGTACAGGAGCTTTCGCCGGTCTCATTGCAGGCGGCGTGAGCGCGATGGCTTACGCGCTTCACTGCACGGACGATTCGTTGCCGTTTGTTGCGGTTTGGTACGGCGGCACGATTGTGCTGTGCACCTTAGCAGGCGCAGCATTGGGGCCGCGGCTATTGCGTTGGTAAAGGGCCTTGTCAGCGGCTTCACGTCAGCGTGAACGTGTAACCGGCGGACGATTTGCTCCGAACTCATGATTAGAAGCGCCGAAGTATGCGGCACCGGCACCGGCTTGTCCTGCAAGCGGTCATTTTCCTCTGTTGCAGTTCCAGGATAACGCGATGGACCTGTGGGGCTTCAAGAAGTGGCGGCGGAAATTGGGATATACACAGCTCGAAGCCGGAGAAAAGCTCGGGCTCAGTCGCGGCGCCGTTCAGTATTGGGAAAGCGAGGTCAGACCAGTGCCGGTTGCCGTCGAGCTTGCCTGTCAAGCACTGCTGCGTCTGTGGAAGCAGCGGCCGGAGTTTGGCCCTGTGACACTGCTCTATGCCGACTATGCCGACGATCCAATGTCGCTGGAAACTTCTGCGTCCGTAGGCAGTATCCTCGTGCGGTCCGAGCGGCATCCGGACAACGAAAACGCCTTGAAAAGTGCCGCCCGGCGGAGGGAGACCATGACCCTCTTTATCGCGTTTATCGTTGAAGACGATGGCAATGTTATCTGGTCTGGACCAGAACTGCTGCGTGAGATCGACGCCCGGAAAAACGCGACCATCGGCGAAAAAATGTCCGCTGCAAAAGCTCCATCCTCAAGATAGCAAAACGTCAGACTCTCTGACCCGATCGACTGCTCATCGGTTTCACTGCTGAAATCCCGGCTATCGCTCTCTCCTCGCGTTGGGGCAGTCAGAGTAGGCGGGCTTTCATTCGTTGGGCAGCTTCTCAAGCAAACAACGCACCAAACGAAAAAGCGATGGACGAAATAACCGTGTCCGAATTGCAACACGCTGGAAAGATCGAGAAAATCTTCTCCGCTGATGATCAATAAGTCTGCAATTGCCGAAAAACCGCCGGAGCGGTTGTCTTGCGACGTTTCCCATGCGGCGCAATAAATTCTGCACGCGTGTGATCGACTCCATTTCTGTTTGCGAAAATTTTTGGAGCGTTCAATCGATCAGTAGCGAGGGCCCACTCAATGGCGAGGGGCTCATTTATGGCGGGGGCTCACAATGAAAACGACCATCACATCCGCGATAGTGGCACTGGCCGCAGTGACGGCCGCCAACGCCGCGGATATGCCTTTGAAGGCTGTCAAAGCGCCGCCGATGCCGTCCTGGTGGGATACGCTGACGATAACCGGCCACGTGGAAGTGGGCGGTTCGGTCAATGCGAATGATCCCGCCGTCACGAATTTTGGCCAGCTCTTTACGGACAAGGCCAATTCACTTTTCTTGAACCAGGCCTTGCTGACGGTGCAACGACCCCTCGATCCGAAAGCGACCGGATACGATTTCGGCTTCAAGTTCCAGGCGATGTACGGCTCGGACGCGCGCTATACGCATTTCCTGGGTGAGTTCGATCAATCGATCGGCGAGCGCAACCAGTTCGACATCGTCGAAGCGCACGCCCTGTTTCATCTGCCGTGGCTTACCGCGGGCGGCATCGATTTAAAAGTCGGGCAAATGGTGACTCTGGAAGGCGCGGAAGTCATCTACGCGCCTGACAATGCGCTTTATACGCATTCCTACATTTTCAATTTCGGCATTCCGTTCAAGCATACGGGGATCATCGCGACCACGCACGTGAATTCGTGGCTCGACGTGTACACTGGTGTTACTACGGGCGTGAACACGACCTTCGGCAATCACTTCAATTGCTTTAATTGTGGCGACAACAACACGGCCGCGGCGTTCCATGGTGGTTTCGGTCTGAATTTGTTGGATGGTGCGCTAACCGTTTCGGCAACCACCCATATCGGTCCAGAAAATCCCAATGTGTCGTCTGTCGTTCTTGCCGGCGTCAATCCCAACACTGCTCTCCGCTATCTCAATGACGTGACCGTCATCTGGAAGCCAACCGACAAGCTCACCCTGACAACCGACATGAACTACATTCGTGATGATGGGTTCAACGCGACTGGCTACGGTGTGGCCCAGTACGCGACCTATGCGATCAACGATTGGCTGAAGATCACCGGACGCGGAGAGGTCTGGCGCGACAATAACGGTTTCTTTGTCGCCTCTTTCCCGGGCAACCTGGACTTTGTCGGGATCGAACATGGCAATCCATTGGCTGTGGCGATCGGCGGCGGAGCGACGACCTACGGTGCGCTGACGGTCGGACTTGCCATCAAGCCTCCCGTCCCGAAACAACTCGAAGGCCTCGTTATCAGGCCTGAGATTCGCTACGACACGTCCTTGAACAACACCACGCCATTCGGCGGAGGAACGAAGAGCTCGCAATTTACGTTTGCCAGTGACCTCATCATACCCTTCACGATCAAATAATGTGACCGCTTGCCGCCTGGAAGGCGCAGCCTTCACGTCGGCGTGAGTATGTAACCCGCCGAGCCCTCCAGACGAATTCAACCTGGAATAAGCTGGCGAAGCAATTCGCCCGTGCTGCCGCTACAGATGGGTCAAATCGAAGGAGACTTTGGAAAGAGTCGCTTGAGGTCATGACCTTGGCTGCGGCGAGCTGGAGAGCGAAGAGGAACAACGATGGATTTCTATGAGCGCTGGATACTGCCGCCCATTCTCGATCTGGTCATGCGACGGAAGGACCTCACGAAGTACCGTCGTGCGGCGGTCGCTGCGGCCCGTGGACGCGTGCTCGAGATTGGGGTCGGCTCAGGATTGAACTTCCCGCTGTATGGCAAACAGGTTGAGCTCGTCTACGGGATCGATCCCTCGGAGCGCTTGCTGTCGATCGCGCGTCGGCGTGCCGCGGCATCGGCGATACCTGTTGAACTTCTTCTGGGTTCTGCAACTGCGATTCCGCTTGCGGACGACGCCGTTGATACGGTCGTGATGACCTGGACTCTCTGTTCGATTCCGGATCCGCTGGCGGCCTTGCGTGAGATGCGGAGGGTGCTCAAACCAAACGGCAATCTCTGCTTTGTTGAGCACGGGCTTTCGCCCGAGCCAAGCATCGAACGCTGGCAGCACCGGCTCACTCCGGCCTGGCGTCGCATGGCGGGCGGCTGTCATCTGGACCGCAAGATGGATGACCTTATCCGGCAGGCCGGCTTCGATCTGACCAACCTGCACGAGGAGTACGCGCCAGGCCCACGCGCAATGTCCTACATGTATCAGGGGTGCGCCTGCCGTATCCATTCCCAGGGCTTAGGCCCTGCCTATTAGCGCGTGACACGGTAATTTCACGTCGGCGTGAATATGTAACCCGCTGAGCCATCCCTACGAATTCAACTCGGAATAAGCTGGCGAAGCAGTTCGCTCGTGCTGGTGCCACAGCCATATCTCCTGGGAGGATTACATGACCGAACCACCGGCGTTCTATGTTGCTGAGATCATCGTGATCGGGATAGTCGCCACGTTGGTGACGGACATCTGGCAGCGTCTGCTGCAAGCGATTGCCGGCCTTCCGCCGGCGCGATGGGGATTGATTGGTCGCTGGGTAGCCGGCTTTCCCCGCGGCGTCTTTGTTCATCAATCGATCACGACGGCCGCCAGCGTCCGTGGCGAAGCCGCAGTCGGTTGGGCATTCCACTATGCGGTAGGCATCGCTTGGGCCGCTCTCTATGTTGTGATCATGAGGTTTGGCATCGGCTCCGGCCCGACGCTCGTTTCCGGCTGGCCGTTTCACTCGCGCTACTCGTCGCGCCCTGGTTCGTCATGCAACCTGCGCTTGGCCTCGGCTTCATGGCCGCACGAACGCCGAAGCCTGGCGCCGTTCGCGCCGTGAATGTGTCGGTGCACACGGTTTTTGGGATCGGCCTTTACCTTGGCGCGATTGGCTCGGCCTGGTTAGCAAGGGTGGCGTAAGTTTTAGACATCTTGACCCTTCTCCTATAGTTCCCGCGCTTCATGCCCCGCGTGGACCAGTCATGTCCGCCCGATCTTCGAGGACCCGCAGCATCCGCCTTTCGAGGCGACTTCGCCCCTAGGGGGCGGTGACTTTTTTAACCAAAAACCTATCACTGCTGTAACCGAAACCGCTCCAGCGGCGAATTAACTAGGGATGACGCCGGGTGACGACCAGCGAAACGGAACTCAAGGGGCTGATGCTCGCGAGCCTCGATGGCAACGCGGCGTCATACCGGTCACTGCTCGACCGGCTAAGCAGCCGGCTGCGAGCCTATTACAAGGGCAAACTCGCCCGCGTCGGACGCGGCGCGACGGAGGCTGAAGATCTGGTGCAGGAAGTGTTGTTGGCTATCCATCTCAAGCGCCACACCTACGACATCGGGGAGCCATTTACGCCCTGGGTGCATACTATCGCTCGATACAAGCTCATCGACTATCTGCGCCGGACCCGAACCGCTGCGAGCGTCCCTCTCGATGAGGGTACGGAGGTCATGGCGCAGGACGACAGTGCAGATGCCGAAAGCTCCTACGACGTCAGAAAACTTCTGGGGCGGTTGCCGGAAAAAGTACGGTGCTCGATCGAGTGCGTGAAGCTTGAAGGGCGGAGCGTAGCGGAGGCAGCGGAGCGGTGCGGCATCTCGGAATCGGGTGTCAAGATTAACATTTACCGGGGCTTGCGCACACTGGCGACCTTTATCGCGCGGGAGACCAAACATGAAAACGGATGATCTCGTTGCCATGCTCAGCGCCAACGTCGAACCGGTCGGGCGCGGACTGGTCGGACGGACGATTTCCGTCGCGGTTGCTGTCGGCGCGGCAATCGCGCTTGGCATCATGCTCGTTGGACTGGGCATCCGCGCAGACCTCACGACAACCCGCGCCATTGTCTTCCTATTATTGAAAGTTGCGTTCGCGCTTGCGGTGGTTGGGGTGGCGGTGCGTTATCTCATGAGGCTCGCGCGCCCTGGCGCGGAACGTGGAATATCGCCGCTCGCAATTGTGATCCCATTTGCCGCAATCGTGCTCCTCGGCGCCATCAGTGTCGGTGAAGCACCCAGCTCACACTGGAACAGCATGATCCTTGGCGATCAGTGGCTTGAATGCCTGCTCTCGATTCCAATCATCGCTATCGTACCTTTCGCGGTTACCATTTTTGCAGTGCGAAGAGCTGCGCCTACCAACCTTGTTCGTGCCGGGGCTGTTGCCGGCCTCATTGCAGGCGGCGTGAGCGCGATGGCTTATGCGCTGCACTGCACCGACGATTCACTGCCGTTCGTTGCTGTCTGGTACGGCGGCACGATTGTGCTGTGCACCCTGGCAGGCGCAGCATTAGGACCGCGGCTATTGCGTTGGTAAAGGGACGGGTCAGGTCGCTTCACGTCAGCGTGAGCCTGTAACCGCCAGACGATCTGCTCCGAACTCATTGTTAGAAGCGCACATGACGCGCTTCCAACAATGATGGAGCCGGACCATGTTAACGAAACGCCTTCTCACGATTTCACTCTTGCTGCCGTTGGTGGCGATCTCTGCAACGGCTCACGCGGGCTCGACCATCTCGGACAAAAGCTATTGGCCGAGTGAAGCCAGGAAGAGCGCGCAAACCACAACGGTTGGTTCGCCAAGCGATTTTAACTCTGCGTTCGCGTACGACCGGGCGGCGCCACGTTTGCAGCCCTCGACGAATCCGAACGAGGGTGGATCCGCATGGCAGTATCACGGCGGCCCGAAATCCCGATAACGTCCGCGTAAGCGCAATGGAGTTAGCCATTGCCGTAGCGCACGCGACGCCGGCCATGGTCCATTGACTCGGCCCGTAGCGCAAAGAGTTGCGGATAAGCATCCGACCTCCGCAACCCTTTCGCATGCAGTTCACCAAAACGGAAAGAGCATTCAACCGGAACGTAGTACTGCACGGACAATTCATTGCCGTTCGTTTTGGTCTGGTACGGCGGTACGGTTGTGCTGTGCACCTTGGCTGGCGCAGCAATGGGACCGCGGTTGTTGCGTTGGTAAAGAGACGTGTCAGGTGGCTTCACGCCAGCGTGAGCTTGTAACCGTCGGACGTTATGCTCCGAACTCATCATTAGAAGCACATGACGCGCTTCCAACAATGATGGAGCCGGACCATGTTAACGAAGCACCTATTCACGATTTCACTCTTGTTGCCGTTCATGGCGATGTCGAGCGTCGTCCATGCAGACCACAACTACCAACATCGGCCGAACCAGCCCGCCGGGTATGGTGCGTTTAACCAGGCCGTTCCCACGCCGGCTGCTTCCAAGACGGAATTGCAGGGACGCCCGTCGTCGCAACCACGCGATTCTCGGAAGGCATGCACTTATCAAGGGGGACCCAAATCCGGCTTGTGGGCCTGTCGATAGACGCGCTGAGCGACGTAACGGATTGGCTGTCATCCGATAGAAGAAGAACCTCGATGAACCTTGTGCGGGAGCATCGTTGTCGCTTTGCCTGTGCTTTCTGCTCCCGCCCTTGCCGTATCGACCCATGCAATCCTGTTCAAGAAGCCGCAATGTAAATGCAACCCCTCACGTTCGTCTCAACCAAAACGGAAAGAGCATTCCCGTGGCCCTAATCCAATACGACGCAACCACCGACCGGGGTGGAAATTCACTGCTCGACACGTTGAGAGGTTATTTCGTTCGGTACCGCCTCGCGCTGTATCTTTTCTCGGGAGCCGCCGTTGCTTTGGGTGTTGTCCTGAACTGGAACTGGCTAACGGCCGCCGGGTTACTTCGCGTCGTGGCAGTGCTACCGTGCGCGTTGATGATGTTCAGGTGCATGAGACACGGGACTCGCAGGTCAGATGAAGAAACCGCGTTGCTCCACGGGGCATTGCCGTCTCGGGTCGCGGCATCGTCAGATCCGCAGCAATAGCTGTGCCGCGTCTTGAATATCTTCGCTCCGGAAGCAGAGAGGCTGATAATGAGCAGGTTGAGCAGGTACGGAACAATCGCGCTTGCTACCATTGCATTGCTGTCCCCTGCGCTTGCTCAGCAAGGCGACGCTTCCCGCGGCGAGCGCGATTTCCGGGTTTGCGCGCCGTGCCACTCGCTCGAACCTGATCGCAACATGACAGGGCCGAGTCTCGCCGATCTTTGGGGACGGAAGGCCGGCTCCCTGCCGAGCTTCGAACGCTACTCCGATGCGCTCAAAGCGTCGGGAATTATCTGGGACGATCGATCGCTGGATGGATGGCTGACCGACCCGGACCGCATGGTCCCGGACAATGAAATGCCCTTCAATGGCATCAAGGACACCCGCGTTCGCGCCGACCTGCTGGCGTTCCTCAAGGACGCCACCAAGCCGGGAGCGCCGCAACAGACGGCGCAACAAGGTGGCATGAAGGGCATGGGCGGCATGATGGGTGGCATGGCAGGAATGATGGGCGGAGGCCCGGACCCAAATCTTAAGAACCTCGAACCAGGAATTCAGGTCAAAGCCATCACCTACTGCCGCGACACGTATCGCGTGACAACGGCCGACGGCAAGACGCGAGCCTTCTGGGAGCGCAATCTGCGCTTCAAAACCGACTCCAGCAAGGATGGACCGGAGAAAGGTGCGCCGGCAATAGTGCCAGCCGGAATGATGGGCGACAGAGCTTCGGTGATTTTTGCAGCGCCAGAGGAGATCACCAAGCTGATCGAAGCGCGATGCTGATGGGATCAGACTTCACAGCCGTTCGGGCATGGGCTTCGTGTGTAGGTAATTTCAATGGGGGCGGTCGATGCTGAATGCAGTCCTGCGCGCGCTCGGCATGGCGCTCGCCATGGGATGGGAGATCCTGTGGCCGCTGATTCTCGGCTTCGCACTCTCCGCAGTTGTGCAGGCGGTTGTTTCCCATCGGGAAATGGCTCGGCTCCTGCCGGATGACCGGCCACGCTCGATTGCAACGGCTCTCGCTCTTGGGGCAGCGTCGTCGTCATGCTCCTATGCGGCCGTGGCGCTTGCCCGCTCGCTGTTCCGCAAGGGGGCCAATTTCACCGCCGCGATGGCGTTTGAAATGGCCTCCACCAATCTCGTCCTAGAACTCAGCATCATCATGCTGGCGTTCCTGGGCTGGCAGCTCACGGCGGCCGAATTCGTCGGCGCACCGGTCATGGTCGGACTGTTGGTTTTTCTATTCCGTCGGTTTCTCAATCGAGAGCTTCTCGAGGAAGCCAAGATGCAGGCCGACAGAGGCGTCAAAGGTCGAATGGAAGGCCACGCAGAGATGAATATTTCCGTTACCGAAGGCGGCTCTCTTTGGCAGCGCCTGACCTCCGAACGCGGCCTTACCGCGATCAGCCACTATTTCGTGATGGATTGGGTCGCGGTCTGGCTCGACATCGTTGGTGGTCTCCTCATCGCCGGTGCGCTCGCCGCCTGGGAGCCCGATGAATTCTGGCGGCCGTTCTTCATTGTTGACCATCCACTTCTCGCAACCCTGTGGGGGCCCATCGTCGGCCCGCTGGTGGCGGTCATCTCGTTCGTTTGCTCGGTCGGGAATATTCCATTGGCCGCCGTGTTGTGGAATGGCGGAATCAGCTTCGGCGGCGTGATCGCCTTCATCTTCGCCGATCTGATCGTTCTTCCGATTCTGAATATCTATCGAAAATATTACGGATGGAAGATGGCTGCCTTTCTGTTCGCGACGTTCTACGCTGCGATGGCTGCCGCGGCGCTGATTGTCGAGTTGATATTCGGGGCCCTCGGTCTTGTCCCGGCACAACGCCACGCGCGCGTCGTTGAGGCCTCCGTCTCATGGAACTACACGACCTGGCTAAACATCGCTTTTCTCATTCTCGCGGGCGTGCTGATTTGGCGATTTCTGGAAACCGGCGGCCCGGGGATGCTGCGCATGATGAACAGACCCGCCGCGATGGGGTAGTCTCATTAGACGATACCTTGGCCATGCGCAGTTGGGCGTCCCAGCGAAGATTTTTGTTGGTATGAACGACTGACGCACATTCCAATACCTATAAAAGCTAAGATAAATCAGTACGTTAACGGTATCGACCGCACCTCAAATGGCGACGATTAGCGAATGTCGGTATCGGTGGTTGCGCCTTCCCCCAACCAAGATCGACACGAAAAACCCAGCAATCTCAATGGATTGCTTGGTTTTTATTTTTAAGGTCGAACCGTTGCCCCAACAAAATCAATGACTTGGTTTCGTAGGTTCAAATCAACCAATTGCGGAATGCATAAGCGCAGCGGGCGAATGGCGATGATGGCGTATTCCTTTGTGTCAGGGAGGAGGGTTTCGAGAAATGCTCGGCCTTACGGATCGTTGACGCGCAATCCGATCATCCTCGTCGTCGAGCAGCGCAGCGCACCCGTCTCTGTGGAAAATGGTGGTTGATAGAGCCGGATCGCATTTGATCTAGACTTGCTACTTCTACGAGATACTAGATGTCGCGGGTTCGATTAGAGAAGTGGGTGTAAAGCACTATCCTGCTCAGAAGCCTTCCTTAATGCGGGAGGCCGCCCTCTCGCGGCCATCCCATGCGGCTTGAATGAAGTCTCGCGCGGCTTGCCGCGCGAGTATCCTGACCAGGACGATGAGGCGTGGATCCGGTTTCGATGAGATGGGCAACGTCAGCTCGTTGGGCGCCTTGAAGCCCTCACCGATTGGTTCGGCTGCTGCTTTTCTGGATCTTGTGATCTCGTGCCCTAGCTAGCACTACGCGCATGATTGCGTCCTCCGTGGGTTAACTCTCGAACTGATGAGAGGAAAACGAAACTCTTGTTCCATCGTAGCAGCCAGCATCGCGTGTTGGGCTGCTTCCGCAGTCCGGTAGAACGTAGCTGCAATCGATATTGGCCCCACAGGAAAAGAGCACCGGAGCAATGATTGATTGTCCGCGATCGGCTGGTTATTTTGAGATTCGCCGAATAAGCGGTTATGGAATGTCCGCTCCTGAGTGCAGACCAGACATCGCTAGGTCGTCAGCTGAAGTTCCCTTTTTTGACCCCACAACAGACGTCGCGCAGTGAGCTACGTCTGGCTCTCATACTAAGAGAACTTCCCCCATGTCCGCTCTGTGGCCCACCATATGAGCCCGCTCCCGCCGACAATGAACAGGCCCAAGGAAATCCATCCATAAATCCCTGCGGAAACGACCCCCATGCCCAACACGAACACAGGTACGATCATCGCAAGATAATAAGGGCCGGTGTAGCGGCAGTGCGTGCGATTGCACCGCCTCGCGTTCAATAGGCAAGCCGTGCCCATCCAGATGAGGGCGATGATCCAGATCACGGCGCGAGCAGACACAGGAACAAATAAACCGGCAAGAATGGCTGCTTTAGGCATCCACCACGCCAGCAAGCTGGTGTGCACACTGCCAAGCCAGTCGCGCGAGGTTTGGATCGGCGTGTTGGTCATCGCCTGCTACGCACAGCAGGAGGCAGCACCCGGTTCGCCGCCGCGCACTGCTTGAATTGGCGGACACGGCACCGAGCCGTAGGAACAGAACACGCAGCAATCGCCCGACTTGGGCTTTAGCTTTGTGCCGCAGCCGGTGCATTCATAGAAAAACTGACAGGCATCAGTCGGCATGGTCTCCGTTTTCGCAACGGCGCAGTGCGGACAGGTGATGGTCGATTGAAGCAGCATCGGATCAACTCTTCGGTGCGGACGGATAACCCGCCTTGGTGGTGGCCGATGTCAGTTGGTTCACGTCGGCTTTAGCGTCGTCATAGATGACCGTTGCCGTCTTGTCCCTGTAGGACACCGCAACCTTGGCAACGCCGGGAACGGCTTCCAAGCTTCCTTTCACGATGGAGGGGCAGGCCGCGCAGTCCATATTGTTTACGGCCAAGGTGATTGTTCTGTCTGCAGCCATCACTGCCGGCGAAGCGATGATGCCGACGGCAAAAGCCGCGCGGGTGAGAAGCTTGTTCATGGGGAATTCTCCGGTCACTAGGTGAGAAAGAGCGGTGAGATGAAGTCGAGGCCGAGCGCAGCGACGACGAGGATCGTTGCGAGGATGAGGCTTGTTTTGATGATGCGATTCGACAGCGGGCGCGCGCAGGCCTCGCCATCGGCGCAGGCGCGCCTTGAGGATCGGTAGACCAGCCAATAGCCGTACCCGAGGAAGGCGAGTGTCGCGGCGATGAAGTACGGCTGATAGGGGGCCAGCCGGGTGAAGTTCCCGATCCATGCTCCGCTGACCCCGAGGCCAAACAGGGCAAGGGGCAAGATGCAACAAGACGACGCCGCGAGCGCGCCAAGCAGGCCGCCCGCCGCCATCAGACCTTGCCTCCGCCTGTTGTCAGCAACGTGATCAGCATGATTGATTGTCATGCGCTAAACCATGCATCCTGTAGTCACTACAGGATCAAGGACAATTTCATGCGTGCCATCACGTCTTTGGGAACCAAAGGCATCTCGATCGGTGAGCTGTCCAAGCGCAGCGGCGTGAACATTGAGACCATCCGCTACTACGAGCGGATCAAAATGCTGCCGGCGCCGCCCCGCACGGCGAGCGGGCGACGCGTCTACGGACCAGCCGAAACACGGACATTGGCTTTCATCCGGCGATCCCGCGACCTCGGGTTCACTCTTGAGGAGGTTCGCGCCTTGCTGGCCCTGGGAGGACCAGAGCGCGCTTCGTGTGCCGATGTGCACAAGATCGCGAGTGCACATCTGGCGAGCGTTCGTAATAAACTCTCCGACCTCGTTAAGCTTGAATCCATTTTGGCGGAAACGGTCGCGCAATGCTCCGACCGCGCTACCCCCGACTGCCCGGTGCTCGATATTTTGGACGCTGGCCGGCAAAGCGAGCTAGACCGTATATCCAATGTCTGACGCACCGGTCGGATACAAACAGAGTCGTCTGCAAATCCCTCGCGGTTAAATTGTCCCCGCCAGCTCAATTCTGCACTGCTATCCTCGATATTGAGGGGACGGGGCGCTTTCGGATCGAGTGGCTTCATCCGATAGGCCGAACACGGCCTGAGTAGCAACGAAACCCGCCGCTGAGTAATCCCCGAGCGCTTCGAATGCATCCGGCACTTGAACTGAAAACTCTGCAGACGCGACAATCGTTCGCCCCAATTTGGCGGCGACCTTTTCCAGCCGCGCCGCAAGATTTACCGCAGGCCCCACGCAGGTAAAATCAAGCCGGTTGCCGCCACCTATACTGCCGTACATCACCTGGCCAAGATGGAGGGCGAGACCGAAGCGTATTGGCTGCTCGGTACGACGGGCATTGAGGTCGTCCACGCGAGCCCGCGCTTCTCTCGCACTATCCAGCGCGCGGATGCACACCTCGCCCGGCTCTTGGCCGTCGGCAACAGGGAAGATCGCCAGCAGACCATCGCCCATGAATTTAAGTATTTCCCCGCCGCGGCCGATAATCGCCGGAACCTGACAATCGAAATATTGATTGAGAAGATCGACCAGGGCCTGCGGCGGCAATCTTTCCGCGAGAACTGTAAAAGAGCGCATATCCGAAAGCCAGATTGCCGCGCGGATTGTCTCGACATGTCCGCGCCGGATTTTCCCGGCAAGAATCCGCTCCCCTGTCTGATTGCCTACATAGGTCTCAATCACGTTGCTCGCGGTCCGGCGCAATGCCCGTATTTCTGCCACCCGCGCCAACGGCGCGATAACCGATTCGAGTCCGCCAAGTTGTTCGGGCGTAAAGCCGGATGGCTGTGCGGTCGCCCAGGTCGCGACATGGATCGTTCCATCGCTGAACAACAGCGGATGCGCGACATAGTCGGTGGCTCCGTCGGCGGCGCGGATTGATTTGCGGGTATTATAAACCATGGCAAAGGGACTTTGCCGGAAGTCATCCGTTTCCGCCTGATCGAACAGCGCCTCTGATGTTGTTACGCCGGACTCGGACTTCCACAGAAACCGGCGACCCATGACATCCGGATGGAGGGTCGTTACAAACACGGCAACCCGCGAAAGCGGCATGCCACAGGCAACCAGCCGCTGACATAGCGCCGCAAGCACCTCCTCGGAACGCGCGTCCGATCGTGCGCCGTCGATAAGCCAATCCAGGACCGGTTGGATACTTTTCACTGCAGGTGCCCCAATCATCTTCCGTAAGTTGACTCTAACGTAAGTATTGTCTAACATACTTAGCGATGGACGCAATGTTGCGAGCACTCGCGGATCGGACGCGCCGCCAAATCCTTGCGATGGTTTGGCGCGAAGAGCGCACGGCTGGAGAGATCGCGGCAGGTTTCACGATGACACGACCGGCGGTGTCCCAACATCTTACAATTTTGCGCGAGAGCAAGCTGATTTCTGAACGGCAGGAGGGCACCAGGCGATTCTACCGCGCCAACCGGCCGGCCGTCGCCCGGCTGCGGTCGCAGCTGGGAGCCTTCTGGGACGATCACCTTGCACAACTCAAGGACGCTGCCGAGGCCGCGGAGAGAAAAGGCAAGATTCGATGAGCACCGACCCGGGCGCCATCACGCGCGAGGTCTTTATCGCCGCCCGGCCCGAGACCGTGTTCGGCTTTCTCATCGATCCTCTGTTGATGGCGCAGTGGATCGGCCTGTCCCATGTTTTGGAGCCACACAAGGGCGGTCTGTTCCAGGTTGAGGTCAGTCGTGGAAACGTAGCCCGTGGCGTCTACACCGAGGTATCACCACCGCGCCGCGTCGCCTTCACCTGGGGCTGGGACTCCGATGACCCAAATCTTGCCCTGACACCGCCGGGGACGTCGCTGGTGGAGATTGATCTCGAACCGAAGGACAGCGGCACACTGCTGCATCTGCGTCACAGCCGCCTGCCGGACGAGACCTCTGTAATGCACCGCGAACGTTGGAACACGGCCAGCCAGCGGCTTGACGATGCAACCAATGTCGGAAGATCGAAGCCAATCAGGTCCGAGGGAGCGATAAATGAAAACGAAAACTCTTCAACAGACCGTTAGATTCAAAGCCTCTCCTCAGGAGGTGTACGACACGTTGATGGATTCGGGGAAACATAAGTCGCTGTCAGGTGAGCCAGCCAGGATCAGCAAGAAGGTCGGCGGCAACTTCACCGCTTGGGGATCGCATTTGTCGGGGGTCAATCTGGTGCTGAACCCCGGCAAGAAGATCGTGCAGGCATGGCGCGCAACCGGGTGGTGGCCGGATCACTATTCCATCGCAACCTTCGATATCAGTAAGATACCAGGCGGCTCGAAGCTCAAGTTCACCCAGATCGGTATTCCGCCCGGCCGATACAGTGGCCATTACCGCGGTTGGATCGAGACGTATTGGACGCCAATGAAAGAAATCTTTGCTACCGGGGCCATCAGTAACAAGACGCGCGCACGGGTTAAGATCGACCGGGAGCAGCGTATTCGTACCGGAAAATTCCGGAGAAAGATTTCAGCGAAAAGCTAAAATCCCGGAGCTTTTGCAATGGCAAATTGCAAATCGCTGAAGCCCAGCGCCCCAGTCTGAAGGCCGACCAGCCCAGTCTCGCGCAACTCCGGACTGATGCTGTGCAGGTCGAAATCACGATGGTGGCGCAGATGGGCCATCAGGCTGTGCCTAGCCTGCGCCGGCCCGCCGAAGTCGACTAAGAGCAGCCGCCCGCCGGGTTTGAGGACGCGGATCATTTCGCCGATGGATAAACGGCGCACGGCATCTGGCAGGCAATGAAGCACAGTCGTGCTGAGCACTGCATCGAAGCTTTCATCGGAGAAGGGCAGTGCCTCGGCGGCCGCTGCACGAAAATCGACATCAATCGCAGCCTTCGCCGCCTTGGCTCGCGCACGCGTAATCATCTCGGTTGATGCATCAATCCCGATGACCTTTCCTGTAGGGCCGACTCGGCGTTTGGCGGCGATAGCGAGAGTCCCGGTTCCGCAACCAACATCCAGCACGGACTCGCCAGTTCCTATTCCCGCCAGCTGAACCACCTTCTCCCGATAGATACGCTCCGATCCACGCCAGAGGACCCGCAGCAGAAGGTCATACGTGAAGGCCCAATGGAAAACCAGGCCGCTGGTTTGTGGCACCGCCCGGTGATTGCGATCGCTGATCTCCGCCATCAAAAACTCCGTCTGAAGTCACCGCTTGTCCGGGTCATCTAGCCGTAGTATCGGCCGCTCGCGCCAATGACCGCAGTGACGAGGCCCTGGGCCCTCTTGGCGATCGCAATTGTTGACGCAGATCGGGGGCTCGTTTCGGATCCGATTAACAAGATTCGCCGACGGCGCTCACCGTTAGTTCGCCATCGCCAGGGCTAGCGTCGCTCGCGGGACCGACTTAAGCTTGGCCGCTATCGCGAAATGAACCAAGAGATCGATAGGAACGAGTATCGCCGGCACCAAAACCCAGGGCAGCGTCCCCATTACCAGCGTGCCCGGCCCTTCGGTGAAGACACGGAATGGCGTACCCGGCGCGGAGAGCACGGCGAGGGTAAGCGCAATCACAAGGTCGAGAGCGCCGAACGCATTCCAGACCTTGAGCCACAGGCTTCGCACCTCGAACCCGAGCGCCAATGTCGCTACTAGCAAGAGCGCCACGGTCCCCGTGATCATGTCGCCGACGCCAGCGGCCGGCGCGAACGGCGCCGACAGTCGCTCGTCGAAAAAGAGAAGCAAAAAGAGCAGGCCGCCGATGCGTCCGGCATGCACCGCTATCAAGGCCGGCAGAGGCACCGATAGAAGGGCGGTGCGGGATTGCGGGACGAGAAACCAGCTTCCGAACAACAATACGAGCATGAGGGCGAAGGGAACGAGGTTCACCGGAACTGGACCGAGACTGCCTGGCGACAGTACGCCGAATGCAAAGATGGTGACGACAATTGCGAGCCATGCCGCCGCCGCGGCAAAGGCAGCGAGTTTGGTGGCGCCTCGAACCGGCGCTAAGCCGATCAATAGACCAATCTGGGCCGCACAATATGCGGTTCCGTAGATCGCTGCGATGATATCGAGCATCTTGATCTCCTGGCGCATTGGAAAGTTGCGCATAATGGTACTATCTGTATGGTAACGAACACTATGTTCGGGTCAACCGACGCAAAGGGTCCGAATGTTCACTACCGAACAATGACTGGCGTCAGTCTGGGAACAGTGGGGCATGGAAATGGAAGGAGGGATGGATCGCCGCTCCGCGCGCACGCGTCGCGCGCTTCACGAAGCGCTGATCTCGCTGATTCTGCGCAAGGGATACGACGCTATTACCGTCCAAGAGATTATTGACAAAGCCGATATCGGCCGCGCGACTTTCTATGCCCACTACCGCGGTAAGGAAGATCTGCTCCGCGGTGGTTTCGACGCGCTTCGCGCGGAACTAAAAGCTGCACGTGGGGCAGCCTTATCCAAGCGGGGGGCAGGCCAAGATGGCCCACTCGCGTTCAGCCTTGCCATGTTCGAGCACGCTTGCGCGTATAGGGACGTTTACCGAGCTATGGTGGGAGGACGTGGCGGCGTCGTCGCGATACACGAGATTCGCCGCGTACTCTCGGAAATGGTAAAAGAGGAATTGTCGGTGTTTCAGGATGACGGCGCTGTCTCGCGGGAACTGGCGCTACATTTCGTCGTAAGCACATTCCTCACTGTTCTGACTTGGTGCCTGGAGAGGAAATCCAAATTGGCGCCCTCTGAGGTCGACGCGATGTTCCGCCGATTGGTGGTCAATGGCATCGGACGGTCGATTGGCGCCGTCCGCGGCCGTTAGGCATAGCTATTTTTCGGAATTTTGCGCATACTCTATTGATTTTTCTGCGAATTTTATCCATTCATCAGAATGAATATACGGTATCAATACCCAACCTTTCATGGGTCTGTCAGGTGCATATAGATGCGTCCCTTGACGAGCCCCTTGTAAATTTAGTGCCAATTTTTCACTCTCTGAATCAAGTTTGAAAATCATATCGTTCTTCCAAAAAATCGCCGAGGATTTTCCATTTGGCGCTTTGATGCACCAAGCACCAAACATTTTTGATTTTGTAGCGTTTGGCAACTTTTCAACAATTTGGTGAAATTTCGTTTCAGCGTTTGTCATCACGATATTTCGGGATTCATTTCAACGACGCGACTCTGAGCATGGGCGCAATGCTGAAGC
>WNEZ01001450.1_pt1 | contig 19943 bp, 23 predicted proteins | sample 5400521 | NCBI WGS metagenome assembly WNEZ01 (sample SAMN13153339, study PRJNA577476) | soil metagenome | isolation source: 120 cm saprolite under Douglas fir tree site 2 hole 1 replicate 1 | place: USA:California | collected 2015-04-18 | reverse complement strand
GCCGACCTTATCCAGGATGCAGTTGATGAGGACCGCGCCATCGTCGGCGGTGGACACGGTCAGGCTTCGCGCCTCGACGCCCTGCTTCTCCTCATCGACATAGCCATCGGGGTCGGCCGCGTGGCGCTCGTGCATGCAGGCGTTGCGGAAGCGGCGAACGCTGAGCTCGGTCGCCTTCCGCAGCAGCCTTCGCTCGTTCAGGCGTTCGCCCATCGCCGCCGAGGTCCGCGCGATCAAAGCCAGGTGGGCGAAGCCGATCTCGCCCATACCCATCGCGGCTCCGCTCTGGCTCAAGTGCTTCAATTGCTCGCCGACGCAGACCCGATCGCCGGCCGCGCCGCCGCCCATGTGGCAGTTGGCCTTGATCCAGGAGATGGGGCTGTCGAAGCCCTGCTCGTCGTACTCATCGGTCTTGGCGAAGGCGCTCGCCATACGAGAGAAGTCGAGCTCGAGGAGGTCGATGCTGTTGCGGAGGCTAATCAGCCTTTCGGCGAGAGATTCTCCGGGTACATCGCCCCCACACCCCACTGTCATGAAGAGAGTATACGAACATTTGTTTGCCCGGTCAAGATTTTGAGGCTGTTAATTTCGCGCGGCTGGCGCCTCAGGCGCTGCTTTCAGTCTCCAATCCCAACCCCAACACCCTCTTCACTGTCCAAAGACGACAGAAGAGGGCCCTCTTGTAGAGAGGACCCTCTTTAGGGGGAGGAGGTTCGGGCTACTTCGCGGGTGTGGTCGCGCTCGCCTTGTGATGGTGGATGCCGTTCCAGAACGGGATGTGGCCTTTGGCGATGCGGTCGAGGATTTTGTCCGCCTGGGGCTGCGTGATGACGCCTTTGCCCACAAGCGCCGCGAGACGCGGTTTGAGGTTGGCGGTCAGCGCGGCGGCGAACTTGTCCTTGTCCATGCCCCGGTCCTTGGCAAGATCCGCGACGGTCTGGCCATGCTTCAGATCCTCGCGAAGCTGGGCTGGCGTGAGGTGGAGCACATCGGCCTCGGACTCGAAGATCGCCAATGCGACCGCTCGGCGCTCCGGGTGCGGGTCGTGCTTTGCGTGCTTGGTAGAAGCACCCGCTGTGGGGTTGGGGTTCGGTGATGCGGCCTGGGCCAGGACGCCGGCAACGCCGAGGCTGAGCAGGGCGGCCGCCGTGCCCGCTCCTATGGTCTTGACTGCAACTGCGGTAAACGGATGCATGTAGGTCTCCTCGTTCCTTGGTATCGACCCCTGCGGGCCGATGCTCAGGATGAGGAGGCGCTGTCAGAGAGTGGTAGGGCCCGCGTCAAGCGTTTGTAAGCGGCCATAGACCCAGCGCCACTCCCCGTTCAGCCACGTTGCCCCCGGAAGGTGGAGCAGAGCCTCGGCCGCCCGGTTCTTGCGATCGCTTCCGAGGCCGATGTCGACCCCCTTGAGATTCGGCAGGCCGACGAGGGGTCGGAGGTCTTCCGGTTGGAGGTGCCGCATGTCTATAAGGAGGAGCTGCTCCAGCGCGGGGGCGGTCGCCAGAGGGCGGAGATCGCGAAGCCCGTTCATCGTCCGGATGTATATGTGACGCAGCTCCTTGTTCATGCTGAGATCGGGCAAGGCATCCACCCGACGAAGAGCCTGCAGAAACAAGTAGCGCAGGTGCGGCAGCCGCCCGACCGCGGAGAGATCCGTCAATCCCTTCACCATCCACAGCTCGAGGTACTCCAGCTTTCCGATTCTCGGCAGGAGGCTCAAATCCTTGGTGCCTCCGAGCTTGATGTCCAGCGCGCGAAGACCGGTCATCGGCAGCAGCAGCGAGAGATCCGGCAGCGTTATCGACCGGAGCGTGAGGTCCTCGAGCTCGGTCAGCTGCGAGATGGCGGCGATGCCTTTGGTCTGCCCCTCGAGCTGAAGCGTTTTGAGGCTAGTGAACCGCTCGAGGACAGTGAGATCGAGCTTGTACTTGGTCGCACCGATGTCGAGGCTCTCGAGGTCCGGCGAGACATGGCGAAGTCCCTCGATCGACTGCAGCGACTGAAAGAGAGTGACAGCCCCGAAATGACGAATGAATGGAAAGAACCGGAGAAACTCGAGATCGGCGATGGTGCCGCCAGGCTTTCCACTGGAGCCCACCCGCAGGCTCAGCTGCGGATAGCCGCGTATCCAATCCGCCAATCTCATGAAATCGGAGTCGGTCAGCATGCTGCTGAACACCACCGATCCTTCCGGTGTTGGGAAGGGACTCAGCATTTCCTCGGTCAGTGGCGAGCGAACTTCACGGGAACTAAATCGCGGCATCAGGTTGCCTTCCACGAATGGCGGTCAGCTCGGCCTCGGTCGGGCGCGGGGTCTCCTCCACGACCGAGTCGACCTTCACGTGCCAGCCGGTCTGCTCGCGCACCTCGTCGACCGTGTGCCCCGGGTGGACGGTAGCCACGAACGCCTCCCCGCCGCCCTCAGGAAAGCGGAAGACGCACAGCGTCGTGATGATCGCCACCGGCCCGCCGCCGAGGATTCCGTTGCGCTTGCGCCAGCCTGGCGAGCCGTCGCCGTAACCCGGCGACGTCACAAATGACACGCGGTCTACTAGCCGCCGGCGCTCGTGGTTCATCAGCGTCACCCAGCGCCGGCTGAGGATCGCGATATCGGCGCCGCCCCCACTCCCCGGCAGCTTGACCGTCGGCTTCGTGGGATCACCGACATACGACGTGTTCAGGTTCCCGAAACGATCCACCTCCGCGCCGCCAATGAAGCCGAGGTCGACGTGACCTTGCGCCATCAGCGCCATGACGTTGGACATCCGGGTCGCCCACACGGCGCCGGCTACGTTGGGCGGGTCGCCCATCGTGCCGAGAAACGCATCGGCAGGCCGATCGCGCATGAGCCCCACTTCGAATAACCCAAGCGCGTTCGGCGCGTGAGTGCTGAGCGCGACCGCGTACGCGAGGATCGGAAGCCGCATGCCGACGAACACCGCGTCGCCATCGCGGATCTCTCGCGCGGCCACGGCCACCATCAGCTCTTGGGACGTGTAGTTATTCGTCGCCGTAGTCCGCGGGCGCCGAGTATTCGTGGTGCCGGATGCGAAGCGTTTCGATGTCGGCCTGTTTCAAATAAGACGCTCGGTCGGGGAGGTCGAGGACCCATCGCTGGAGCCACTCGTTGAACCCTTCGACGCTGCGCGACGACTCGGCGTACGCGGCGTAAAACGCATGGTCGCGCTTGAAATATCCCTGCACCGGCGACGGATGCGCGCCTCCTGGCTCGTGAACGACCGCGAACACCTTCGTCTCCGGAAAGAGGATGCGGTTGGGATCGCTAAGCGTGACGCTGGGGTCGACCAGCTCCTCGCACGTGATGATCACCCCGCCCGCTGCCAGCCCCGCCTCCTCGGTGATGCCAAGCGGCCCCCACGCGTGCGCGCGCCCCATTTCGTCGGCCCGCTGCACATGGACGATGGCGACGTCGGGGCGCACCGCGCCGACGTGGACCATGCCGAAGCCGATCGACAAATTCGGATTCGTGCGCAGGAGGTCGCTGCCCAGCAGCGTGCGGGTCGGCAGGCTGGGGACGTTCCAGGCGGACGCCCACAGCGCAAGCGAGATCGAGAAGTTGGAGTGGTCGTGGACTTCGATCGCGTGCGGAACGCCTTGCTCGCACGCACGCCGATAGCAGTGGGCCAGCCCTTCCGAAACGTTGCCTACCCACGCCGCTGTCACTCGCCCGACGCACCCTGCGCCGATCAATTGGTCGAACAGCGCGTCAGAGATCGGCCCCACGAGCTCGAGGTCACGGCGCTGGCGGCGGATCAATTCATGGCCGGCCGCGAACGGGATGAGGGGTTCGAGAGCGCAGCCCAGCGCGACCGTTGCACCGTCTGGAACAAATCGATCGATGGCTTGCGCCATCGTCACAACCTTGCCGCTCACGACGGTCAAGTTACCTTGTGGGAATGGCAGAGCGACTCGAGCCGTGGGGTGAGGGCGATCTTCCTTTCCTCGAGAAGCTACTCGGCGACCCGGCGATGATGGAGCACCTCGGCGGCCCTGAGAGCCCCGCGCAGCTCGCCGAGCGTCAGAAGCGCTACCAACGGCTCGCGGAGTCCGGCATGGGCCGGTGCTTCAAGATCATCGACGAGAGCACCGACGAAGCGGTCGGCAGCGTCATTTACTGGGACCGGACCTGGCGCGGCGACAACGTCTATGAGATCGGTTGGTCCGTGCTTCCGCCTTTCCAGGGCAGGGGCATCGCGGCGAGGGGAACCGGCCTCGCGATCAAGGTCGCCAGGTCGGAGAGAAAGCACCGGTTCCTGCATGCCTTTCCATCGGTAGACAACGCGCCGTCTAACGCGATCTGTCGCAAGCTCGGCTTCACGCTGATAGAGGAAACCGAATTCGAGTACCCGAAAGGCAGCTTCATGAGGTGCAACGACTGGCGCCTCGACCTTTTCGCCGCGAATAACGACGCTCGCTAGAGTCCGATCGACTCGATGTAGGAGCGGTGGTTGCGTTCCAACTCCGCCATGGAGTCGCCGCCGAACTTTTCCAGGAATGCGTCGGCGAGCGTCAGCGCCACCATCGCCTCACCGATCACGCCGGCGGCAGGAACTACACACACATCGCTCCGCTCGTAGTGGGCCTCGACCTTCTCTTTTGTCTTGAGGTCGATGGACTGCATAGGCTTCTTCATGGTCGAGATGGGCTTGATGGCGACGCGCAGGTCGATCGGCTCGCCGTTGGTCACGCCGCCCGTGAGGCCCCCCGCGCGATTGGTGAGGTGGCGGAACCTTCCGCTCTCGTAGTCGATCTGGTCGTGAAACTCTGAGCCCGGTCGCGCCGAGCCCTCGAAGCCCGCGCCGAACTCCACGCCTTTGATGGCGTTGATCGACAGCATCGCCTGTGCGAGGCGACCATCCAGCTTGCGGTCCCAGTGCACGTAGCTGCCTAGACCGGGCGGGACGCCGCGCGCGACGACCCGGAACGTTCCACCCAGCGTGTCGCCCCTCTCGGCGACCTCATCGATGTCGGCGACCATGCGCTGCGATGCGTCCGGGTCGGGACACCGCACGGGCGAGGCCTCGATCTCCTCGACCGTGACCGTGTCGGGGTCGACGCCCGCGAAGCCGATGTCGGTACGGCCGATCGACTGCGTGAAGCTGATGATCTCGACCCCAAAGTGCCCGAGCAGCTTGCGCGCCACGCCGCCTGCCGCCACCCGGGTGGCGGTTTCACGCGCCGAGGAACGTTCCAACACGTTCCGGACATCGGTGTGGCCGTACTTCAAGGCGCCCGCCAGGTCGGCGTGGCCGGGTCGCAGCCTCGTGATGGGCTTGGGTGCGAAACCCTCGGTCGAGGCCGTCATCTCTGCGGTCCAGTTGACGTGATCTTTGTTCTCGAGGACGAGAGTGACCGGGCTGCCGATGGTGAATCCGCCGCGCACTCCGCTGGCGATGCGCGCGAAGTCCGTCTCGATCTTCTGCCGGCCGCCCCGGCCGTGGCCGCCCTGCCGGCGAGCCAGGTCGCGGCGCAAATCGTCCTCGGAGATCTCGAGCCCGGCGGGCAAGCCTTCGATCACGACCGTCAATTGCGGCCCATGGGATTCCCCGGCAGTCAGCCATCGAAGCATTTGAGGCGATGATAGTGCCCAGTGACCACGGCCCTTGACGTGGCGATGGTCGATGTCGGTGGCACCCTATGGCCCAACTCTTGGCCGTTTCGCGAAACGGACGCACTCGGCCGCCGACAGAGAATCGCCGCCGCGATGCCCGCTCTGGAGCCCGCCACGGTCCAGGCGCTGGCGGACGACCTGATCAGCAGCAGCCGTCCTGGCGACGAGGCGCGAAGCATCTCAACCGAGATGGAGATCATGGTCAAGGCCGATGTCCTGATCGCCAACTCGCTGGCCCGGCAGGGCGTCCCCGCAGACCCGCAGACCGTGACGCGGCTCCGGCGCGCGATGTCAATCCCGATCTCAGATCGAATGCGGCCGCTGCCAGGAGCTCGCGAGCTGCTGGCAGACATACATGCACTCGGTATGCGCACCGTGATCGCCAGCAATACTTACTGGCGCGACGCGGACAGCTACTGGGACGACTTCCGACTCCTCGGTCTGGCCCAGCACATCGACGCCATCTTCACGTCCGTCGACGCCGGGCATCTAAAGCCACACCCTGCAGTGTTCAAGATGGCCATGCGCTGGGCCGGCTCCCCGCCCGATCGGTGCGTCGTCATCGGCAACAGGGAGGAAAACGACATCCTCCCCGCGCTGGCCCTCGGGATGCAGACCATCCTCGTGCACCCGGATGACCCCGTGCCCGAGTCCAGCCGCGCGCACGCCGTCGCCCCGAACCTCTGGGCGTGCGCCCAAGCGCTGCGGACTATGCTCGAGACGCCTTGAGGCATGAGGTAGAGCGCCCGGTCGATCGCCACGTCGTGGCGCTGGACGTGAACGGCGAGCGGAAGGAGCTGCTGCTGCCGGTGCACAAGACGCTCCTCGAGGTCTTGCGCGAAGACATGCAGCTCACAGGCACCAAGCACGGGTGTGAGCTGGGCGAGTGCGGCACCTGTACCGTCCTTATCGACGGCAAGCCGGAGCTCAGCTGCCTGCTGCTCCCGATCCAGATCGAAGGACGGGCGATCACGACCGTCGAAGGGATGGCTAGCGGGGCTCAGCTGCATCCCTTGCAACAGGCATTCGCCGAGCTGGGCGCCGCGCAATGCGGCTACTGCACGCCAGGAATCCTGCTGGCTTCGAAGTCGCTGCTCGATACCAATCGGCGCCCATCGCGTGACGAGATCCGTGAAGCGCTCGCTGGAAACCTCTGCCGGTGCACCGGCTACATGAAGATCCTCGAAGCGGTCGAGCTAGCAGCGGGACGAATGGCATGACCGAAGGCAACGGATTCAGCGTCATCGGAAAACCGCTACCCAAGGTCGATGCGGCGTCGAGGGTGACCGGCCAGGCCGTCTACGCCGACGACATGCTCCCTCCCCGCACCCTACATTGCCGCATTCTTCGCAGCCCGCACCCGCACGCACGCATCTTGTCCATCGATACGTCTGCGGCTCGACGGATGGCGGGTGTGCTCGCGGTGATCACCGGAGCGGACCTGCCGATCAAGTTCGGCATCCTACCCGTCACGCAAGATGAGCGCGCACTCGAGCACGAGAAGGTGCGCTACGTCGGCGATCCCATCGCCGCCGTCGCGGCAACCGAGGAGGAGATCGCCGCCGCCGCCTGTGACGCCATCGCGGTCGAGTACGAGGTCCTCGAGCCCGTCATGTCCATCGACGCGGCGCTCCGCAGTCCAAAGGACGAGCGAATCCAGGACTACGGCGGACCCAACAACATCCACAAGCTCGTCGCGCTGGAGTTCGGCGACGTGGAGGGAGGCTTCGCGCGCGCCGACCACGTACGGGAGGACGTCTTCTTCTTCCAGGGCAACACGCACCTGCCGATGGAGCAGCACAGCGCCATCGCGACCTATGTGGACGGCAAGGTGACGCTGTGGTCCTCGACTCAGGTCGTCCACTACGTGCACCGCGCTCTGGCCAAGGTGCTGGAGCTGCCGATGAACCGGATACGGGTCATCGGCGCGGCTCACGGCGGAGGATTCGGCGGCAAGACGGATCCGTTCGCCCACGAGATCATCGTCGCGAAGCTGGCAATGATCACCGGGCGCCCGGTGAAATGCACCCTCACGCGCGAGGAGGTCTTCTACGCGCACCGCGGGCGCCATCCGGTGCTGATGTGGGTGCGCACCGGCGTGACGAAAGACGGACGGATCACGGCCATGCACTTCAAGAGCGCGCTCGACGGTGGGGCGTACGGGTCGTACGGCGTCGCCTCTACCTTCTATACGGGTGCGCTTCAGACGATCACCTACGACATTCCGGCGTACCGCTTCGAGGGCTGCCGGGTCTTCACCAACAAACCACCGTGCGGCCCCAAGCGCGGACACGGCACTCCCCAACCACGCTTCGCCATCGAGCTTCACCTGGAGAAGATCGCGCGCGAGCTCGGCCTCGACCCTGTGGAGATGAAGCGCAGCAACTTCGTCAAGCCGATGACCCGCACGGTGAACTGGCTGCGCGTCACCTCCTGCGGCCTCGAGGAGTGCACCGAGCTCGTCATGAAAGCGTCGGGCTATCGCGAGCGCAAGCGCCGGCCGGGCCACGGCCTGGGCTTTGCAATCTCGTCGTATCTCTCCGGCGCAGGAACCGCCATCTACTGGAACGACATGCCGCACTCGGAGGTGCAGATCAAGGTCGACCGCGGCGGTGTGACCGCGTTCTGCGGCGCGATGGACATCGGCCAGGGGTCCGACTCGGTGCTCGCGGCGGTCGTCGCCGAGGAGCTCGGGCTGCAGCCAAAGGATGTCCGGCTCGTCACCGCCGACACAGACACCACGCCGATCGACCTGGGGTCCTACTCGTCGCGCGTCACGTTCATGGCGGGCAACGCCGCCCTGGAGGCGGCCAGAAGGATGCGCGCCCTGCTGGTAGAGGCCGCGGCGGCGAAGATGGAGCGCCCTGTCGATGAAGTCACCGTCGGCGACGGCCGCGTCGGCGATTTCACCTTCGAGGAGGCGAGCATCCTCGCGGAGGCACGCTTCGGCACGCTGACCACATCCGGCAGCTACACGCCCCCGAAGATCGCGGGCCCGTACAAGGGGTCTGGCGTCGGCCCGAGCCCGGCGTACAGCTACTCCGCCTGCGTCGTCGATCTCGACGCCGATTCGCGGACGGGCCTTCTGCATATCAACAAGGTCTGGATCGCGCACGACGTCGGCCGCGCCATCAACCCGCTGCTCGTCGAGGGCCAGGTCGAGGGCAGCGTGTACATGGGTCTCGGTGAGGCGCTCATGGAGGAGCAGACGTTCCGCAAGGGCCTGCACAAGTGGCCGTCGATGCTCGAGTACAAATCGCCGACGTTCCTCGACACGCCCGACGTCGAGACGTTCATTGTCGAGACCAACGACCCTGAGGGACCCTACGGCGCGAAGGAGGCCGGGCAGGGTCCGCTGCTGCCCGTCATCCCTGCGGTCAGCGCGGCGGTATTCGATGCGCTGGGCATCTGGATCGACGAGGTTCCGGTCACGCCCGAGAAGATCGTCGAGGCGCTGCGCCGCAAGGCCAAGGGCGAGCCGGCTCGATATGGGCCCCAGGGATTCCCCGACATCCCTTATCCCGCGGTCATCAAAGTCGAACCACCGCCGAAAGAGTTGGACCATGCTGCGGCTGCCACGATTTAGGTACCTGCGACCCAAGACGGCGCGAGAGGCCTCGCGCATGGCGTCTGACCTCGGCCCGCGCGCGATGTTCGTCGCGGGCGGGACCGACCTGTTCCCCAAATTGAAACGAAGGCAGTTCGAGGTCGAGGCGCTGATTGGTCTCGACTTTCTTCAGCGCGCGATCCACCGCGGCGACGACGAAACCGTCGTGGATGCCGGCATCACACTGGCCGCGGCATCGTCCAACGACGAGCTGCGCGCCGGTTACCCCGGCTACGCAGAGGCGGCCGGGCTCGTTTCGTCTCCGCCACTGCGCAACGCGGGAACCATCGGCGGAAACCTCTGCGTCGACACGCGCTGCAACTACTACGACATGACGTACGAGTGGCGAAAGGCAGCCGGGTTCTGCATAAAGAAGGACGGGGACATCTGCCTCGTCGCGCCCAGCAGCCCGCGTTGCTGGGCGGTGTCTTCGTCCGACACCGCGCCCGTCGCGATCGCGCTCGGCGCGCTGGTCACGCTCGCCGGACCCGACAGCGAACGCGAACTTCCTGTGGCCGCTCTGTATCGCGACGACGGCATCGACTACCTGTCGAAGCAGCCGAACGAAGTGGTCACGTCATTGCGTCTGCCGGCGGCCGACGGCACCAGAACCGCCTACGTCAAGCTGCGGCGGCGGGGGTCGATCGACTTCCCCATCGCGGGCGCCGCTGTGGCGCTCCGGCTGGAAGGTTCTACGGTGACAAGCTGCCGCATCGTGCTCTCGGCGGTGGCCTCCCACCCGCTCGAGGCGGCCGAGGCTGGCGAGTTCATGGTCGGGCGAAAGGTTGACGAGGAATCGGTCAAGGCGGCGGCCGAGATCGCCTCGAAGCCGGCCAAACCCCTCGACAACGCCGATCTCAGCCACTTCTGGCGCAAGCGGATGGTCCGGGTGGTCGTCGAGCAGGCCCTCCATAAAAGCATCGATCAGTGGTGGGCCCTCGACGGTTAAGCTTCTAGGTCGTCGTCGAAAAAATGATGATTTGGATTCAGAATCGGCAGTCAGGACAGGGAATGGTGGAGTACGCCCTAATTCTCGCCCTGGTCGCCCTGATCGTGATCATCGCGCTGATCGCCACCGGCGGGCAGATCATCAACCTGTTCTCGAACATCAGCAAGACGATGTGCAACTTCCACGTGGGGTGCTGATTCGTTCGGAATCTCGGCAATCCGGCCAGGGCATGGTCGAATACGCGCTGATCTTGGCTCTCGTCGTTATGATCGTCATCATCGCCCTGGTCGCCACAGGTGGGCAGGTCCAGAACCTGTATTCGAACATCGTCACGAACATGTGCAGGGCCCGCCTGGGCTGCTGACCGCATAACCCCCTCTCCCCCTCGGGGAGAGGGTCAGGGAGAGGGGCGCGGGTTAGGTATCGGTCAGTCCGCTCTCGCGGCCGCCGCGGACTCGGCCGCCCGGCTTGCCCTCTCCTGAACCGCCTCGTAATCGCGGCGCGCGAGCGCCTCGGCGGGAAACAGTGAGCCGGTAAGCCCGACCGCCTTTACTCCCAGCCGAAGGTAAGCGGGAATCTGCTCGATCTCGACTCCACCCGACGCCCAGAGGGGCAGTGAGCCCATGGGTCCCAGCAGGGCTCGGATGTAGTCCGGTCCGCCCACCGGACCGACCGGGAAGACCTTGACCAGCTGGGCGCCGGCGAGCCGGGCTTGGTAGATCTCGGTCGGCGTAAGCGCGCCGAGCACGCACAGGATGTCCTCTTTCCGGCACGCCTCGGCCACCTCTGGAAGCAGCACCGGCGTGACCACGAAGTCCGCGCCGGCCTCCTTGGCCTCCCCCACCGCGCCCGGGTCCCAAACGGTGCCGACGCCGACGGGGATTTTGCCCAGAGTCGTCCCCATCAGGCCCCGGATGATCTCGTACCAGGACGGCACCGTGGTCGTGACCTCGATCGTCCCGATCCCGCCCTCGATCGCGGCCAGGCAAGCCTGGAAGGCGATGTCGGCGTCGTCGGTGCGAATGACCCCACAGAGCCCAGTCGGAAATATTCGGTCGATGCTTTTCACGCGCGTCTAGAGGATAGAACCTCCACTCCCTCTCCCCCTCGGGGATACCGCTGGGGCCCCCCGCGACGTCGTCGCGGGAGGGGCTGAGCCACGGCATAGCCATTCTCAGAAACGCGTACTGTAGTACATACGTATGACCGGGGCGACAGCTACGGAAAGCACCCGAGATCAAATCATCCACGCGGCTGCCGACTCGCTGCTCGAAAACGGCTATTCAGGCACCAGCGTCCGCTCCATCGCCTCGCGAGCCGGCGTGGCCATCGGCAACCTCCAGTACTGGTTCCCGACCAAGTCCGAGCTGCTCGTCGAAGCCTGGCGTTTCCTGACTGCCCGCTCGGTCGAGGAGCTCCGCACCACCCTTAACCAACTTACTGACCCGCTCGTTGTCCTGGAGGTCGGCGTGGAGTCGTTGTGGGACTCGCTCCGGCGCCTGGGTGACATCCAGCTCGCCGCCTTCGACCTCCTGGTTCAGGCGCCCCGCACCGAGAGCCTGCGCGCTTACCTTCCGGAGCTCTTCACGCGGTACCGCGAGGTCATCCAGGAGCAGCTTGATCGCCTCGAGGCTGACGGCCGGATCAGGCTCACGTTACCCCGCGACGTATTGGTTCCCTTGGTGCTGAACACAGTCCTCGGCTTCGGCCTTTACTACGTCGTGACGCGCGACGACGAGTCATGTGTTCGCGCACTGTCGGCGTTCCAGCAGCTGGCCAGCACATTGGTCGAACCGATATGAGCGTGCAGATGCTCGATAAAGAGCTGGACCGGCTCGAAGGCCTGTGGGCGAATGGCTTGTCCGAGTCTTACCGGTCGTACCTCGAGGCGGTGACCGCCTACGAGCCAGACGCACAGCCCAAGCTGGCGCTCGCAGCGGCGCTGATTGAGGCGGGCGTTCGGCTTCAGGGTCTCGGCGGGCGCGCGGCTCCGCCGCCCACCCTGCTCATGGGCGACCTCTGTCTGGCGCGTGCGTCGCGACTGCTCTGCGACGCGGCCGGTCAGGCCCTCCAGGTCGCATTCGCGCGAGCGATCGAGGGACTCTCGGCCGCCGCTGCGTCGGGTAGTCCGAGCCGCTCCGTGCGCGAGCTCCTCCTTCAAGCTTTCGCGACCTCCGCATGATCTCCGGGCGGCTGCGATTCGAAACTTCGCGTGCCACCGAATTCGTCGACCTGACCCAGCGGCTGCGCGAAGAGGTGCAGAAATCCGGCCTGCGGACAGGGCGGGTCCACCTGCAGTCGCTGCACACGACACTCGGCCTCGCAGTAAATGAAAACGAGCCCCTGCTCCTTCACGACTTCCAGCACTTGTTGGAGCGCCTCGCGCCCGGCGATGCCGGCTACGAGCACGACGATTTCACGCGACGCTTTGAAATAGAAGTGGACGAGCCGGTTAACGGCCACGCTCACTGCCGCCAGCTCTTGCTCACGGGCTTCGCGACGCTGCTGGTCGAGGACGCCAAGCTCGTGCTTGGGCGCTGGCAGTCGGTGTTCGCCGTCGAGCTGGATGGTCCGCGCCATCGCCAGCTGGCCATGCAGATGGATGGCGAATTCTTAGTGAAGGTTGATGTCGCCGAGCACGATGGGGGTCGCGAGGCGCAACTCGTGGAGGCCGAGCTGACGCGACAGCTCATGGTCGACCCGGACCCGGTCGCGCTGCCCATGCGGCGTCTGATGGAGGCGGGCGGCAAGCGCCTCCGCCCCAAGCTGGTTCAGCTCACATCGCAGATCGGTCCGCGGCACGACCCGCTGCGGGCCGCGGAGCTCGCCGCGGCCGTGGAGCTGCTCCACAACGCAACGTTGATTCACGACGACTACGTCGACGAGTCGACCCATCGCCGCGGGCGGCCGACGGTTGCGGCGGCGGAGGGCGCGGAGCGCGCCATCGCGGTCGGCGACTATTACTTCGCGAAGGCGACACGGTTGATCGCCGAGATCGGCAGCGGCGGCGTGACGTCAACGATGGCCGAGGCGCTGGAAGCGATCTGCGCATCGCAGATCGACGACGTCGCGCAGCGTGGCGCATTCCCCGGCGACCACGATTCTTATCTGCGCATCGTGCGCGGAAAAACCGCTGCACTCTTCTCCGCGGCGTGCGCCTCGGGCGCGCTTCTGTCTGAGGCTCCGTCAGACATTGTCGAAGCGCTGCGGCGCTACGGCGACCTGCTTGGCATCGCTTTCCAGATGGTCGACGACATGGTGGACTTCAGCCCCAGCTCCGGAAAACCGGTCGGCCTCGACATCCGGCAGCGCGTGCTTTCGCTGCCGCTCATCTATGCGGCGGAGGACAGCGAGGTCGGGCCGGAGGTGCGCCGCTTGCTCGCGGGCGCGTTGGGCGATAGAGAAGTGGAGCGCGTTACGGAGCTCGTCACGTCGTGCGACGCGCTGCCGCGGGTGCGAGAGGAAGCGCGGGGCCTGGTCGACGCTGCATTGCATGAGCTCGAGGCCGTCGAGCTCGATGGTTTGCGCTCGACGCTGGTGAATCTCGCCCGCTCCGCGGTCGATCGGGAGTCTTGAGTTAGTGCGACTCCCCACCGGCCTGGCTGCTTCAAGGGCAGCCGCAGTCATTCGGTTGTTCATCATTGGCGGCTCCCTGGGTGGGATTTGCCATGGACTCGAAAAGAGTCGTCGCATTTCGGCCTGCCGCACGCGACTTCCTTTGCACTCATAAGCGTTGCGACTAGCGTCCGCCTGAGACGATGCTGACCGTCCCGGCGGCAAGGCCAAAACGGCGGACGCTAGCCCAACCGGCCACGACCGCGAGTGCCTCGAGCTCGTCCGCGGTGCGATATGAGTCGACGGTGTCGCTCAGGTACCGGTACGCAGCCGGCTGGCCGGAAAGCGCGCCGCCAATGGCTGGGAGCAACGTCTTTAGATATACGCGATAGGCAGCTCCGATCGGTCCGCTGGGCGGCCGCACGAACTCCAGCACCACCGCACAGCCCCCTGGCTTTACGACCCGAAGCATCTCTCGCAGCCCACGGACCGGATCGGCGAGGTTGCGCAATCCGAAGGCGATCGTGCTCGCGTCGAACATGGCGTCGTCGAACGGAAGGTGCAGCGCGTCGCCTTCGCGGAATTCCACGCCAGGATATTGGTGGCGCGCAACTTCGAGCATCTGGGTGCTGAAGTCCAGGCCGACAACGCCGCCATTGGGCCCGGCGATTCGAGCCAGCTGTGCGGTGAGCTTTCCCGAACCACACGCAACGTCGAGGGCCGAACCGCCGGCTTTGAGTCCAGTCGCCCGCGCCGCCTTGCGTCGCCAGCCGCCGTCGGTGCCCGCCGACAGTACCGTGTTGACGAGGTCGTAGCGCCGCGCGATGCGATCGAACATCGTCCGGACGGCCGCCGGATCCCGCTCGGAAATCGCCTAAATCCTTTGCCAGATCGAAGCGATGCCCTGGCCGACGCCGATGCACATGGTGGCGAGCCCGTACTCGGCGTCTCGGTGGGCCATCTCGCGCACCAGCGTTCCCACCAGTCGCGCACCGCTGCTGCCGAGTGGATGCCCAAGCGCAATCGCACCACCGTTGACGTTCACCTTTTCCTCTTCCAGTCCCAGCAGTCGCATGCACGCGAGAGACTGCGACGCGAAAGCCTCGTTGAGCTCCACGATTCCGATGTCCGAAGTCTGCAGGCCCGCCTTCTCGAGCGCCTTCACCGACGACGGCACCGGGCCGATGCCCATGTAGTCCGGGTGGACGCCCGCAGGCGCGGCGGCAACCAATCGCGCCAGTGGCTGCAGGTTGCGCTCGCGCGCCTTGCCTTCCGACATCAGGACCAGCGCCGTCGCGCCATCGTTCAGCGGCGATGAGTTGCCCGCTGTGACCGAGCCTTTTTCCGCGAACGCCGGCTTCAGCCGGGCAAGCGCCTCGAGTGACGTGTCCGCGCGGGGGCCCTCGTCATCGGTAAGGCGCAGTGGCTCGCCCTTGCGTTGCGGCACAACCACTGGAACGATCTCCTCGGTGAGGCGTCCGGACTTCTGAGCCGCGAGCGCCCGCTGGTGGCTGCGCAAGGCGAAGACGTCCTGGTCCTCGCGCGACACCTCGTACTTCTGGGCGACGCGCTCGGCGGTCTCGCCCATCTGGAGCGTCCCGTACATCTCGGCCATCTTCGGATTCACGAGACGCCAGCCGAGAGCGGTGTCGTATGCGGTCTGGGGTCCGCGTGGGAACGCGCCATCTGGCTTCGGCATCACCCAGGGCGCGCGAGTCATGCTCTCGACCCCACCGGCGAGCACGATGTCGGCGGCGCCGGTCTGGATCTCCCGGGCCGCGGCGATGGTCGCCTGCATACCCGACCCGCACAGGCGGTTCACAGTCTGCCCCGGCACCTCGACGGGAAATCCCGCGAGCAGGAGCGCCATGCGCGCGACATTCCGGTTGTCCTCGCCGGCCCCATTGGCGCAGCCGAGGATGACGTCTTCGATCTCGGCCGGCTTGACCCGGGCGCGCTCGCACGCTTCTTTGAGCACGATCGCGGCGAGGTCGTCGGGGCGGACGTCTTTCAACTGTCCGCCGTACCTGCCCATCGGCGTGCGGGCGGTCGCGACGATCACCGCCTCACGCAGCTGACTCACTCCCTCTCCCCCTCGGGGAGAGGGTCGGGGAGAGGGGCGCGAGCTGACATTACGGCCTCTTAGCTCGCCGGGCGAGGAATGCCTGCACGCCCTCGGCGAACTCTGGGCTCGCCGCCTGCGCTTCCTGCAGATACGACTCGAACTCCAGCGCCTCCTCGTAGCTCGACTCCAGCGCGTGGTTGACCGCGCGCTTCGCCGCGGCCAGCGCCTGCCGCGGCTGCGAGACGAGATGGTTTGCAAGCTCCCGCACCTCGGCCTCGAGTCGGTCGGCCGGCACCAAGCGATTGATGACACCCAGGCGATGCGCGTCCACGGCGGACAACGGCTCGCCAGTGAAGAACATCTCGTACGCGACGCCGGTGCCGGCCATCCGTGGGAGGAGCCAGCTAACGCCACCGTCGGGCGCCAGGCCGATGTTGATGAACGCCTCCAGGAGGTATGCCTCAGGCACCGCGATGCGGATGTCGCAAGCGAGCGCGTAGCTCGCGCCGATGCCGACCGCGGGTCCGTTCATCGCCGCGATGACCGGCTTTGGCATCGTGCGAAGGCGCGTGAGCATCGGCATGTACTCGTTACGGAGCACGTTGCCGACGTCCTCGGGCGTCCTCATTCCTGCGCCATCGCTGGCCATCTCCGTGACGTCCGCGCCCGAGCAGAACGCCCGCCCGGATCCGGTGAGCACCACGACTCGAACCGCGTCGTCGCGCTCCGCTTGCTTGATCGCCTCGCCCAGCTGCTTGCGCGTGACCGCGCCGATGGCGTTCATCTTCTCGGGACGGTTGAGCTGGATCAGTCCAACACCGTCGTGGACGTCGACTTTGACATGAACCTCGACTTCCGTGGCCATCAGAGGTGCCTCCAGTGGGCCGACCGAGAGATTCGGTGGCCAGGTGGTCCAGATGCTAGGCGCGAGCGAGCACCGGAGCGAGCGCATCCGTTGATGCGTGAGCGAGGAGCGGAGCTCGCAACAACGCAGATGGGCCGCATGGGCGCCGAAGATCCGGTCGGTATCGCTGGAGGCATCTCTTATTACCTTCCTTTAAACGTTGGTCTCCTCTTTTCCAGGAACGCCCGCATGCCTTCTTTTTGGTCTTCGGTCGAGAAGAGGAAGTAGAAGCTCTTGCGCTCCGCCACCAGTCCCTCAGCGAGTGGCGACTCGAACGCCTTGTTAACGGCCTCCTTGGCCATGCGCAGCGCAAGCGGCGGCTTATCAGCGAGCTGGCGCGCGACTCGCTTGGCGACCTCGATCGTCATCTCGGCCGGCACGACCTTGTTGACGATGCCAAGCTCCTTCGCGCGGCGCGCGGTGATCGGCGTGCCGGTCAGCACCGTCTCCATGGCCGCATACTTGCCGGCCGTTCGCGGCCATCTCTGGGTGCCGCCGGCGCCAGGAATGATGCCGAGGTTGATCTCCGGCTGCCCGAGTCGTGCGGAGTCGCCGGCGATGATCAGGTCGCACATCAACACGAGCTCGCAGCCTCCGCCCAGTGCATAGCCGTTCACGGCGGCGATGAGGGGCTTCGTGAAGGCTGCGATCCCGGCCCAGCGTCCGGTCTGGTCGCGGTGAAGCTGCTCGACGGCGGTGCGCTCCGCCATGTCGCCGATGTCCGCCCCCGCGGCGAAAACCTTGGGCCCCCCGGTGAGGACGACGGCGCCCACGCGGTCGTCGGCGTCGATGTCGCGCAGGGCCTGGTTGACCTCGCCGATCAGCTCGGGGCTGAGAGCGTTGAGGACCTTGGGCCGGTTCAGAGTGACCGTGGCGATGGGCGGCTCGACATCGACGGTTATGAACTCGTAGCCCATCCGGCCTATCATCGGCCATGTGGGGACGGCAACGCTAAGAGACTCCTACGGCCGAGTGGCAGACGACCTCAGGATCTCGATCACCGATCGCTGCAACTTCCGCTGCATCTACTGCATGCCGGCGGAGGGCTTGAAGTGGCTCAAGCGGGATGACCTGCTCCGGTTCGAAGAGATCGCGCGGCTGGCCAGGTTGTTTGTCGAGCGCTATGGCGTCCGGACGATCCGGATCACGGGCGGCGAGCCACTGGTGCGGATCAAGGTCGAGGAGCTCGTCGGGATGATCAACGACATCGACCCGACGCTCGACATCACGATGACCACCAACGGCGTGCTCCTGCGCGAGAAGGCCCAGCTCCTAAAGGATGCCGGCCTCAAGCGCATCAACATCTCGCTCGACACGCTAAACATGGACCGCTTCCATGAGATCGCGCGCAGCGACGCGTTTGTGCGCGTGATGGACGGCATCCGGGCCTCACGCGAAGCGGGGTTGTGGCCGATCAAGCTGAACATGGTGGTCATGAAGGGCAAGAACGACGACGAGGTCGTCGACTTCGCGCGACTGGCTCGCGACGAGGGCTATGAGGTGCGCTTCATCGAGTTCATGCCGCTGGACGGCGACAACATCTGGACCAACGAGCAGGTGGTACCGAGCCGGCGCATCCAGGAGCAGATCGAGGATCTGTTCCCATTGCAGCCGATTGCGGATCCGCGACCCGGACCCGCGACGCGCTTCAAGTTCGCCGATAGCGCACCCGGGGGCGTCGGCTTCATCTCCTCCGTCAGCCAGGCGTTCTGCACCACCTGCAACCGCATCCGGCTCACCGCCGAGGGCGGCCTGCGCACTTGCCTATTCTCGTTGCAGGAGACGCCGCTCCGCGACCTCATCCGTTCGGGAGTCTCCGACGAACACCTCGGTCGCGTGATCGAGACGGCCGTGTGGCGCAAGGAAGAGGGCCATCTGATCAACCAACCGGGGTTCATCAAGCCGGCCAAGAGCATGTCCCAGATCGGGGGATGATCCAGGAGCTCCACGCGGGAGCAACCAACCTCGCCTACCAGGCCATGCTCGAGCTCAGGCCGAACATCGGACCTGAGTCCGTGTTCGTCGACCACGTCGACAAGGTCCTGCGACCGGAGGGTTACCGGTTGGTCGGATTCTTCGTCGAGGCTGACGTCAATGCAGTCGCGGTGGCGGGGTTCCACCTCGATTCGGGGGTCGGTCCAGACCGAACGGACGCCCACCGCCTGTACTTCAGCAAGCGGATGCGAATCTCCGCCTTCCACTTCTCGCGCCCGGTCTGATCCGCGCTATTGCGGCTGCGGCCGTGATGCTAGTTGCCGCGTGCACCCAGCCCTCGCCTCCAACCTCGTCTCCATCGATTCCGACGCATTCGCCTTCCCCCGTTGTTGAATGCCGCTTGCCCATCGTTTGGAATCAGGCTTCGACGACGCACCATGCTTTCTTGGGCTATCCGGGCGGCGAGGTGAAGACCGTTGACGGCGCCGGAGACGTTTTTGATGCGCCGTATCAGCGATGGGTGCCGGGTCCGCGAGAGCTAGTCTCTCCCGACGGGTCGCGGTACACATACTGGTCGCTGTCGGGTACCACACCAACCAATTCCGAGATTCATGTCGTCGACGTCGTCTCCGGAGTAGATCGGATCGTCTACGACGGCGCGACCAACTATTGGCCGATCGCGTTCCCCGCCGATGGCATCTACGCACTGCACGCCATCAACCTCAAGCAAAGCTCTTTCGAGGGCCTGTTTCGCCTAGATCCCGCGGGCGGGGTTCCCGTCCGGGTGCCTGGGAGCGACCTCGCACCGCAGGCAAGGTGGACGCTCATAGGGGGCGGATCGGCGTGGGGTTTCGATTTGAAACCTGGTAGTCAACAGATCCTGTACATAGTCGAGCGGCTCGACCTGGCGACAGGCACCATCACCGATTGGCTCCACGAACCACCGAACCTTCAGCTGTCGCCGATCGGGCTCGATGCGCAGGGCCGTCTGTACATCAGCGATTTCTACGAGCTGTGGCGACTGGACGCGCCCAACGTTGAAGAGCAGCTTCTTAAACCCCCGCCCGTTTCAGGCCGGGTCGCCTTGAACATCTTCGTCGCGGATGCTCACGGGGAATGGATGGGTAGTTGGGGCGGCCTGTGGCATCACTCGGATCCCGACGGCGCGCGGCGGTTCACCGTCTCCACCGACCAGGACATGGTGGTGCCGGCAGGACCCTGCCTCTGAAGCCGCCTAAGCTAACGCTCGATGCTGCGACCCGAAGAAGCACAACGGCCGTACACAGTCACCGAGCT
>WNEZ01002637.1_pt1 | contig 19951 bp, 21 predicted proteins | sample 5400521 | NCBI WGS metagenome assembly WNEZ01 (sample SAMN13153339, study PRJNA577476) | soil metagenome | isolation source: 120 cm saprolite under Douglas fir tree site 2 hole 1 replicate 1 | place: USA:California | collected 2015-04-18 | reverse complement strand
CAGCGCCCCGTAGATCACCAGGTAAAAGCCGCTCTGGCCGTACTGCAAAGTGAAGTATTGTTGGGTCGGCTCTAAAAGCAGCGCGCCCAGGACGGGGCCGGCTATCGTCCCCAGGCCGCCCAGGAATGCCATTAACGCAATAGCTACATCGAAGGTGGCATCAAAGGCAGAGAATGGATAAATCGACTCGATGAAGTAGGCCCAGATGGCCCCCACCATGCCTACAATCAACGCGGAGATGACAAACGCCGCCAGTTTGGATGGTCCCGCCTTCACACCAAGGCCCAGCGCCCGGTCTTCGTCGTCGCGTATGGCCAGCAGCCCCAGGCCGTATTTGGAGTGGCGCACCCACCACGAAATGGCGATGGCAACCAGCAGCACGGCCAGGGTCACGTAGTAGAACGGAATATTGAAGAAGATACCGTTCCAATCACCAGGCGTGACCCACTGAAGCCCGACTAGCAACTGTTCTAGCTGGGTACTGAACGCGTCACTGCTCCAATTAGGGATGGGCAGGCCCAGGCCTATAGAACCATTAGTGAGTCCTGTCAGGTTATAAGCCAGCAATTGCAGGATAAAGAACATGGCGATGGTGATCACCACGAAGGTATGCCGTCGCACCCGCAGGGCGATCCAGCCGAGCGCAGCGCCGGCAGCGGCTGCCACCAGGCCAGCCACGGGAACAAGCAAGAAAGGGATGTAACCGCCCGGGATATGCCAGTCCTGGCACAAAATCGCCAGGGTATATGCGCCCACCCCGAAGTAGGCGGCATGGCCCAGCGCGATGTAGCCGGTGTAGCCTGAAAAGATATTCCAGCCGGTAGTAGCTACGACGAACAGCAAGGTAAAGACCGCAATGGTGGTCACAGCCGGATTGGGAAACAGCAGCGGGAAGCCAATGGCAAGCGCCAGCAGCACCAGCAGCCCAACCGTTTTAAAAATCCTCATTGCTTTCTTCCCCCCACTTGTCCAAGCAATCCCTGCGGGCGGATCAGCAGGATAACTACGAGCAGGATGAAAAAGACGGTGCTGGCCCAGACGGGCGACCAGACCACCGACGTGACGTCTTCGATTACTAACATGCCCAGGGAAGCAATCAGCGCGCCCTGTAAGCTGCCCATACCACCGAAGATGATGATGGCCAGCAGGCGCGAGATCAGGTCATAGGCGCTATTAGCGTTGAACGAGGTGGTTGCCCCGAACGCCATGCCTCCGGCGGCGGCCAGCGCGACGCCAATGCCAAAGGTTATGGCTGAGACGCGCTCGACATCGATGCCAACAAGTTCAGCCGCCGTGCGATTCTGCATCGTGGCGCGCAGGCTATGGCCGAATTTGGTGCGATAGAGCAACAGGTAGAGCACCCCCAATAGCACCACGGCCAGCAGGAAGCCAAACACATAAATGTACGAGAGATAGAAACCCGCCACCGGAAATGACGCCGTGATGTACCACGCATGCAGTTGGACGTAATCCGCCGAGAAAATGAGGTTGAGCACCCCTTCGATGATCAGCGCCACTCCGAACGTTACCAGGATAGAGAACATCGTGCGGTCGCGCCTGATCGGGCGGATAAACAGCAACTCGATCAGCACGCCCAGGACGAACATGAACGGCATTGTGATGAGCAATCCAACAAACAGGTCGATGTGCAGGTTTTGCTCCAGCACGTAGCTGAGGTAGGCGCCCAGGATGACCAGGGCTCCCTGTCCGATATTGATGATGTCCATGACCCCGAAAACTAGCGTCAGCCCGGATGCCATCAAGGCATAGACGCCTCCGGTCAGGAGTCCGGTGATGATTGCTTCGACAATAAGTCCCACAATAAGTCCTCTTTCCCTGCACAACCCTTTTTTCTTTCATTTTGTGCCGCCTGCGGCGGCACAAAATGAAAACTAATGAAGTAGTACTACGGCCAGTTAGGCTTGGGAAACTCAGGAGGGTTGGTCGCCTGGTTAGCTGGATACACAGACACCAATGAGCCTTTCTGCCATTGGAACAGGTATCCACTTGCCAGGATGTTTTCACCTTGATCATTGAACTTCACGTCTCCCTGCACGGACTGGAACGTATCACCCGAGTGCAGTTCAGCGATGAGTTTAGCATTATCGATACTGTGAATTTTGTTCACTGCCTGAACCAGAACCTGTCCCACGGCGTAACCTTCTGCCACGTCGGAGCTAATGCCATCGGCTGTGCCGCCATAGGCCGCCAGGTAGTTTTGGACCATCTGCGCGTTCTGGAAGGTGTTGATCGTCGGGTACCAGCCGCCGTTAGGAACGAAGATCCCCTCCGCGGCAGGGGCGCCACCAATAGCTTTGGTGAATTGACTGCCCTGGTCCGGTCCCGCTGTAGCTATGAGGGCCTGTGGATTGTAGTGCTGCTGCTTGAAGGCCTGTATAAAAGCGGTAATGTCAGGAAGCAACGTGCCGGTAACTACAACCTGTGCCTTCGCGGCGATCATCTTTTGCGCGATGGGAGTAAAGTCTGTGGTTTCTGACGGGTACACCTGGTAAGAGACCGTTTTGACCCCCCCCTGCTCCAGCAGTTGTCGCGCAGTATCGACCTGTGGCTGGGTAAAGGGATCATTCTGGGTGGCATAGGCCGCGGTTGTGGGTCGCTGCGATGCCGGCAGTGACAGGATATACTGCGTAAAGCTGACCACCAGGTTGGCGACAGGCGGCGAAACGTCGAAGAGGTTGTGCAGTCCCTGGGTAAAGACAGAGGGACCACCGCCGGCGCCTTCGATCATCGCGTACCCATAGCGGTTAGCCACGACCGAGGCCGGTTTCGTCAGCAAGGTGGAGAACGGCCCAAGTATCAGATCGTCGTGGTTCACCGTGATCAGTTTCTGGTAGTTAGTAACGACCTGCGTCGTGCTGCTGGCATCAGAAACGATATCCAATTTGACCTGGCGACCAAGCAGGCCACCATTTTTGTTGACAGTGTCTGCCCAGAGTTGATATCCCTGCTGGAAGGCTTTGCCATCGGCGGAGAAATCACCTGAAAGTGATAGTGAAATACCGATTTTGATGGGACCTTGCGGCTGGCTGGTTGGGGTTGGGGATGTGCTCGTGGTACCTCCACCACAAGCGCTGAGTACAAATAGCGTTACAATGAACACGCCTATCGTGCTCATGAACGTTCTTGGACGCGATGCGTAGCGTCCTATCATGGTTGTCCTCCTTACTTTTTTACGGGGTAACAAAAATAGCTGTCTCTGGCCCTAAATACCATGTGCATGGCATTTTGAGCAATTTTTAATGTCGTTCCTGCTTAAAGATTATGCGGGAAACGACCAGGGGATTTCCATGCCCTTCCTCACAATGATACGTTTCTCAGCTTGCTTAACTTTCTACCTCCTTGTAATTTATCCTAAAAGTCCTAGTGGTTCCTCTATGAGAGCTGCCACCGTATCCAGGAATTGCGCCCCTCGAGCGCCATCTACAGCCCGGTGATCGCAAGAGAGAGTCAGCAGCACCATGGGCTGTACTGCTGGCTGACCATTTACGGGCACAACACGCTCAGCAATGCGACCTACGGCCAGAATAGCGACCTGTGGTTGATTAATGATTGCATTGAAGGCATCTACACCGTACATGCCCAGGTTGCTAATCGTGAAAGTGCCGCCGCTTATATCTTGTGGCCGGAGTTTCCCGACCTGGGCTTTCGTCACCAGTTCCTCGCGCTGCTGGGCAATCTCGCCTAGGCTTAACTTGTCTGCCTGGTGAATAACCGGAACCACCAGTCCTTCCTCCACAGCTACTGCTAACCCGATGTGTACCTCCTGCTTCAGGGTTACTTTGCCCTCGCTCCATGAAGCATTGAGGCGCGGGTGCATGCGCAGCGCCGCCGCCACGATTTTTACCAGCAGGTCTGTATAGGTTACTTTTGCCGCAGACCGCTTCAGCGTTTGCTCCCGCCATGCAATGAGTCGACCTGCATTGACCTCGCGCACAAGGTAGAAGTGTGGTACGCTCGTCCAGCTCTGGGTGGTGCGCTCGGCCATAATGCGCCAGATATTACTCAGAGTCAATTCTCCGGCAATTGTTGCCTGAGAGTCCTCGCGGGCGGGGACAGGTCCCGCCCCTACATGTACGGGCGACCCTTGCGGTCGCCCTGCCGCCAGAACATCCGCGGCCAGTACAGCTCCTTCTGGCCCACTTCCCTTAATAGCTGTGATATCTTTGCCCTGTTCACCTGCCAGCCGACGCGCCTTAGGCGAAGCGGCTGGCAGGCGAGGCTGGCTGTAGAGTGCCAATTCATTGAGCACGTCCGGGATGTCCTTTTTCTGGTCCTGGATATATGCCAGCACGTCTGCTTTTTGAATACGTCTTCCCAAGGGTGTAATCAAACTCAAGTCCACGTTGAGGTCAGCAGCAATGCGCTCAGCCAGTGGGCTAATTGCAACACCGGAGGTGCCACCAGCTCCGGTACGCGGCGCCTCATGCCCATCTGTAGAGGCTCGAACCATCGTGCCTTCGCGGGCGGGGGCAAGCCCCGCCCCTACATTTCGCAGCCCTCGCCCTTGCGGCGGTGGCGGCTCACCTGGCGCCACGTGCCTCAAGTTCAACCGTGGCCTTATCAGTCTCGATCTCCGCCAGCGGCTCACCTTTTATCACCTGCTCGCCTTCAGCTTTAAGCCAGCGTACTACTTTTCCCGTTTCCTGGGCCATACCCAGGGCGGGTAAGACGACATTCGTAGCCATTGTGGGTCTCCTGTAATTGTGGGCGACCGTTTAAAATATTGGTTATCGTTAAATGCAAGGGCGACCGCGTAGAGTGCCGATTGATCGAGCACGTGGTCGCCCCTACATTTAACGACTCGTCCCTATTGCGCCAGCTTCCATAGGCGCTGCCTGGTGACCGTTGGCAAGAACATTCAGATGGGACTGCGTTTCACGCGTTGTAGGCAGTGGCCCTGTGACAGTGTAATAACGCACCCCCGCGATCATCAGTTCCTCGGCAGGAAAGCGTGTAATAACCTCGCAGCCATCCTTCATTACCACGAGCTGTTCCTCGATGCGCGCCGCCGACCAGCCGTCGGATGCAGGCCAGAACGTCTCGAGGGCGAAGACCATGCCTTCCTCGATTACTTCTGGATACTCAAGCGAAACCAGCCGGCTGAAGATCGGCTTCTCCCAGATAGCGAGCCCAACACCATGCCCGTATTGGAGTGCGAAGGCAGCTTCTTCGTTCGGGAAACCAAACTCCTCTGCCTTCGGCCACAGCTTCACCACTTCAGTAGTTGTGACCCCCGGCTTAATCGCATTGATGGCGATGTCCAGGATATAGCGACAGCGCTTATAGGCATCCACCATCGCCTGCGAGGCGCTCCCAATGGCGAATGTGCGGTAGTAGCAGGTGCGATAGCCATTATAACTATGCAGGATATCGAAGTATGCAGGATCGCCTGGGCGTAATGCCCGGTCGCTGAAGACGTGCGGATGGGGACTGCAGCGCTCGCCAGAAATGGCATTGACGCCTTCCACGTGTTCTGAGCCCAGGTCATACAATACTTTGCTTACCAGGCCGACGCACTCATTCTCGCGTATGCCGGGTTTCATGGCGCGGTACAGTTCATCGTAGGCGGCATCTACCATCATGCAGGCTGTATTGAGCAGAGTGATCTCATCCTGGGTCTTGATCACGCGTGCTTGCTGCATCAACTGCTGGCCGTCCACCACTTTGATGCCTTCAGCCTGCAGGGCAAACAACACCGGTAATTCAATTGCGTCCACACCCACAGGTTCGTTGAGCAGTCCACGCTCTTCCAATTCGATGCGTATTTTGCGCGCTACATCCTCAGCACGACCAGCTTCCGGCAGCATCGCGCCTCGCAGGGTAGAAATACCAGCGCGAGAACGCCCATCCAGCCACGGGCAATAGAGCTGGTGGTGCCGCGCTGCCGAGCCGAAGTCCCACATGATTGGTTCAGCATCCTGCGCGAGCAACGTGAAACGCGCCAGTTTGTCCATGGCCCAGGTGCCGATATGCGTGGCCGTGATGTAGCGCACGTTGTTCATATCGAAGCAGAGCAAGGCTCCTAGCTCGGATGCCTTGAGCAACTTCTTAATCCGGGCCAGGCGTTCTGTACGTAATCGCTCGAAGTTGACTCGTTCTTCCCAGTCTACACCCATCAGGCCATAGGTTTTTACTGCCATGCTTCGCCTCCTCTAAATAGAGCATTGCTCAGGCTCGACCACATAACGTTTTGGCCAACTCTGCCACAGATTTCGCTGTAGGAACGGTTTGATCTTCCAGCACCGGCGAAAAAGGTACAGGGACATCCATTGCTCCCATTCGCTTGACCGGGGCGTCAAGGTAATAAAAAGCACCATCGGCGATTACCGAGGCAATCTCAGCCGTCACACCATAGCGCTCGTACCCTTCATCTACTACGATTGCCCGGCTGGTCTTCTTCGCAGACTCAATCAGCGTATGGGTATCGAGGGGAGAGGTGGTACGAGGATCAATGACCTCGGCGCTGATTCCCAGCTTTTCAAGCAGCTCTGCAGCGGCTAAAGCGACCTGCACCATGCTGCTGGTCGCCACGATGCTGACATCACTGCCTGGACGTTTGATATCGGCAACACCAAAGGGGATGGTGTAATCACCATCAGGCACAGGCCCTTTGAGTTGATACATCATCTTATCTTCAAAGAAAATCACGGGATTGTCATCGCGAATGGCTGTTTTCAGCAGGCCCTTTGCATCATACGGCGTCGCAGGAAGCGCTACTTTTAAGCCAGGTACATGGCTCACCCATGCGTGAAGACTCTGGCTGTGTTGCGCTGCGGAGCGGCGAGTGGCCCCCAGGGTAGTACGTACAACCATTGGCACCTTGAGTTTGCCACCGGACATGTAATGGACCTTGGCAGCCTGGTTCACAATTTGATCCATCGCCAGGCCTATGAAGTCCCCGAACATGATGTCCACGACCGGGCGCATGCCGGTCATGGCTCCTCCTACCCCCAGGCCCGTGATACCAGCTTCCGAGATCGGCGAATCGATCACCCGCTCTGGCCCAAATTCATCTACCAGGCCAGAGAGCACTTTGAATGGCGTCCCGGCTTCGGCTACATCTTCACCGATAACAAATACACGCGGGTCACGACGCATCTCTTCGGCCAGAGCCTCGCGAATGGCCTGGCCAAGCGTAATTTCCCGTACCTGTTGACCTTCCCGGGCGGGGGCAAGCCCGGCCCCTACATGTAGGGGCGAGGCTTGCCCTCGCCCTTGCGAACTAAGCATAGACATCCTGATTTACCTCGCTTGGATCTGGAAACGGCGCGTCCAGCGCGAATTGGACTCCTGCCTCGACTTCGCTACGTACTCGTTGCTCTATCTTTTCAAAAGTGCCTGTGTCAGCCATACGCTGTTCAATCAGCCACTGGGAAAGCAGTCCCAATGGGTCGCGTTGCGATTTCCAATGCTCTTCCTCTTCTTTCGAACGATAGTACGAGCGTGCAACGTCGCCTACGTGATGGCCGTAGAAGCGATAGGTTTGGCAAAGTAAAAATGCTGGTCCTTCGCCCCCCCTGGCTCGCTCTACTAGCCCCCGCGCCGCGTTGTAAACCGCTCGCACGTCCTGACCATCCACTTCCTCGGTGAGAATGCCAAAAGCCCGCGGCCTGGCGCTCATTGTGCCCGCCGTTGTCTCAGAGAAGTGCGTGTATTCATTGTACAGGTTATTCTCACAGACGTAGATCACGGGCAGCTTCCATAGCGCTGCCATGTTCATCTCCTCGTAGAGCACTCCCTGACCCAGCGCCCCATCGCCAAAGAAGCACACCGCCACCTGATCCGTGCCGCGCATTTTGCTCGACATAGCGGCTCCCGTCGCAATACCGGCACTTCCCCCTACAATTGCATTCGCGCCCAGGTTACCGGTGTCCTGGTCGGCGATATGCATGGAGCCTCCCTTCCCCCGGCAGTAGCCCGCTTCCTTGCCGAGTAGTTCAGCGTACATGCGATCGACAGAGGCTCCCTTCGCCAGGCAATGTCCATGGCCGCGATGTGTGCTGGTAATGTAATCATCACGCCGTAGCGCTGCGCATACTCCTACTGCCACAGCCTCTTCGCCGCTGTACAGGTGCGCCAGCCCGGGCATTTTGGCACTGGTATACAATTCATTGACATGCTCTTCAAAGACGCGGATCTTGAGCATTTGCTCGTACATAGACAGCCATTGTGTACGGTCGCCTGCTAACGGCGCATGCTCTTCTTCCGGCTCAGAAGCCCTGGGTTGCAACATTACTTTGCTCCATTGTGAGACCATCACAGGTAAGTTAACAGTAGCAGTTCACTCGTCCAGTCCGGCCATCTTTGCCAGTACTTTGAATACAATGGCAAAATCATGTTTTGCCAATCCCATAGCGCGTGCAGCGGTGAGAAACTCGTTGCTAACCGCCACCGTTGGTAACGGCACATCAAGTTCTCGCCCCAGCTCTAACGCCAGCAGCATATCTTTCTGCATCATATTCACGTCGAACCAGGCTTCCTCCGGCATATTGAGGATGGATGGTGCGCGATACTTCAGCGAAGGCGAGGCGATAACACTGTTGAGGATTACTTCGAGGGCAGTCTCGCGCGGGATACCCCCCTTTTCAGCTAGAAGCAATCCCTCGCAGAAGGCCAGAAACTGCACTTGCAGGTTCAGGTTAATAGCGATCTTCATCAAGACTGCCTGGCCATTGTTACCCACGTAGTTTACCTTTGGCCCGATTGCCAGCAAAATCGGCTTGACTTGCTCGTATATTGCCTGCTCTCCTCCAACCATGAGTGACAGGTTGCCTTGTTCAAGAGTAATCACACTGCCAGACACGGGTACATCAAGCATATGCGCTCCCGTTGCAGCTACCCTGGCAGCCACTTCTCTGGATTTGCTGGGGCTGACAGTGCTCATATCGATATAGATCTTACCTTCTCCCAGACCGGCCAGTATGCCATTGTGACCGCCTACTACTTCCTGCAACGCATGCGTATTTGTCACCATAGTGAAGGTCACATCGGCCGTTGCGGCGACTGCGCGGGGCGTATCGCCCCACTTCATTCCAGCATCCAGTAACCACTGGGCCTTCGACCGGGTGCGGTTATAGCCAGTGACAGTATAGCCAGCGTCAAGGAGTCGCTTGACAACTCGACTCCCCATCGTACCCAGGCCAACGAAACCAATATGAGTCATAGACGACCTCCGCATTTAATTAGTCAGCTCTTCAAAGGTTTGCAGCGCCAACGTCGTCACGGACTTGTCGCAGGTGAGCATGCATAGCTTGACGAGCAGCCTCCGGGTCGTGCCGCGTGATGGTGTTCAGCAGGCGTTTGTGATGAACCTGCCCGCGCTGCGGGCCGCCTTCTACAGAAAAAATCTGCTTGCGCTGTTCGCTAAGCAAGTCAACAATAGAGTCTAGAAGCGCAAGGATAAGCGTATTCCGGGTTCCTTCGGCTAAAGCGCGGTGAAAATCGTTATCGGCTGAAATATATGCATCAGCGTTATTGAGGTTAGCATCCATTATCGCCACTGCCTCCCGCATGGCAGCGATATGTTCCTCAGTTGCCCGTACAGCAGCCATGGCAGCAATCTCAGGTTCGAGGATTTCGCGGACCTCAACCAGGCTGCCCGAATTTACTGCCTGGCCGATTCTCATCATCAGGCCAAGCGAGTGTCGCATAGCACGAGAGGTACCATCAATAACGATAGTACCCCGGCCTGGACGCATATCAACCAGCCCCTTCTGCGCGAGTGATTTCATCGCTTCACGCACCGCCGTGCGGCTGGCATGAAACTGTTCAGCTAATTCGCGTTCAGTTGGTAAGCGATCGCCGCTGTGCAGCTCGCCGCTGAGGACGCGCTGCTCAATCTGCTGCGCGATTTGTTCAAATACCTTGCTTGGTTGAATGGGGGTGTACATACTCTTCATCTCTGCATAACCTGGTCTTGTTCGCAATGATTGGTATGATCATCCTACAATACTCTCTCTCAGTTGTCAAATTTTATGCCACGCATAACCTTTTCGTAATGAATCCACTCTCCTGCTTGTTCGATTAGGCATAAGACAGCCCCATTCAATTTTTCACAGTGAAAAATCGAGTGGGGCTACGTTGACCTGTCTCATTTCAACTCTAGCAAAACAATCAGTGTTTCGGATTTTCTCCCCAGACGGTAAGATAGTGCCAGATTGCAGAAAAATCATCCGCTAGAGCCTCCATGAGCAATTGCTGATAGACTCGATCAAACTCCTCTTCTGTCGCGATCCCTAATTTCAGGAACAGGGGCTTTAACAACTGAAGAGCAACCGTGAAATTTTCGTAGAAGGCTCTATGAACGTCAGTCCCTACGGAAAAATCGATAGCGGATGCTCTTTGCCGGATGTTCTGGCAACCTGCCTCGCGCAGGAAACGCCCCAATACCGGGGTGATAGCGATCTGGCGGCCATCCGGAGAAAAGCTTTGTCCAGTTCGCTGGAGGGCACGTGTGAGCATACTTCCCATCTGCTCAAACGCAGGACTGGTGGTGATGGGCACCTCGGCTTCGGTCAAGCGGATGGTGCCGCCGGGCCGAGAGAGCCGCACGCACTCCTGGATGAGTTTCGGCCAGGCTGTTTTCGGCATAAAGGTGGCAATATAGCGTGTGTTGACCAGGTCGAAGGCACTGTCGAGAAAGTCCAGAGGCTTGAGCGCATCCATCACCTGGAAGGTGGCATTTTCCAGTCCCTGGGATCGTGCCTGGGTGCGTGCGTACTCGATCATGGTGCGGCTGATGTCTATCCCCACGATCTGTATCTTGGGATACTGGTAGGCCATTTCGAGGACCCAGCCTCCAGGGCCGCAGGCAATATCAAGGATATCGTGCATGGTTGAGATGTCATCTCGCTCCGGGAAAATTCCTCCCATGCCCCGTGTAATCAGGCGGTCTTGATTCATTAAGCGGGCCATCTCCGCCCCGCTTTCAGGATCAATGATATACGTGTTTCCGTTTGTTGGAAGCTCGGCTGGCATAAAAATCCTCTTTCTTATGCTGTTTCCGCTTGTATCACTAGTATAGCAGAGTTGTAGCGCAAATGAAAAGTTTACCTATAACCTTTTGGTTATAGGTAATATACATAATCCCTATCCTATCTCATAGACTTTCCTTGAAGGAGCCTGTTAGACTTATTTTAGACAGAATAAACAAAATCAGCGCCCTCACGAAAACGCCTGTGGGAGCGTTCTGAATAAGGTTTCAAGGAGCCTACTCATGATTGCACATAAGAGGAAGACGGCCAGCGCCGCTGTACAGGAAGCAGTGCGAGTGCTTCACCAGAATCGCTTGATCAATACATCAGTACGACGCTGGGTTTGCGAGGCCTGTGGCATGGTACATACCGGCTCTGCTATCCGAGCATGTGATAGCTGTGGCAAGACGACTGCCCTGGTGCAGCAAGCAGACCCCCACCTGGAAATGCGCAGCCTCTGGTAGGGCATCCTCCAGGATGCCCTCTACATCTTTTGCCTGGATTGCCGTACCGCCTCAAACAACACAATCCCCGCAGCCATTGCCGCATTCAAAGATTCTACGCCGTTCGCCAGTGGAATGCTCACTGTCAGCGTCGCCAGTGATTGTGCTTCCTGGGATGGTCCATGTGCCTCATTGCCGATGATCAACGCGAAGGGCAACGTCAGGTCTTGTTCGTAATACAAAAGTGTGCCGCCTGCCTCTGCCAGGAGCACACGCGGCGCCTTCCCACAATGTTTTGCCGCCTTTTCTGCGATGGCCTGCCAGGAGAGATCGGCCTCGATGGGTAATGCGACGTGAGCGCCTGCCGCAGCGCGTACCACCTTGGGGCTATAGCAATCAACGCAATTGGAGGTAAGCAGCACAGTATCCACGTCAGCGGCAAGCGCCGTGCGTAGGAGTGTTCCCATATTGCCCGGGTCGGCTATATCATCGAGGATCAAAAGGCAGGGCCGCTTTACAGCAGGTCTTCGCGCACGTAGCCGGTCAGCTTTGAAGAGTTCGAAAGGTAAAACGCTCACCACGCCAGGCGTCGTTTGAACGTCTCCCAGCGCCTGCATGACTCGCTCGTTGACCTCGACCAACCCCTCGTGCGAAATACCTGAATCATACATAAGGCGAGCAAAGAGCGCCCTCCCCTTTGCGCTATGCTGCAACACCTCTGCCTGGTAGTAGACCTCTTGCGGCACTATGCCGGCATCCAGCAGCGCTTCGAGCAAGTGGATGCCTTCCATTAAAAAGAGGCCGCTTTTCTTGCGGCCTCGCGTTGTATGCAGGTCACGCAACTTACTGATGCGTGGGTTACTGGGACTGGTGATCAGCGTCATTTTGCTAGCTAGTTGCTTCCAGCGCGGCTTTGACGATTGCGCTGAATGCCGCCTCGTCATTTACAGCCATCTCGGCAAGGATCTTGCGGTCTATATCGATATTGGCAGTGTGCAGGGCGTGTATTAACCTGCTGTAGTTCACGCCGTGCATTTGTGCAGCGGCATTGATGCGTATAATCCACAGGCGGCGCATATCGCGCTTGCGAGTGCGGCGATCGCGATACATGTATGCCATCGAGTGCATCAGGGATTCATGCGCAGGACGGATGAGCCGCTTGCGTGTGCCTCGATGGCCTTCAGCCATCTCTAGAATCTTCTTATGTTTCTTGTGTGCCGGGACACCACGTTTTACCCTTGGCATTGTATGTATTTACCCTCCATTCGATTTCTTCAAAGCGCCCTAGAAGGCGTAAGGAAGTAGACGCTTCATACGGCGTGTATCGCTTTTTGCCAGCGGGAAGTCCTTGTCCATCGAACGGACGGATTCGGGTGACTTGTTGCGGCGTAGATGACTGGCCGCTACTTTGCGGCGCATAATCTTACCAGAGCCAGTCACTCTGACTCGTTTTGCCATTGCTGTGTGTGTTTTTAATTTCTGCTTCATGACTTTCTTTCTTCTCCAGCGGGGATTCCAGCCTCAAATTCGCTCAATAACCGTTGCTCCTTCAAAGGCGCAGAGAAGCCTTTCTCCAGAACGAACCCCGTGTGCCCAAGGAGTATAGCATACTTCGATCGGTTTACGCAATAGCTGACCTGACCTCTAACTACCTTTTGCGCGAAGGCCAGGAAGGTCGCGATGGCCACGACGGACGTGAAATCCACGATGGGCGCGACAATCTTTTCGCCCTTCTCGCAGCGGGCTCTGTATCATTGGCATGTACCATCTGCCACGTTGAGGTAAAGAACAATGTCCATCCCCATAACAGGAGTGGCAGGCCAACCGTGACCAATCCCTGGCCAGGCCACGCTGGCTGCCAGAGCCAGTAGTAGTAGCTAAGCGCAGCTCCCATAGCCAGCAGCATAGCCAGCAGGGTCGTGCCGGCACCTGTTGAGCAGATGGCCAGTGCCAGTGGCAGCAGCGCATACCATGGCCAGTACAAAGGAAAGAATACCAGCAGTACCAGGAACAGCCAGCTATTGAGCAATAATGCGAGCCTCAGCGTGTCAGCCAGCCAGAGTCCAAAGAGCAATAGGCCAGCTACAGCCACCGCGGCCAGTACGATCCAATGCTGTGGTGAGATCAGCCAGGACAGCGGCGCTGGGAACCTCAATGGCAGATTGAGCAGCGCAGCATCGAGCGAATTGACAGCGCTATTGGGTAAAAAAGTTTCTCGTAGACTATCTATAACTCCGGCTACACCCCATCCCTGCCAGTATGGGGTATAAGCCAGGGCCATCACCAGCGCGGAAACGCAGATTAACCCGAGCCACCACAGGAAACCTTCTCCCCGGCGCATGGCGCGTGCCTCTTTTCCAAGCAGGCACAAAAAAAGTGGCAGTAACAGGAGACACCAGAAGTTAGTCAGCGTCGCCAGCAGCAAAAATACCCAGCTTAACATCAGAGAATTGCGTTGAAACAGAAAGACTGCTAGTAGTACGAATAGCACAACTACCACAGTCTGGTGCATCTCAGCTACGCTCATCAGGAGTACAAGCGGGTTCCAGGCATAGAGCAGCGTGCCAGTGATACGTGCTTCTGGTTTCAGCTTCGCCAGAATTGTCCAGATCAGTATCGCATTTACCAGGTGTGCTATTAACCCCAACAGGCGGAATCCGATCATAATATTAGCCACACTTGCCCCAGCGGGTAGTGCTACCAGAATACTCAGGTCAATCCACACCGGCCCATAAACTATGGCATCTTGCACTCCTTTGAGTAGGGCTGTGTACAGAACGTCGTGCGGAAAGGCCGCCTGAGTGACCAGGTAGGGATTGACGTGATACACCAGGATCATGCGACCCTTGAGGCCGTAGAGAAACAAGTCATGTGACATCATGCCGGGTACACACAGGTATGTCAGGCCAAAAATGCCCGTCAAAATCAATATCGTCGAAAAGATGATGTGTGTCTGAGCAGCAGAAAGCCGTTCCTGGGTAACCCGGTTCCCCACACGAGCGGCCAGTAGCACTGGCACGAACGCACATGCAAGCAGTAAACCGAGCAAGTTAGCACTTCCACTTTTTGACGGGTCAAGCGCGGGTATATGTGCCAGGGCCCGGGTCAGGAATGGTAACCAGGTTGTCCAGTAGAGGTGCGGTAACCAGGGAAATACTCCCAGCAGTGCCTGCCTGGCTGCCGCGTTTTTCGTGACAGTGCTTGCCAGCAGTGGGTAAAGTGCCAGGTACAATCCTTCAAGCGCCACCCCTAAAGCGAGCAACTTCAACGTAGCTTGACGCACATGGTCTGGTCGCTTTTTGCTCGGCGGCGGTAGTATATTTTTTTGCGCGGGTACAAGAGTAGGAGCTATGGATGATGTGGTGCCCGGAAGCATTGGCTGCGTTCTTGGTGCGCGTACCGGGCGTGGCGCCCGGTCCCCAGGGTACTGCTGCATGTTTCCACCAATTGCATCGTGATTGCCTGCGTGCTCAGTTTTTAGTTACAGTATGGGCCATAGATCGACCCCCTGTCAATAAAATATGATCGTCACCGGCTGCTGCGACCATCTATTATTACAAAACGTGCCGCAGTTTCCGCTTTTCCGTTTTTCTACAGTATAAAAAGAATAGGACATTTGGAAGTGGCCCAGCAGGTATTGTGAATATTCATAGGCGTATCAAAATGTCCAGTTCTATTGTCAAATGTAGTGAGCGATGCTATAATAGCGTAGTGTTTTCACACTCCTAGATGTGAGAGAGTCGCACACGAAGCGGCTTCTCATCTGAGATTGAAACATCACTGCATCGACGTCATGCCGATGCTCCACCTGCTCCGGCATACACCGCGAGGTCGGACCGGACGCAAACCCAAAGGAAGGAGGTGACTTCGTGAGGCGAGATTACGAAATCGGTTATATTCTCAACCCCGAAGTCAACGAGGAGCAAACACGCGCTATTCTAGAGCGTATCGAACAAATTGTGGCCAATTATGATGGCCAGGTTCTCAAGGTGAATCAATGGGGGCGTCGTAAGCTAGCTTACCCTATTGAGCATCATCGTGACGGTTTCTACGTGTTTATTGATACGATCCTGACCCCTGAGACCGTAACTGAACTGGATCGTACCCTCAAGGTTTCTGAAGAAGTCCTCCGGCACCTCATCAAGCGGCGTGATCCCAAGACTGTACAGAAGGAACGCGAGGCTCGCGCAGCAGCAGCGGCTGCTTCGACACCTGCTGCGCCCGCAGTGCAGGCAGAGGCGGAACCCGAGGCGGAGATACCGGCGCCCGCGGGCGAGGAAGCAGAACTGCCCGTGCTGCTGACCCCCGAGGAAATCGAAAACATTCCGCCCGCTATAGAGGAAGAAGAAGCCATCGAGGCGTAATGACGATACATTGGGTATGGTCGCCTAATCTTAGGGAAGAGTTGTGTCAGGGTCTATGACGTCGAAAGGATCTTGAACCATGAACAAAATTATGCTGATCGGCAACCTGGGAAGAGACCCCGAAATGAACGTGACCTCGGACGGTACGCCCTTCACAAAGTTCACACTAGCTGTCAACCGGCGTACTAAGTCAAGCAGCGGCGAGCGACATGAGGAGACCGAGTGGTTTAACATCGTTGCCTGGCGCCAGCTCGCCGAGACCTTCAATACTTACCTGCACAAGGGCTCGAAGGTCTACATCGAGGGCCGCCTGACGCAGCGCAAATACACCGACAAAAACGGTGTTGAGCGTACAATGATAGATGTTGTTGCCAGCGATTTTGAGTTTCTCACCCCGAAAGGGACGCAGGGCAGCTCCGGCGACTTCCTGGCCAGTGGAACTGGAACTGAGGAAAGCTTTTCCCTTGACTCGGAAGAATTTCCCTAAGAACGCGGGCGCACATTCCCTTCTAATCATTTAGAGGAGAACCATCCGTGCAGAGACGATCTGAAGGCGCCCCACGTCGCGAACGACGTGAGGGCGGACGCGGTGAGCGCACATCTCGCCGCAAAATTTGCCAGTTCTGTCATGACCATGTGCGTGAAATCGACTACAAGGAAGTGGGCCGCCTTAGCAAACAGCGCTACATTTCCGATCGTGGTAAAATTGAACCCCGTCGTAAGACAGGGACCTGCGCCAAACATCAGCGCCGTCTCAGTGTAGCTCTTAAACAGGCGCGACAAATGGCCCTGCTGCCCTACACGGCAGAACATATGCGCGGCGCGTAACCTGGAAGTAGGCGGCACGAGGGTCAGGAACCCTATCCCGTAAACGGGATGGGCTTGTAAACTGTTCGGCGTTTTAGCCGAGGCTGCTACAAGCTGCTACCTGACCAGGCAAAGTCACGGAAACGTACTACGTTAGCAGTAAGTGTTCAAGAACACACCTATGGATGACCTGTCCAGTCTGTAGCTCTGTAACTTGTGGGTTAAACAGATGTATCGAGGTTAAGTCAGTGCTCACAAGAAAGTACCGGCTGCTAACATTGCCGAGGACAACGTTACCTGATGCGGCAGCGATGCCTCATTACGAGGTACGAGGTGAGAGGCCGCATGTGTTCTCACCTCCCCTTCGGGGGCCTTTCTTTCCTTCCATCCTATGCATGGGATGGGCATCCAGAAAGGATTTTCTATGAAGAGTCAGACGGCGCGTCCGGCGCAGCGTTCTAAGAACCAGCGGCCAGCGCGTTCCATCAAACAAAATAAATATGTTAAACAGACGGCGCATGTGGAGGCGCGGCGTGATGGCAAACCTCTTATTTTTGGATGGGGAGGCCATCTTTCGCACAATGAGAAAGTAAAAATCCAACGCCGCGCCACCTGGGTTACTGCCAGTGTTTTTCTGCTCCTTATCATCGCAGTGGTTGCCGGCTTCTGGATCAACATCAACGTAATCACGCCTGGGCTGCTGATCACTACTGTCAACGGCCACGGTATCACTCAAGCTCAGTACCGTAAGTTGGTAGCGTTCAAAACCGAGCTTGAGAACAACAAAATAAATGGGCCGCACGGCCTGATCACTCAACGTAAAAACCTGGAGAAGCAGACCTCCCAGCTACAAACCTCCATTGATAATGACACCAAACAGATAAATAGTCTGAACGCTCAGATCCAGAAACTTCCTGCCAGTGCGACTACGCAGCGCAGTAACCTGAAGGCCCAGGTGTCCGGGTTACAGGAGAGGGTTATTGAAACGCAGGCTAAGGTGACCGTTCTGAACCGGCAACTCAATACACTGACCCAGGCCTCTATCCCGCAGGAGCAACAGTTCTTCACGCAATCACAGATTGGCAATGATAGCGCTGCCTGGCTGCAGGAAGACGAAATTATTCGCGAATGGCTCGCAACACAAAGTAAAGCCATTCAGACAAAGATCGATCCATCCGCGAGCGCAATCAATCGCGCCCTGAATGCTTTCAAAGCCGACTTCCCGGCAACAAGCAGCTATAGCCATTTCCTCGGCCAGGATAATGTGAGCAATGACGATATGTATGCGATGATGGCTATAAAGCTGCGTCGTGACAACATTCAAAACTACCTGGCATCGCTGGTGGTATCGCCAACCTACCAGGTATTGGCTCGTACCATGACGATTGATACCCTGGCCCATGCCCAGGACATACTCAAGCAGCTCCACAAGGGCGCCGACTTCGCCAAGCTTGCTGCAAGTAAAGCGTCTGTAGACTCCAGCACGAACACCAAAGGCGGAAGTCTTGGCTGGCTGGCTCGTGGCCAGTATGCCCAGACGGAGCAGTCGGCTGTGGTGGAAAACTGGATGTTTGACCCTGCACGTAAATTGTATGAAATCAGCCCGATTCTGACAGAAAATGGCGCCTTTCATATCGTGCAAATTCTAAATGTTGACCCGGCTCGTCCCGTAGACAGTGCAACACTGCAGACCTTGAAAAATAACGCCCTCGCGGACTGGATATTCATACAGCGTACCATCCTTGGTTCTAAGATCACTTCACCTGATCAAACCAGGCTCTTTGATACACAGAACCTGCCACCGGATTTGCCTTCTAGCGCTCCGGGCCAGGCGCCCGGCGCTCCCAGCGTTCCTAATGGCGGCAGCTTGCCTACAGGTCCATAGCCTGCAGGGCTGGGCTCGCCCCAGCCCTGTGAGCGTTTTTGCACCATTTAGATTACAGAAAAACTACCATGGCTACCTGCACAACTCAGATAAGTACGGCTCCAGTCCAGCGCCTTCTAGAGACGGTTTCTCTCTACCTGCATATTCCGTTCTGCCATACCCGCTGTCACTACTGTGACTTCAATACCTATGCCGGGATTCTCCCCTTGCGCGAGCCATACGTACAGGCGTTGCAGATTGAGATAGAGCAGGCCGGGAAGTTAGCGCGGCGCCCTGATGGTACAGCGCGGCATGCACGTACTATCTTTTTCGGTGGCGGCACACCCAGCCTGTTGAGCGCAACACAAACGAGACACCTGCTACATGCCTGTCGTAGTGCTTTCGCTCTCGATGAAGATGCCGAGGTTACGCTAGAGGCAAATCCTGGTACGCTCACCCTGGAGCATCTCATCGAGCTACGAACTGCCGGTATCAACCGCCTCAGTATAGGGGCTCAAAGCTTCGACTCAGCACTGCTCAAAACATTAGGCCGTACCCATTCACCAGGGGAGATTCACCAGGCTGTACACGCTGCCCGCGCGGCTGGCTTTACCTCCATTAACCTGGACTTTATGTTCGGCCTTCCCGGGCAGACCATGCAGCACTGGCGTGAAACGCTTGACCAGGCGCTTGCACTGCGTCCCGAGCATCTTTCGCTCTACTCCCTGATCATCGAGGAAGGAACTCCTTTCTATACCTGGACACAGGAAGGCAGCATTACGCCCGGCGATGAAGACTTGTGCGCTGACATGTACGAGTATGCTGACGAACGGCTGCAGGCTGCAGGCTATGAGAACTACGAGATCTCTAATTGGGCGCTCCCGGGTCACCAATGCCGCCATAACCTCACCTACTGGCACAATCTGCCCTACCTCGGTATGGGTGCTGGAGCATACTCCAGCTTCGGTGGACGGCGTTTCTCCAATGTACTTGCACCGCTGGAATACATCCGTTTGCTAAAGGCCCGGCTGCGTCCCGAGGCCGAGAGTGAAACGATAGAGCGCGTTCAGGAGATGGCTGAAACGGCATTCCTGGAACTACGCACCGCCATGGGCATACATTTGCCCAGCTTTGAGCAGCGTTTCAGCGAAACGTTAGCACATTTTGTTAGTGATCGACTGCGCGCCGTAGAAGCTGCCGGTTTGCTGGAACAAACACCGGAATGGCTGCGCCTGAGTAAACGAGGGCGCTTACTCGGCAACGAGGTGTTTTTACGACTGCTGCCCGATTAGCAAAGAGGATACGAATATGGGGCAATTACTTTCTGTCTCAACCTCCTGGAGTGTGTTTAAGCAGCTTGACGATGCGCAACTCCAGCAATTCAAACAGGCGGGGATAGTAGCTCTCCATGCCCAGTTATTGTATGATCGAGGCATCAGATCTCCCGCAGCGATGCGCACGTTCCTCGATGCAGACTAT
>WNEZ01005391.1_pt1 | contig 19961 bp, 22 predicted proteins | sample 5400521 | NCBI WGS metagenome assembly WNEZ01 (sample SAMN13153339, study PRJNA577476) | soil metagenome | isolation source: 120 cm saprolite under Douglas fir tree site 2 hole 1 replicate 1 | place: USA:California | collected 2015-04-18 | reverse complement strand
CTCTACCAAAAACTCGGGCGATGGAGCGATTCCAGGATCGAGTTGCAGAAGTTTCTCGGCTACTGGTCCCACGCGGATGCGGACCTGGCGATCTACCAGGACGCTCAACGATTGCTACGAAGCTTGCCCGCCGGAAACGATGGCTTCCTAGGTATCGGGCACTGACGCGAGAGTCCGTGCTGGCCATTCACAATAGACTTGACGATCCTCGAGTGTTTTTTACCGACCGTGTCTCGCCAGCCGCAATTGAGATGGCGAGACGATATGCGAATAGAGGCGCGATTGTTTATTTTGAGCCGTCCGGCATCGGAGACGAGAAGCTGTTTCGGAGAATGCTTGAAGTAAGCGTTTGTGAACGGAATCGAGAAACACGAGAACAAGGGGGGGGTTGAAACTCCATTATGCCCCCGGCTGAAGAAATATAAAGGGAAGAAGTTCTAGCAGGGGAACGTGGGGTACCACAGCCCGCGGATTACTCAGCTGCCGCAAACCCAAGACTGGCGCCAATAGACTGAAAAGGTCGCGCCCCGCAGATGTCGCGACATTTTGGAGGGCGTATACTCCGGGACGCCCTGGGTCCGCGAAGCAAACCGCATGAGCATCTTCTCCATAGCGAATCAAGAAGAACTCTGCTGACTTCCCCAGATTTCGAAACTCCAAAAGGCTAGTTAGGTGCCCGAGAGACAGGTCCGCTTGAACGCAAACCAAAACGCTATCGGTCAAAACCGACCGCCCGACTGCAACTTGATCCCAATTTCTCCAACTACTCATCCAAAAGGTCACTGCTTGAGGCAACTCAGGGAACTCTTCCAATACGGCGAAGACCTCGTTCGTTCCGATCGGGCCACCCAGGCGGAACCCTCCGCCAGCATGAAAGGCTTCCCTTACAGCCTCGTAGGAAGGCGGGTTTTTCCCCTCCCCGAGTGGATATGAAACTAGCTGGACGAAAATTTCTTCCTCCCGACGCATGGCAAAGGAAGCCCAGATACCTTTTCCCTTCTCACGCGCAGTTTGAAATTGCTCCCGAAGGTTGGTGGGGGTTAAAGGCCACTGTTTAGGGAAACGATTCCGAGTTCTTTCATGCTTCTCATCAGGTTCTACGATGGCGGGCAGGGGATCTGTCTTGTTTTTCCCAAATACTATAGTACTGCCCGTCAAACGTTGATACGTGGTTCGCCATTCAGCTTCGAAAAGCTCTGCTTGCCTCTGGACTTCCTCCCACGAGAACACTTTGATCGAGGGAACAACCGCGGGAATCGTTTGGAGCAACTGCGGCACAGGGTCACGTCGTTCTTCACTTGATCGTTCGTTCGGTTCAATCATGGCTTGGGCACTCTCCACCAATTGGTCCAGAAATCGATTCTCAATTAAGGAGCCGAATATTTTCTCAAAACGGAGATGAGGTGAATTCGTTTCCAGAAAAGAGCAAAAGGCCTTGAAGTCAAATACCTGTGGGTGCGAGAACCGCACTAAACAGTCATTGTTAAAGCTACATCCTGCAATCGCAAGAACAACGCATTGATGAGCGAACCGCCTGCCGGCACCTTTGAGTCCACGAACTGGCAGATACTCGTCCACACAGTCAAAGAGCTCTCGATAAGGCGGTTGGCCGAGCACTGCGGTAGGAAGTGCGCGAATCGCTTCGTCGAGTTGATCGGGCTGACTATCCGCCACATAGCACATCTCCCGATATGTGGCCGTCAGCTCTTGGATGCTCCACTGGTCACTGAGACATAAATGATATTCTTGGACATGCTCCCCACGCGAAGCGAGCTTCGAAAGAACCTGGAAGAACAGGCCATATGCCGAATTCACAACAAGGGACTGATGGGTCCCTTCATGAACCAGAGTAGCCCTGGGAGTCCGATTACCGGTATAGATGGGATCATAGACAACTGGGACATCCCCAGGGCCAAACTCACCTAGGGTCTTCATTAACTCTCCCGTGAAAGAGCAAAACGTTGACTTGATCTCCCTCGACCGAAAGCGAGGAACCTTAAATCTGTCGAATTGCTGGAGGGTTCTCGTGACCACAACGCTTGCCGCCTGCTTTTTGGCTTTTTACAGGTTCGCTAGGTCCAATTTTGGGCCCAAATTCCGCACGGCAACAGCAGCGAGCGAACGAGCACCAATGATCTTACCCCATTTCTCCATTATGAAGTCCAGCAAGGATTGCTGGGCAATTGCTAGGCCAAGCCGGTCACTAATGGAAAAAACGACGCTGCCTGTCGATCCTCTTCCAGAACTAGTTCGGATATCCTCTGCCACTTCGATGATCGACTGAAGAAAAAGTCCGAGATTGGGCAGATTTTTGTTGGCGACTTCTGTCGACAAATCCACTCGCAGGGCCTCTTCAAAATTGAATGTGATGTGGCCGCCCGAATACCGGGCATCACATAAGATGAGGTCGGCATTACCTCCAAACTTCTTCACTCCAGCTTTCTGGAGAGCTGTTCGACAGCTTTCGAATTCTTCCAAGTCGAACTCAACTCCCTTAGCTGCGTCCTTGGGATCCCGCATTTTCCATCCGAGGAAGTAGAAGTCTATTACGTTGCGTGACTCAGAACCCAGCAAGCGAAAACGACTTGTGAGTTCTTGCGCCGTGACATCGCCTCCGTTCTCTTTATCGAGAACCAAAAAGATTCCAATAGGCAGTACCAAGTCGGTCTTGCCGGATTCGGATGCGAGCGTCTTCAAGCGATCCACAACGCTAAGCTTAAATTCCTCGATCGCGCCGGATGCAAAAACTTTCTTGAAACCCATAAAAGATGTCCTCCATTTCAATATACTGAAGGCAACCGCCAGCCAATGCGGCCTCAGCCCGCTCACTATGATCCGGTCTTGTTAGATCGTTCTGACACGATGGTCCATACTTTCACACGTTGGGCATCTCCGGACAGATGGATCAACACTGCCCTACAGCGCGTCGCCTAGGCAGCCTGCTCGGCGATGGTCGGTGTCTTGGTCAGGGCACGGTGGGTTTCCACTTCCCTTGGGCGAAGTGGCGGAAGGCACAAAAGAAGGCCAGACCCACGATCAGTTTCGCATCCCTTGAAGCACAACAGTCACCCAATCGGAGTCCGGCTCGAAGGCGAACTCGGTTCCGCAAGAAGAACACCGGAGGTGGCGAAGATGTGTTCGATCTTCCTCCAGTGGAATTAGCTCGCCGCCGCAGGAGTGGTCAGGAACAATGTCGCTGTGAAGCATTGCTACGCTCGCGTTCGATACCCACATGCTCTCGCCTAGGAGGAGCATTGTCTATCGAAACTGATCGGCAGGCAAACGTCGATGGTGACCCCGATCCCAAGCATGTGACCACCAGCTATGTTGCCGTCCTCGGATCAGAGTGGATCTTGTTAGAATTGCCAATCTGCGCGCCGAGGGGACTGCCCTGGACCGCGATTGCGACCGAGATGGGCGGCACAGCGCGGCGGGCGGGAACTCGCTAGTCGCGCACTCTCACAATCCGATGGACAAACGTGCAGCCATGGATGTTGTCACTTTGTCCTTACTTTCTGGATCGTCAATTCGCCTCGACCTCGCCCGTGATTTCACGGAATCGTTTCCCTTGGCGACGAGATTACCGTGACATGAAACCGAGTTGGTCGAGGAAGGTAGAGATCCCGCCGCGCACGGTCGCAGGGACGGAAGCTGCGCTGTGAATTCTCGCCGCCGCGAGAAACACGAGGCAAGAACATGTAGGTTCGGGAAGGAAAGAGCAAAAGAACATAATCGCGATGCGCACAGTGGAGTTCAATCAAGCGATGAGCGGGCGGGAAGGGGCTCAATCGCCGCCCCTTCCCCCCGCGCCCCCTAACCTGGCTCACACTGTGCCACTGCGATGTTCTGCTCGACATCAACACCAAAAAGGGACACTTCTGTGGTACAAGCACTTGTGGTGAGCGATTGCTTGAAGGTCGTTCTAAAACTTGCGACGACACAGATCCCGCTAAATAGACTGACCCGCGTCGGTAAAGGTACCACTTTTTGTCGCACCCGGAAACGGGAAGGACGCATGACAGTGTCTGTAACAGACCTGCGACGCAGCAATCGCCTCCGATGGAGGCGTTATGCAAACTCTGGTGGAACGCGGTTGTGGATTAGACGTACATCAGGCCACCGTAGTGGCCTGCTTATTGATCATTGGGAAAGACGGCAAAGTGCAGAAGCAGATACGAACCTTCGGCACCACGACACGAGAGCTGCTCAACCTGCGCGAATGGTTGCTCTCCCAAGGCTGCACCCATGCGGCGATGGAGAGCACGGGAGTCTATTGGAAACCCGTTTACGCCATCTTGGAGGGAGGGTTGCAGATCGTGGTGGCCAACGCGCAACAGGTCAAGAAAGTTCCTGGGCGCAAGACCGACGTAAAAGATGCGGAATGGATTGCCGACTTACTCTGCCACGGGCTGCTCCGCTCCAGCTTTGTTCCGCCGAAAGCGATCCGCGAACTACGCGATTTAACCCGTTATCGTCGCAAGCTGGTGGAAAGCCAAGCGGCGGAGCGCAATCGTCTGTTGAAACTTTTGGAGAGCGCCAATATCAAGTTGGCCAGCGTGGCCACCGATGTCTTCGGAACTTCCGGTCGGCTGATGCTGCGAGCTCTGATCGCAGGGAAGGCCACTGCACAAGAAATGGCGGAGCTGGCCCAAAGGAAGCTGCGCAGCAAGATTCCCCAACTGCAGTTGGCCTTGGAAGGAAAGCTCGAAGGTCATCATCGTTTTCTGTTGAAGTTGCAACTGGATCGCCTGGAGAGGGCAGAGGGCGATCTAGCGGTTCTCGAGCAACGCATCCAGGAGAAGCTTGAGCCCTATGCAGCACAGCTCGCCTTATTGCGGGAAATCCCGGGCGTGGACTGGACTCTGGCCGCGGTGATCATTGCCGAATTAGGCGTAGACATGAGTGTCTTCCAGAGTGTTTCCCAACTGGCTTCTTGGGCGGGAGTTTGTCCAGGCAATAACGAATCGGCGGGTAAGCGCAAGAGTAGCCGTATCCCCAAAGGGAACGTGTACTTGAAGACGGCCTTAGTCGAGGCGGCGCATGCGGCGGCTAGGACGAAAGGCACCTACTTGCGAGACAAGTTTTACCGTCTCAAGGCGCGGCGTGGGTATAAGCGTGCCGTGGTGGCGATCGGCCATAAGATCTTGGTATCCGTCTATCACATGGTCTCCCAAAACGTCTCCTACAACGATCTCGGCGACCTCTACCTGGATAAGCTGAATAAGAATCACTTGACCCGCAACTTGGTTCATCGACTGGAACGCTTGGGCTACTCTGTCATACTGGCGCCCCAGCAAAAAGCGGCATAGGCCAGATTGATTTTCATGACAGTCTTGACAAGCTTAAAGAATCCAGTTGACTTCCAGCCCCTCCGGGCGCACAATTCCGCCGAATCGCCTCTCCGAAGAGCAGGTTCCAACCGTTCGGAAGTGCAGCACCCCCTGAGGCAATCAGATACTCTCTTGGTCTCATAGTAAGACTTTTCCCCATCCGGCCCCGTTCGTAGGCCGAACGAACCCAATCGGGAAGTAAGCGACGGCTAGAGCGAAGTGCTAGTCCGCTGTGCTTGTCTGTCTGGGAGGCTTCATGTTCTGGGACGAACGAGTCCAAGACTGATCTCGCACGCTAGCAACCACTGTCGCAACGAGGCAAATAATTGCATAGCCGAAAAGAAGAACCAAAGCCGGCGACGCGTATAAAAGTTCGTGCTGGGTGGAGGGCGGCAAAGTCAATATGCCCGCTGCTGCCAGCAAGGGTGCGAAAAGAATTGCGCGATATCGCCCGACGGCATTTAACCAATGGCTATCGCAGACATTTACAGGTCGAATCTCGGAATCCACAAAAAAGCCTGAGTTGCTAGTGAGGTCGGCTTCAATCGGGATATACAGTGCGAGGCAGGCATTCGACACGATCATGGACAGCGCGAATGCCAGAAAGATAACAGTCTTGGTCTTGTTTGGTCGCAAGAAGTTCATTTAAATGAAGTCTTTGTCGCCTTCAGTAGTTGGCAAGGGATAACTTCTAGGGCCTACCGGTCAGCAGGTCAAGTTCCCTTTCGCAATTTCGGTCGATGCTGGTCGTGATCGAGACCGTCGGGGGCGGCTCAGATGGAACTCGGTTCAAGCAACGCACAGGAGGCACATCGGAGTGTGCAATACTCGCCGTTTTCGAAGTCAAGAAGGAAATCCCGGATGAAGTATCTAGTTGTCGTTCTTCTCCTGGCTGCAGTAGCAGTGGCCCAAACCTACACTACCAATTTTCCTCTCACTGAGAACCCCATTTCCGAGGGCGGAAAATGGATCAATGCAGGGGTGGTTGGTCTGGATTGGAACAACATCAGAACAACTCCTGGGTTTGCCTTTGGTACCGATCCAGGAACAGTGCCTTATGCGGACGCATGGGCTTTGCTAATCGGCACCTGGGGGCCGGATCAGACGGCCCAGGCGACGATCAAGGACCAGAACCCGAATACCAACTGCCATCAAGAGCATGAGTTAGTTCTTCGAGGTAACCTATCGGCTCACAGCGCAACCGGGTACGAGATTACTGTACGCGCTACTAACGACGCGAACTCTTATTTACTTATCGCTAGATGGAATGGAGCCTTAGGTAACTTTAGCGTTCTCACATTCCTTTCAGGCTCTGCTTACGGGGTCAAGACCGGAGATGTATTTGAGGCCACAATCGTTGGGAGCGTCATTAGGGCCTATATCAACGGGGTGCAGAAGGCCAAAGTCACAGATAACACGTATGCGACTGGGCATCCTGGGATGGGGTTTTATCTTGATAACCCAACAAGCTGTTCGGGAACGAGTGCTAATTACGGGTACACGAACTACACGGCGGTGGCTATCGGGAGCAATTCTTTCGTGCAAGCCAACTCCGGGCCCAGCACCATCCAGTCATCCAACTCGTCCGTTGCGGTTTCCTACCTCAACCCGCAGACGGCGGGTAATTTGAATGTTGTAGTGGTGGGATGGGGGGACACCACTTCTTCGATCAGTTCGATCACCGACACCCAGGGGAACACTTACACCCCTGCGGTGGGTCCGACCAGCACAACCGGGCTACAGCAGTCCATCTATTACGCCAAGAATACTATCGGCGGCAGCAACAAGGTGACAGTAACGTTCAATCAGGCGGCGGCGTATCCGGACGTGCGGGTGCTCGAGTACAGCGGGGCTGACACGACGAATCCGCTGGATGTCACAGCGGCTGGGACAGGCACGGGAACCGCGGCGAACAGCGGTTCTGCCACGACCGCTTCATCCAACGAGCTGATCTTTGGCGCCGGCACCACCGGTACCGCCTTTAGTGCAGCCGGTTCAGGATTTACCAGTCGGATGATCAACATCTACGGCAACATTGCCGAAGATAAGCTGGTTACCAGCAGCGGAAGCTACAACGCCACGGCAACTACGAGTTCCAGCAACTGGGTCATGCAGATGGCGACTTTCCGCTCCAGCGGGTCGAGTCCGCCACCCAATCCCGCGGCCACGGTAGCTGCCATCTCGCCCATCTCGGGTTCGGCTAACGGCGGAACCGCGGTCACCATCACCGGCACCGGATTCTTGTCGGGAGCAAGCGTGAAGCTGGGCGGCACGGCGGCCACTGGTGTGACGGTGGTCAGCAGCACCTCCATCACAGCGACCACACCGGCACACGCCGCCGGAACGGTTGATGTAGTTGTGACCAACACCGACGGCCAGAGCGGCACCTTGATCGGCGGTTACACCTATACTGTTCGCCGTCCGCGAAAATGAGACATTCCGCTTTCCGCCAGTGCTTATACGCCTATGTCGGTCGAAAGCGTTAGAGAGTTCGTTGATGCGCTGCATTAGCCCTTGGTCGGGGTTGTGGGTGGACGGGGTTTCACAGCCTTAGCCTGAGCGAAGTCTTCACTAGCCGGGATATTTATCCACTTGTTATCCCCATTCATCCCCATTACCATCAACTTCGCCGTTCTTGCTACTGCATCAATGCCGTCATCCACGGATGACGAAACCATTGTAGGTACTCGAGACTGTCGGCAATGCGGTAGTGCACGTCCGAGGCGAGTTTCGCCGATTCGATTCTGCCCCTCAGAGAATGGTAAACTGTCCGCCTTTCGGGGCGTCAGCAATGAATATCATAGGACTTGGCACCTACCGTCTGCGTCGGAAGCTGAGAGTCATGAGCGATGAAGACCTATGGTGGCTGTTCCTTCATCACCGGCCGGAGTGTTCACGCGAGTTCTGGGAAGAATTGGAGAATCGAAAAGCTGCTGGCATCTTGTCCAAAGATAGCCCATTCTGGACTGTGAGTAACCGCGCCCGATACCTTCAACCAAGTCCCGCCGACAATTCCAACCTAGTTGAACTCACCCGCGAGGAATGGGAAGCACGGAGACGTCGGAAGATGTTTCGACTGATTTCGGCATGAATGGCGGCACATCACTGCACACCCGGAAAGGGGCAAGCTTCGCGCTCAGCAAAACACAATGATAGAGACGGGCAGCGAGCAGTCGGTTCCGATCGTCGTCAAGCGGAATGCGTCCGGAAAGTGAGCTTTGGGGGTCAGCGACCATCACAAGTAACTTTGCGGGAAGAGTGAGGAAGACATGTGCGCGCGCCGCCACGGAACGCTCTCGTCTCACGCAGAGGGGATTTCCCCCGGAAGGCGTAATCGGTTTGCAGTCTAAAGAGCAAAGGTTTTCCGCCACCTTCGTGCCCTTGGTCACTCGCAAGGGCCATTCCCTGCAACAGCACTCAATCTCTAAGCTAATGATCGAGCGCAGTCTCTGGGGGAGCTGCCTCGGAAAGACGCCTCGGAACTAGGCGGGCCCGGGCGCAAGTTCTTGGGGCGTTTTCCTTCTTCTCTTGCGTTCGACTGACGCTGTCGCGGCTGCCCCGCGAATTTTCTTTCCGTGCCCCTTTTTGGATAAGGCCGCCCTCTTCCTGCCGCCTGACGCCCGTACCATTCGTTTAGCTCGGCCTATACGAGTGGGCTGTTTACGTGTGCAATGAAGCAGCCTAGCCTTCTCGTATGAGCGATACAGGGAGAGGCTCTAGCTGGATAAGGCGCCTCGGGAATCTGATCGGATTCTGGGGCGCTTTGTTTTTTTGTCCGGGCGTACGACGCATTCTCGCGATGGCGGCGAGTTTCACTGGTTTTTCCGTCAAGGCGTAGCGGGCTGAAATCTCTCGCCGCATTTCGGACACTCGATCTGCTCAAAATCCACTCGCCTTATCATCCCCGGCGTAATCGTGAATCCGCGCTTCGGGCACGTCTTGTACAGCGAAGCTTGAACCTTGCGAGGTTGACTCTTCGTGATCGCGCGTGTTCGGGGCGGCGGCACCACTATCACCCCTCCGCTTGGTAGAAAAAAAGCTGGTTGATTTGGCCTGGCCGGGTCGAGAGTGCTGTGCCCAGGGTAACTTTCCCGGTATCGTTCGCACGGATAATCCAAAACAGTTGCTATTCGGAAGTCTGTACTGGCGTACGGTCGATGGCGATGGGTCCCGGTAAACTCGGTTTTCGGAATGTGGTCGGCTCCTTTCTGTGCTCCATTCTTTAGATCGCTTTCTAGCCTTGCAGGCGCAGGGCGAAAAGTTGGAATCGGGTTGCTCTCGTTTCGAACAGGCTTCTTTACGCAGGCATGAGTAAGTGAGGGTCGTAGCAAGAACCGCTTGAGATCGCCGATGCGCTCGATGCTGCGAACAACGAAGGGATTGTCAGATCAGAACACACCCCAGGGATAGAAATGCCTCGTGAATGTCCGCCCGCTTTTCGTAGCGGACGCGCAGCTCACGGAACTGATTTAGCCAAGCGAACGTCCGTTCTGGGAGCTGACCGCATGTGCGGTGGTTTGACCGAACAACGCAAGTCTCTAACCGTTGCCGTTCAGATCCCAGCGTTTCAACCTCTGACACAAGACGAACTCGTTTAATGGGAGAGGCGCTTAGAGATTAGAGTGGCGTGGAGTACGCCGTTCTTATCCCAAGTACCCCTGCAGATCACTCGATCGCCGTCTTTAACCTGGCTGGCATCGATGTCGTTGACCTTTTTGCTGCCATGCTCCTGACTGACCCATTTAGTCGAACTGTCGGACGCAACGGTCTTCTCGATCGTCGAACCCACCTTGCGAACAGTCAGCGTAGATTTGTCCGTACTGCTTCTTACGATAACGCCCTCCCATCGCGCCTCCTTCGCGGCCTTGTCCTGGGCGGGAGCCTCCGGCGCGAATACCACTGTCGACAGCGGGAAGGCAAGCACAGACGTGAACAACAGAGCAAGTAGCTTCTTGACCATGTGATCTCCTTAATTCTTCACGGGAAAGATTGTAATGTGTGGCAACAAACAATAGACCTGGGGGCGGAAAAGAGCAAGCTGCATCCAGGAGCGGGCAGTGTGTTTCAGAGAGTCACCTGATTTAGTAGAGCACTTCCTTCTCTCCTTTTTCAGAGATGAGCTTCTGGAACTGCGCCACGATCTTGTCGCGCCGCGCCATCACGGCTTCCACTTCATCTTTGGCGAGATAATGCTTGGTTTTGTCGGCCAGCACAAACTCCGGAAATGCAACTGATGAATGCCGATCGGGAAATAACCAGCGAATGTGTAAGGGCGTGAACCGAGAGGGCGATACGATTCTGCACGCCGACTTTCCGCATCAGCTTGGCTACGTGGGCTTTCACCGTACGCTCCCCAATTCCGAGGGGAGACCCGATTTCCTTGTTGGAGCGGCCTGCGACGAGCAACTCCAGGACTTCCTTCTCCCGCACGGTAAAGGTGGCGCGGCCAGCGGGGAAACTACCAGCCGGAGCGGAACTTACGCGTTCAATGAACATGGAAAACACATGGCGGGGTGCCCATACCGAACCCTGGCTCACGACTCGGGCGGCTTGCACAAATTCCTCTGCCGATGCAGCCTCATGGACGTAGCCCTTGGCTCCGGCGACCAGGGCATGAAGAATCGTCTCCTCGTCTCCTGAACCCGTTACGATGATGCGCAGATCAGGGCTCGTAGCTTTCAGACCGGCCATCAAATCGACGAGGTTTTGTACGCTGCAGTTGCTAAGAAGCACCAAGTCGATACTCCGTAAACCACAGATATCCGAGAGGGAGGCCGGCACTAGCTCGAAACCTGATACAGACTCGAACAGGGTGCGAAATCCCACAACCCGCAGTGGATCGCTCTCCACTAAGGCAATACGAATGAGCGGTTTCCTTGCCATTTCCCCCCTCTCTTGCGCAAGTCTGGTAGATCTGCCGCCATTTTGCGCTACTGGCCATATTGTCGGTCCGGGATGCATAGTTAAGACAGGTCACCTTCGTAATTGGCCTCTCGTAAGCCCTCGCTCCAGCCGGCGCGGCTGATGAGAACAACCCATGTGATGCGCATAAAATAGCAAGCTCCAAAGTCGATTCGTATGTTCGTGTCCAGGGGAGGAAGCTACGGTCTGGGACTAAATCGACCGCGTCAGAACGGCTTGGGAGTTGTCGCGATTTGCCCGTCTGTGAAGGAATACGTCATTAACCACTCAAACCACCAGTCTTTTGTGAGCGCCTCGGGCGAAATGAACCTAAAAAGCGATCCCCGGCCTTCGTGTCCCTAATGATCTTCAATCCGCCAGGGCTATGATCCTGCCTCGGGATTTTTGCTACCGGCTGTACGTGCCCGCCGAACAGTCCAGTTATTCTGCAGATAAAACCGGACTATATCGGAGCCGGCCCCGCTGCGCGTGCAGATCGCACATTGGCCATGACCTCGACTGTCATTTTCGCCAGGAGATTTAATTGGCGAATGTCATTGTCGTCGAAAGCATGGGCGGTGCCAGAAAACACCTCCAATATGCCAACAATCTTCCGTCCATCAAGCAAAGGCACCGCGATTATAGATCGGGCGCCAAGCCGCTGGGAGGCCACCCGATCAACTCGTGGGTCCATCTCCGTGTCGTCGCAGAATAGAATCCGGCCTTTCTGCAAGCACATTCCGGAAAACCCGAATCGTTGGTCTAAACGCATGCCGAGATCGGGAGCGGTCCCACGTGAGGCCATGCAAACCATTTCCTTGCCTCCGTGCCAGGCTATCGCTGCACCCGTGGCCTTCGTGGCGAATAAGGCGCGCTCAAGCACGGGGCTGAGTAACTCCTCCACTGCAAGTGGCTTAAGATCGCTGTCGTCGTTCTCCTCGGTCAGATACAATCGTCGAAGTGGCCATCTCATTTGGACGCCTCCGGCTGGTCTGTAACCCAATGGAACCATTCCTCGTTGGGGCCGACAGGGACTCGCACCCCGGGCCAAAGCGTTTACATGTTCTCCTCGTCGGGGTCAAGATAATCTTCGGTGCTTTGCTTTGAGGCGAGTGCGGGGCTATTCACAATCCAATGCCCGGAAATTGTGCGACGACAATATCGGTCTGGGCGAAAGCAGCACTGGTTCTCATTTACGTCGCAATGCTTGCGGTCTTTCATCCAATACATTCTGTGGATATCTCTCAAACTGTGCCTAAAAGGTGTTCATTCGAAGTCAGTGCAGCTTTCCCGTCCAAAATATTCCACCCTTTTTCCCCAGGTAACTGGGACTAACCCAACTGGATCTGCCTCCAGGTCCCTCGTGCATCTGCCACCCTTCGTGGTAATGATCGCGACCATCATGATCACGACGACCATGACCGCGAGCATCATGATCGCGACGACCACTGATCACTATGCACTGTTCCCCAGCCCCAAGCGCCCTTTTTTACAGAGCGTGAGGAAAGCGGAATCGCACCTGAATCAGCGTTGGCCCATGGCGCTGTTGGTATTTCCACTAACTATACGGCTCAGGTGCGGGAAGAATGGTGTCACTTGGAACGGCTGCTTGTCCCGGGCCGAGGTGAGTGCAACCGGCTGTGACTTAATCAATTCTATGCGGTCGTCCCATCCGTTCATCTTCACCCGGCCACCGCGTTCATGGAGATGCAGTTTTACCCGCCGGGCTGGCTCGACAGTAATGACCCGACGAGGTGGACGTCCGCGCTGAATATCGACAGCCTTTCGCAAAACCCGAACACCGCCGAAGATCAAAATCGCGCCTGCCAGGCGGCAGCAGTGGGGGGCATTGAGTACGTAAACTTCGCGTTTATCACGAAGGATGGCGTGCCCACTGGACCTCCCAGCCCGTTGCTTGCGAACGGCAACACGTTTACACCGAACGCCGACACCCTCTTCTACAATCCGGGGGACTTGCTGCGTATCGTCTTGCAGGACACTTCCCATGGTCTAAAGATTACGATCACCGATCTGACCACTCCCCAGAGTGGCTCGATGACGGCAAGTGCCGCCAACGGCTTCGCCCAAATCCTGTTCGATCCGACTGGGACGAGCTGCGACCCAACCACCCACAACCTCCCCTACGATTTCCACCCGATGTACGCCACGTCGAGTGAGCACACGCGGGTGCCGTGGGCTGCCCACTCTTACAACATCGCGTTCTCTGATGAAATCGGTCACTTCGAGTATTGCAGTACGGTCAGCTCAGAGGCTGGGACCTGCACGTCGTCAGGCGCCAGCGATCCGCCTGGGCCCGGGCGCGACGAGAACTTCTGCTTTGATGCCGACTTTGCTTCCTTCTTCGGGCTAATTCCGATTGGCGGCTGTCTCGATACTGATGTCGAGTTCGACGGCGTGCCTTACCAGCTAGTGTGGCCGGGCACATTCACCAACCCGACGCAGGACAGGTTGGTGCATGCTCAACCGGTAAAATTTACAAGTCCTCTGTTCAAGGACGGCGAAGGTGAAACTCAGGACTATAGCCGGGTCGCCTTCGAAACCGACCCACCGAGGATCGAATTCGCGACGAATCCTCCGTGCCAGCGCCACATCTCGAATCCCGCAGACCCCAACCCAGGTCAGGACTGCGTGAATCCGCCGGTCGGAGTGCCGTTCTATCCCTTCTTCACCACGAGGGGGGGCGACGAAGGTGAGAACTGCATGTGGCAGGAGGGTGGTGCCCACATTCCCGGGACCACCAACATCTTCGGAGGCAGCTCGACCACGGAATTTGGATCCCTGCTCGCGCTTGCTTATCCTGCCGCGGGCGGAGTACCCACCTTCCGATTCAATGATTTTCGGCAGGTGCTAAAAAGAAATCCCTGTCCCAGGGGGAATTGATCGGGTCCGAGTTCGTTCGTTGGTAAGAACGGCGCCAACAGTAAGGGGGACGTTCCTTGAGGACGCCCCCTCTTGCAGAGGCTACTATGGCTTGAACGTGGCCATCTGCATGACCCAGGTGGACGAGCCGGCGTAGGGCGTGACCGGCGCGGTGACGTTATAACTGCCCGTGTTGGTGACCGTCTTGTCTTCGGCAATATCGCCGTTGTGGGTAATGACCCGGGAAGTAAAGCCTGTTCCCGCCCCGGTGATTACGCCCCCGGTCATGCCGGCGCCGAAGATCAACTCGGTCGCCGACGTGGTCGTGGCCGAGCCGCTGTTGGCGAGACTTCCACTGCCCATAGCCGAGGCCCTGGCATCCAGCGGATTGGTAGTGTTCAGGCCGCTATACTCCAGCACCCGCACATCCGGATACGACGCCGCCTTGTTGAACGTCACCGTCACCGTGTTGCTCCCACCGGCAATGTTCTTGGCGTAGTAGATCGACTGCGTCAGCGCCGTTCCTGCCGTCGCACCCACCGCCCGCGTGTAGGTGTTTCCCCGGCTATCCACCACCGAACTCACCGTCGACGTGGTGTCGTTCCACCCCACCACCACGATGTTCAAGTTTGCTGCCGTCTGCGCCGACGGATAGGCCACCGCCAGCGACGAACCCGAGGGATTTGACGTCTTGTAGTTCACTTGCACGAACCTCACCGCTCCATTCGATGACGAGGTGTAGGTGTATCCGCTGCCCAACGTCCCGCTCTGGCTGTCCGTGTTGGTCGCCACCACATCCACCGTACCCGCCGTGTGCGCCGCCGTCGTCGCTGTCATCGTGCTGCTGCTCGTCACGGTTACATTCGTAGCCGTCGTCCCGCCCAATTTCACCGTAGCGCCGGTCAGGAAGCCCGTACCTGTGATCGTCACCGCTGTCCCTCCGCTGGCCGTGCCCGAACCGGGCGAGATGGCAGCTACCGTGGGCGCGGGATTGGGTGGCGGACTCGACCCGCTGTAGCGGAAAGTCGCCATCTGCATGACCCAGTTGCTGGAACTCGTAGTTGCCGTGGCGTTGTAGCTTCCGCCGCTGGTAACAATCTTTTCTTCCTCAATGTTGCCGAAGATGTTGATCATCCGACTGGTAAATCCAGAACCGGCTGCACTGAAGGCTGTACCGGTGGTGCCGGACCCAAAGACTAGCTCGTTGGATGAAGTGGTCGTGGCAGAACCGCTGTTCGCCGCGGTTCCCGTGCCTTTCTCAGCCGCCGTGACATCCATCGGAGACGTCGTGCTCAGGCCTTTGTACTCCAAAATGCGTACATCCGGATACGCCGCCGCGTGGTTGAACGTTACCGTCACCTCGTTGCTGCCGCCGATAATATTCTTGGCGTAATAGATGGACTGCTGTAGCCCGGTTCCGCTGGTCGGACCCACCGCACGGCTGTAAGTGTTGCCCTGGGTGTCGTTGATCGAACTGATCGAAGAAGTGGTGTCCCCCCATCCCACCACTGCGATATTCAAATTGCCCGCAGTCTGTGGGTTGAGGTAGGAAACTGCAACGGACGAGTTGGAAGACTGGATGGTGCTGGGCCCGGAGTTGGCTTGCACGAAAGAACTGCTCCTGATAGCTACCGCCGTGTAGTTCGTGTACCCATAATCAGCATTCGTTCCAGAACAGCTTGCTTGGATACCACGATAAAACCCCATTCCAGGATGCCCAGTCGCATACCTGTTATCTGTGACTTTGGCCTTCTGCACTCCGTTGATATAGGCGGTAATGACGTTCCCAACCATTGTGGCCTTAAATACGTCTCCAGTCTTGACCCCGTAGGCAGAGCCTGAAAGTTGTTCAAGAACGGTAAACTTGCCTAAGAGACCATTCCATCTAGCGATCAGCAAATAGGAGTTCGCGTCGTCAGTGGCGCGAACAGTGATCTCGTATCCGGTTGCGCTGTGAGCCGACAAGTTACCTCGAAGAACCAACTCAATGTCTTGAAAGCAGCCGGCGAGATCCGCCGGGTTCTGGTCCTTGATTGCCGCCTGGACTATCTGATCCGACCCCCAGGTCCCGGCCAGCAAGGCCCATGAGTCCGCAAAAGCCACTGTTCCTGAATTGGTACCAAAGGCAAATCCAGGAGTTGCTCTGACGTTGCTCCAATCCAGACCAACCACCCCTGCATTGATCCATTTTCCGCCCTCGGAAATGGGGTCCTCAGTGAGAGGGAAGTTGGTGGTGTAGGTTTGGGCGACTGCTACTGCAGCCAGCAGAAGAATGACAACTAGATATTTCATTTAACACCTCGGGCCAGCGTGATACGACACGATGCCGTCCGCGCATTGGTTCGATCGAGGTTTCCTTGTAAATGGCCGAGGGTGAGTTGAGTCGGGGGGGAGTAACTCCCTAATAACTACTGTCCTATTCCTACTCCTCCTCAAGTTGCCTGTCAAGGGTGAGAGACAAAGGTACGGTCCCGCGTGGCAAGAGAACGCCAAGCTAATCGCGAGAGTAGCGAGATCAAATGCTTGAGGCCCACTTTCTGGCATTGGCAAAAACAGGGCTGACGAAACAACAAAAAGCGATTTCTGGCGTAAGACGAGAACGAATTTCCGTTTATGGAGCCCGAAACAAACATCACATTTTGCGACCGCCGAACCGGAGAAGGTGAAGTTTCCACACAGCAGTTAGAGCAGATCGAAGTTCCACAATCAGCCCCGGCAGCGTCGGGTTTGCGGGGGATGCAGGAGAGCAGTCAAGACCGCAAATGCGCCTGCTGAACGGTGACGAGTTCCTGACATGCACCACGGGCAAAAACAACCACGCGGCATTACAGAGCATCAACCCGCATGCGACGCGCGTCCCAGGGCCAGCAACCTGAGAAGTTGGGCTATGCCAGACCGCTAAAAAGAACTTCGTTAACGCCGCGCAACCGCCACGGCGTGATTTCTCAGATAGGAGCAGGAAAAACGCCCCGAGAACTTGCGCCCGGGCCCGCGTAGTTCCGAGGCGTCTTTCCGAGGCAGCCCCCCGAACAGACTGCGCTCGGATCATTAGCTTAAAGATGAGTGCTGTTACGGGGAATGGCCCTTGCGAGTGACCAAGGGCACCAAGGTGGCGGAAAACTTTTGCTCTTTAGACTGCAAACCGATTACGCCTTCCCGGGAAAATCCCCTCTGCGTGAGACGAGAGCGTTCCGCTGCGGCGCGCGCGCACGTCTTCCTTACTCTTCTCGCAAAGTTACTTTGTGTGGGGGTTTCGCTGGAGGATTGGGGGCGTGCCTGCCGTCTGGGGGAGGAGGTTCGGCAGGAGGGAAAAAAGTAGGCGCCTCACGGAAATTTACGCCCCTTTTGACGGTACGCTGGTGAAATATTGAGCTAATTTCCAACCGCTTTTGCACAATAGTCAGAGGTTTTCCACAGATGACTGCCTAAAATCTATGCACAATCGGTGAACATCTAGGCTGGGCTGCAAGCCGGCTTACGCATCGGTTCCCGCATTCTCGCTCGGAACTGAAACGCTCGCGGCGAGACCGCACGGACCCGCGAATTAGCCTGTATTTGTGACAACACTATCCTCGACGACCTCCACGGGACGTATGTCGGGTGCATCAGATCACGTGCGCACGGAAGGCTCTGTGGGAGGGACTAATTGCCGAAGGATTACGATCACGAGAAATGGGTCAAGCTTTACAAAATGGCTATTTTGGGATTGGAGCGTGCGAGGCTGACGGGTCGCATCGAAGATGCTCGGAGCGAGATTGCAGCACGCATAGAGAAACTGCGCGATATTCCCGGCCTCCACACCGCAGAAATTCACGCTATTGATAACGCACAACGAATGCTCCGCCTTCTGGAAGGTGAGGAGGAAAGGTATGCTGCGGAAGAGAGACGCCGCGCCATTGAGGAGGCGCTGCACAACCTGCGCTTGATCGAACCAAAGATTCAGAAGCTGAGGTAATTCTTATCGCCTCACTTTCCGGACGCATCCCGCTCGAGCATGATCGGCACAGACTGCCCCGGCTGCACCACATGCTGCCCCGGCAATGCCTTTATGGTGACGGTGTTCACGGCGTGGGTTGTGAAGGTGCTGCCATCCAGCAAGGTCAGGCTAAAGGTCTTTCCCGTGACGGAGACCAACTGCAGGTCAATCGACCGGCAGGCCACCTTGGCGCAGTCTGGCAGGACGAAGGGTTGAGCTCCGCCGACAAAGAGCAGGTCTATGGGCGTCGTCTCCGGGCCAGAGTCTTGGCTGACCGTGCCGATGGCAACGAGGATGTTACCAAACGAGACCACATCGCCCGTGATCGCCGAGACGTCGATGAAGACCTCGTAGCCGGCGTTGCAGAACGACCCGCAGTTGGGGTCGCTCGTCCCGGAGAACACGAAGGTGCCGATCTGGATTTGCTTAGTTTTCGTTTTAGCCGCCGCGCCGGCGGCGAGCAGCAAGATTAGGAGACAGATTGCACTTTTCCGAATAGCGCCCATTTTTTTCCTCTTTGAGAAAAGGTTGGGTGAACGGTTCGAATGACGAAGCGCGTGCTGGCTGGGGCCTGTGAGGGTTTCCAAAGAAAAAAGTTGTGACAGTTTACGCCAGAATACAGCGGGCCGACACCTGTGAGTTTTGTGCAAAAGCGGTAGAAATGACAGGAAAAGCGAGGAACGAACCCAGTGTAATAGTTTCTTGTCTTTCCTTTTCAGGCTGTTAGCCGCTTACGCATTGCCAACCTGATTTACGCCGTCCTGACGAAATCCCCCAGGCTGGAACTTCTCGCCGCACTTCGGACACTGCGCCCGCTCGAGATCCACCCGCTTGACCTCAGCCGGCGGAATTAGGTGTCCGCACTTGGGGCATTGCGCATTGAGTGAAGCCCGAACCTTTCCCAGATTGATTTTGCGTGATCGCGGCATGCAGATCTTCTACTCATGAGGTTGCCCGAGTCATCGGTAAGGCAGTGACTAAAGTCGATCAGCGAAGATCATTGTGGGTGGCTGAACGGGCGCGATCAAGTAGTCTATAGGATTGCGGATCTCACGCACTGCCTAACCCCATTACCTGCGTTACCCCCCGTAACACCACCTCAGGACCGTTGCCCATCCCTCGGCTCCGGCGCACACTGAACGCGGATGGGGGCCTAATACAAATGCGATCAAGCCGACAAAGAAAGATAGCTCAAGGCGGAGACGTCTTTTCCTGCTTGCTCCCAGCGACCCTGTGCCTGACCCTAATCGCTTGCCTCGTCTCGGTTGGACTCAGAACAATTTCCCACGCTCGCGCCTTTCACGCCCTTCAAGGCGCACCGACAGCATCGGCTAGCGACCCTATCCGAATCTCATCCAAGAACGGTAGCGGTGTTTGTTTTCCATCTGGGTCTAACAGGGTGACGTTGCCTAGTTTCTTGCAGAGCGATGAGGAGGCGTCAACTTTGGATGCAGTTCTGGCCCTGGTGCAGATCTCGCCACGTTGCCGGCAATAAGAGCGCAGGCACATGTGATCGGCCAAGGGGGAATCTCTTGAGTACCCGTGAGTACCCGTGGAAAAGAACCCGGTTCCCGCCGTGCCGCTGCAGAGCTCGCCGTGCGCGCTGCAGAGCTACTCTAGTCCCTTGAGTCGAGCAGTCGAGCTCCCACATGAATGCGCTCTCCCTAAACGAACAGACGGCGCAGCGAAGAGAGTAAATAAAAAGGCCTTTAGGAAACCGCGCCTGGGTCGAAACTTAAGGGCGACTCGATCGCCTATTTTTAATTTATTTTAATTTACAAGGGCGGCGGTCGGCGCGAGCCGAGCTCCCGTCACAAGCCCGTACCTTGAGGGCTCCTTATGAGAATGTTTTATAACCCTTAAGTTGAACCCGG
>WNEZ01002011.1_pt1 | contig 19986 bp, 19 predicted proteins | sample 5400521 | NCBI WGS metagenome assembly WNEZ01 (sample SAMN13153339, study PRJNA577476) | soil metagenome | isolation source: 120 cm saprolite under Douglas fir tree site 2 hole 1 replicate 1 | place: USA:California | collected 2015-04-18 | reverse complement strand
TGCCGAGCTCGGACCGATGCGCATAGAGCGCGGCGAGAACGGCGGTGGACGCTTCGAGCGCGTCCGCTCCGCTCTCCGGCATCGCGGCATGCGCCTGCCGACCGGTGACCGTCACCTCGAGATGCAGGCAGCCGTTGTGCGCGGTGACGACCGCATAGGAAAACCCCGCCGCGATCACCGCATCGGGCCGCGTCAGCTTCTCCTCGATGAGCCATTTCGGCCCGAGCGCGCCGCCGGTTTCCTCGTCGTAGGTGAAATGCAATTCGAGCGTTCCCGCGAGGTTCGCGCCCTGCGCCGCCGCGGCCTCGAGCGCGAGCAAGGCCCAGGTATAGGTGGCGAAGTCCGATTTCGACACCGCCACGCCGCGCCCGTACATCACCGGCCCGTGCGCGCCGTCCTCGACCGTCGCGCCGTAAGGATCGAGCCGCCAACCCAGTCCCGGCGGCACCACGTCGCCGTGGGCATTGAGCGCGATCACCGGCCCGTCGCCGAAGCGGCGGCGGACGACGAGATTGGTCACGCTCCTCATGCCGGCCGCCGCGACGAGCGGCCGCGGCACCGCGTGCGCCTCGACCGTCAATCCGAGCTGCTCCAGGAGTTCCCGCGCGCGCGCGGCATGGGCTGCGCAATCGCCGGGCGGATTGTCGCTCGGCACCTTCACGAGCTCGGCCAGGAACTCGGTCTCGCGCGCGAAATCGCGATCGACGAAATCGCCGACGATTGTCGTGAGCGTCATGACGTCGCGGCCAGGCGGAGAACGGCGTCGAGCAGGACGCGGGCGGCGATGTCGGCGTCCTCGGCGGTGACGGTCTCGCGCGGCGAATGGCTCACCCCGCCGTTGCCGCAGCGCACGAACAGCATCGCGGTATCGGTGAGGCCGTCGAACACCATGGCGTCGTGGCCGGCGCCGCTCGCGAGATAGCGCGGCGTCACCCCGAGGCCCATCGCCGCATCCGCCAGCAACGACTGCAGGCGCGGCGAGCATTGCACGGCGGCGGTGCGCTGCATCTCCCTGCTCTCGATTGCAACGCCGCGCCGCTCGCCGATGCGCCCGATCTCGGCCATGACGTCGGACACCGCGGCGTCGCGGGTTGCGTCATCGGCGGCGCGGATGTCGAGGCTGAGCTCGCAGCGGCCGGGAATGATGTTGATCGCGCCGCCCGGCACCGTGAGCTGGCCGACCGTGCCGACCAGGGTCGGCGCCTGCGCGCACCGCTTCTCGACCGTGAGCACGACCTCGGCCGCCGCCGCCGCCGCGTCGTGCCGGCGCGCCATCGGCACGGTGCCGGCATGGCCGGCGGTTCCGGTGATGGTCAAGAGGCGGCGAACGCTGCCGGCGATGGCGCTGACGATCCCGACCGGCAGCCCCGCCTCGAGCAGGACCGGCCCCTGCTCGATGTGCACCTCGAGATAGCCCGCGAGCTCCTCGGCGCGCCGCGCCAGCGCCGGGATCTTTTCCGGATCGCGGCCGGCGTCCTGCATGACCTCGGCCAAGCTGTGGCCGTCGGCGTCGCGGCGTTGGAGCAATGCGCGGTCGAACCGTCCGGCCATCGCGCGGCTGCCGAGAAAGCTCGAGGAGAAGCGCACGCCCTCCTCTTCCGAGAAGGCGACGACGTCGAGATGAAACGGCAGCTTGCGGCCTTCGCGCTCGAGGTGCTCGGCAAGCACGAGCGCGGTCAGGACGCCGAGCCGCCCGTCATATTTGCCGGCGTTGCGGACCGTATCGTAGTGCGAGGCGAGGATCAGCGCGCGCGCCCGCGGATCGGCGGCGGCATAGCGGCCGACGACGTTCCCGACCGCGTCGATCTCGGTGGCGAGCCCCGCGCGGCGCATCAAGTCGCCGAGCTCCGCGGCGACCGAGCGGTGCGCGGGGGTGAGATAGGTGCAGGTCAAGCCGTCGGGGATTTCCGACCACTGCGCCAGCCGATCGGCAAGCGCCATGATGCGCTCCCCGAAGCCGGCCGCGCTCGTCGTCTCGATCGCCATGGCTATGCACTATTTCGTCGGCAGAGCTCTTGCAACGCCGAATGCGCGTCTGTCATCCTGCCGCCGCTCGCCCGCGCAATCGTATCGGCCCGAACGAGGGGCATCGCCGTCGTGGAATCCGTGCTCACGGAATGGTTGAGCCTCCTCGTGCGGTGGCTGCACGTCGTCGCCGGCATCGCCTGGATCGGCAGCTCGTTCTACTTCATCCATCTCGATCTCAGCCTCAAGCCGCGGGCCGGACTGCCCGCGGGCGTGCAGGGCGACGCCTGGCAAGTGCATGGCGGCGGCTTCTATCACATGGTGAAATACCTCGTCGCGCCCGCGCGCATGCCGGACGAGCTCACCTGGTTCAAGTGGGAAGCCTACACGACGTGGCTCTCCGGCTTCGCGCTGCTCGTGCTCGTCTATTACCTCGGCGCCGAGCTCTACCTGATCGACCGGTCCGTGCTCGAGCTCACGACGGCGAGCGCGGCGGCGGTCGCCTTCGGCAGCCTCGTGCTCGCCTGGCTCGTCTACGAGGCGCTCTGCCGCTCTCCGCTCGGCCGCCACGAGATCGCGCTCGCGCTCGCGGGCTACGTCTTCCTGGTCGCCCTCACCTACGCCTTCACCCACGTGTTCAGCGGACGCGGCGCGTTCACGCAGATCGGCGCGCTGATCGGCACCATCATGGTGGCGAACGTCTTCGTCGTCGTCATCCCGAACCAGAAGAAGACCCTTCCCGTCGTCTTCCTGATGATCGCCAATCATTACCCGCTGATGTTCGCGACCCGCTTCAACTGGCTGATCGTGGCGATCGTGCTGGCGATCGGCCCGGTGATCCGCCATTTCTTCAACTCCCGCCACGAGGGCAGAGGCAGCCCGTGGTGGACCTGGGGCGTCGCCGGCGCCGGCATGCTCGCGGTGGCGTGGCTCTCCGCCGCCGGGCCGCGGGAAACGGCGGGCGGCGCGCGCGCGCAAAGGGCCGACGTCGCGGCCGCCAGCGCCGTGATCCTCACCCGCTGCAGCATGTGCCATCGCGACGAGCCGGTCTGGCCGGGCGTCCACGCGCCGCCCAAGGGCGTCGTGCTCGACGATCCCGGCAGCGTCCGGCGCCATGCGCACCTGATCGAGATCAACGCGGTGCGCTCGCGCGCCATGCCGCCCGGCAACGTCACCGAGATGACCGACGACGAGCGCCGCCTGCTGGCGGCCTGGCTCGCAGCCGGCGCCCCGTCGCAGTGAAGCGCTGCAAGTAGCTACGGCCGCCAAAATCTCCTTTCCATGGAAATCTTTCCGGTCTATTATTTCTAGAGGAACGGTAATCAGAATGCCGACCGCTAAGCCCAAAGTCGCTTCGGCGCCCTCGGAAGCCGCGGTGCTCACCAAGGCGGCTCTTCGCGCAGCGGCGCAGTTGGGGATGACCAACAAGGCGCTCGCCGCTGTAATCGGAGTGTCGGAGGCGACCATCTCCAGAATGCGGGGCGGCGGTTACACGTTGCAACGAGGTCACAAGTCTTTCGAGCTTGCGATTCTGTTCGTGCGCTTTTATCGGTCACTCGACGCGATCGTTGGGGGCGACGAGGCAGTAGCCAGGGCGTGGCTCAAAAATTCGAACACGGCGCTCGATAGCGACCCACTCACTTTGATCCAGACTGTTCCCGGACTAATGAATGCCATCCACTACTTGGACGCGCGCCGCACTATCGTCTAGCGCGCGTCCACTCTCCGGCATCTGCTGGCGCGTAGTCGAGGCGCAGCATCACGTATCGACGTTGAAGTTGGTCGACACGCTGGATGAGCAGGAGCAGCTGGAGAGTCTTATCGAGGGCACGGAGCCACGGGTGCCGACGGAATGCCGGCACCTGCATTATTTGCTCTCGACACCCTTTCGTTATGGCGCGGTCTATCCAAGAGGATCGAGATTCCGGCGTGCAGGAATAACCGAGGGCGTCTTCTATGCCGCTGAAGCACCGGAGACCGCGACCGCGGAGATGACGTTTCACCGACTGCTCTTTTTTGCGGAATCGCCGGATACGCCTTGGCCGACGAACCCAGCCGAATACACCGCCTTCGCGGCGGAGTACCGATCGGAGAAGGCTATTGATCTTACACGAGGTCGCTTCAAGGCCGCCAATGCCGCTTGGTCGCATCGGACGGACTATGGCCGGTGCCAGGCGCTCGCCGAGGCCGCCCGGATGGCTTCGATCGAAATCATCCGATATCAATCGGTACGAGATCCCAAGCAGGGCATGAACCTCGCTCTGCTCACCTGCCGCGTGTTTGTCAAACCTGAGCCGGTCAGCTTGCAAACGTGGCGCATTCATCTGCGTGCAACAGGTGCGCAAGCGATTTGTGAAGCACCGAAGGCCGGAATTGCGTTTGATCGGAAGACCTTTGCGGCTGACCCGCGCATTGCGGCGCTGAAGTGGAATCGCTGAACAACGTCAAAGGGACCTCTGGTATCGTCACAGATCATGCCCCCAACCGATTTCTCCGACTACCCCCGCGACCTCGTCGGCTACGGCCGCGATCCCCCCGACCCGCGCTGGCCCGGCGGCGCGCGCGTCGCGGTCCAGTTCGTGGTCAATTACGAGGAGGGCGGCGAGCGCAACGTCCTGCACGGCGACGCGACCTCGGAGGCGTTCCTGTCCGACGTGCTGGGCGCCGAGCCCTGGCCGGGCCAACGCCACATGAACGTGGAATCGATGTACGAATACGGCTCGCGCGCGGGTTTTTGGCGGCTGTGGCGCCTGTTCACGCAGCGCCAAATGCCGGTGACCGTGTTCGGCGTTGCGAGCGCGCTGGCGCGCCATCCCGATGCGGTCGCGGCCATGCGCGAGGCGCGCTGGGAGATCGCGAGCCATGGTCTCAAATGGATCGACTATAAGGACGTGCCGGAGGCGGAGGAGCGCGCGCACCTCGCCGAGGCGATCCGCGTCCACACGGCGGCGACCGGCGAGCGGCCGCTCGGCTGGTATACCGGCCGCAGCTCCGTCAACACCTTGAAGGCCGTGCTCGACGAGGGCGGCTTTCTCTATTCGTCGGATTCCTATGCCGACGATCTGCCCTATTGGGTCAACGGACCGAAGGGACCGCATCTGATCATCCCGTACACGCTCGACGCCAACGACATGCGCTTCATCAATGCCCAGGGCTTCGGCAACGGCGAAGCGTTCTTCGACTATCTCAAGGGCGCCTTCGACGTGCTCCATGCCGAAGGCGAGCGCGCCCCCAAGATGATGTCGGTCGGTCTGCACTGCCGGTTGGTCGGGCGGCCGGGCCGCGCGGCCGGCCTCGTTCGTTTCCTCGATTACCTCGCCGCCCGCGAGGGAGTGTGGATCGCGACGCGGCTCGACATCGCGCGCCATTGGCACCGCGAGCACAAGGCGCTCGCTGCCGGCGCCCCGACGGTCGCTTGACCATGACCACCGTCTCGCTCGATAGCCTGAATGCCGCCGACGAAGCCCAATTCGTTACCGCGCTCGGCGATATCTACGAGCACGCGCCATGGGTGGCGCGCGCGGTCTACGCACAACGACCGTTCGCGACGCTCGCGGCGCTCAATGAGGCGATGACGGCGGCGGTGCGCGCGGCGCCGCGTGAGCAGCGGCTCGCCCTGATCAAGGGCCATCCCGATCTCGCCGGCAAGGCCGCGCGCGCCGGCGCGATGACGGCGCACTCCAAGGCCGAGCAGGCGAGCGCCGGCCTCGACCGGCTGACCGACGCGGAGTTCGATGAATTCCACCGCCGCAACGACGCCTATCGCGAGAAATTCGGGTTTCCATTCATCGTCTGCGTGCGGCGCCACGGCAAGGATTCGATCCTGCGGCAGTTCGAGCGCCGGCTGCGCAACGACGCGGCGGCGGAAACCGAGGCCGCGCTCGCCGAAATCTTTCGCATCGTCGCGCTGCGCCTCGATCAGCGCGTCGAGGCCCGCGACAAGCTTCCCGTGCACGGCCGCCTCTCGACCCACGTGCTCGACACCCATGCCGGCGCTCCCGCGGCGGGCGTGAAAATCGAGCTCCTAGAATTGTCGGCCGGCGGCGAGCGCTGCTTGATCGCGAGCGCGGTCACCAACCGCGACGGCCGCACCGATCGGCCGCTGATCGGCGGACGCCCGCTGCCGATCGGGCGTTACGAATTGCGCTTCCACGTCGGCGACTATTTCGCGCGCCTCGGCACGCCGCGCGCCGACCCGCCGTTCCTCGACGTGGTGCCGGTCGCGTTCGCGATCGCCGAGCCGGAAGCCCATTATCACGTGCCGCTGCTGGTGACGCCCTGGAGCTATGCGACCTATCGCGGCAGTTGACGATCTCACAGGCTCGACTTCGGAATAGGCAAGCGCCGGCAAAATGCCTAGTGTTGAGGCAGGAGCCGGGCGCTCGCGGCGCCGCCGTCCGACGCGCGGCGCGGCACAACCATTGCTTAGCGGCACGTCGGCACATCATGCGCCGGCCGCACAGGGAGCGACGATCATGCACAGATGGAAGCTATTCGGGATGGTCGCGGCCGCCGTGGCGGCGAGCCCGGCATACGCGCAGACCGACGTGAAGTTCGCCCTCGACTGGAAGTTCGAGGGTCCCTCCGCCCCCTACTTCGTCGCCATCGACAAGGGCTACTACAAGGCCGAAGGCCTCAACGTGACGATCGACTCCGGCCCCGGCTCGGTCGCCGGCATCGCGCGGGTCGCCGCCGGCACCTATCCGCTCGGCTTCTTCGACATCAACTCGCTGGTCAAGTTCCAGGACCAGAACCCGGAGAAGAAGGTCCAGGCGGTGCTGATGGTCTACGACCGGCCACCGTTCGCGATCGCCACCACGGTCAAGACCGGCATCGCCAAGCCCAAGGACCTCGAAGGCCGCGTGCTCGGCGCGCCCGCCGCCGACGGCGCCTTCGCGCAGTGGAAGGCCTTCGTGAAGGAAAACGGCATCGACGAGTCCAAGGTCAAGATCGAGAATATCGGCTTTCCCGTGCGCGAGCCGATGCTCGCCGACGGCAAGGTCGACGCCATCACCGGCTTCTCCTTCTCGATGCACTACAACCTCTTGCAGAAGGACCTCAAGCCCGAGGACATCCGGACGCTGCTGATGTCGGATTACGGGCTCTTGCTCTACGGCAATGCCATCATGGTCAACCCGGACTACGCCAAGTCGAGCCCGAAGGTGGTGGCGGGCTTCGTGCGCGCCACGATCAAGGGCGTGCTCGACACCGTCAAGGACCCGGACGCCGCGATCAAGTCGGTGATGGCGCGCAACGAGACCGGCGACGTCAAGATCGAGCTCGACCGGCTGAAGATGTCGCTGCGCGACAATTTCGTGACGCCGTGGGTGAAGGCCAACGGCTTCGGCGGCGTCGACATGGCGCGGCTCGCCAAGTCGATCGACCAGATCGCGCTCACCTACGAGTTCAAGCACCGGCCGACGCCCGACGACGTCTTCACCAGCCAGTACCTGCCGCCGGCAGCCGAGCGGAAGCTGTGAGGACCGCGCGAGCGTGAACCAGCGCTCGCGCCATTCTCTCGACTGTCTTGCCCCGCGCATGCGGGGCATCCAGTAATCCCAGTCCGTGGATCGACGCGCGATCGTGAGTACTGGATCGCCCGCCTACGCGGGCGATGACAATCGAGAGGCTGCTTCAGGGCCGCGCCAGTCATGACCGCCTCGGTCGACATCGGCAACGTGACGCTGACCTATCGCGGCGGCGCGGGCGGCGTTCTCGCCCTCAAGGACACGAGCCTGAGCGTGCGCCGCGGCGAGTTCGCCGCGGTGGTGGGCCCGTCGGGCTGCGGCAAGTCCTCGCTGATGAAGCTCGCGACCGGGCTCATCGCGCCCGACTCCGGCGAGATCGTCATTTTCGGCGACAAGGTGCGTGGCCCGGTCAAGATCGCCGGCATGGCGTTTCAGAATCCGAACCTGCTGCCCTGGCGCAAGGTGATCGACAACGTGCTGCTTCCGCTCGAGATCGTGCGGCCGCATCGGCAGAATTTCCGGCGGCAGAAGGAGCATTATCGCGGCGAGGCGCGGGCGCTGCTCAGGACGGTCGGGCTCGACGGCTTCGGCGAGCGCTACCCCTGGGAATTGTCCGGCGGCATGCAGCAGCGCGCCTCGCTCTGCCGGGCGCTGATCCACCGGCCCGCCCTGTTGATGCTCGACGAGCCGTTCGCCGCGCTCGACGCCTTCACGCGCGAGGAATTGTGGTGCGTGCTGCGCGACCTCTGGCAGAAGATCGGCTTCACCGTGATCCTGGTCACCCACGACCTGCGCGAGGCGGCCTTCCTCGCCGACAACATCCACGTCATGAGCGCGCGCCCGGGGCGCATCGTGGCGACCAAGGCCGTCGACCTGCCGCGTCCGCGCGACCTCGACGTCTGCTATGAGGCGCGTTTCACCGACATCGTGCACGAATTGCGCGCCAGGATCGCCGAGGTGCGCAACACATGAGCTCGACGCTGGAAAAGCTGTCGCCCTGGCTGTTCACCGTCGGCCTGTTCGCGCTGTGGGAGCTCGCCTGCCGGCTGTTCAAGATCGACAAGTTCATCCTGCCGGCGCCGTCGGAGGCGTTTCTCGCCATGGCACAGTTCTGGCGGCCGCTCCTGCGCCATTCGCTGGTCACGCTGTGGACGACCATGGCCGGCTTCGCGATCGCGGTCGCCTTCGGCATCGTGCTCGGCCTGATCGTCGGCTGGTCGCGCACGATCTACCGCGGGCTCTATCCGGTGATGATCGGCTTCAACTGCATCCCGAAGGTCGCGGTGGTGCCGATCCTGATCATGTGGTTCGGCATCGGCGAGGTGCCGGCGCTGCTGACCGCGTTCCTGATCTCGTTCTTCCCGATCGTCGTGAACGTCGCCACCGGCCTCGCCACCATGGAGCCCGAGCTCGAGGACGTGCTGCGCGCGCTCGGCGCCAGCAAGCTCGACATCATGCTCAAGGTCGGGATTCCGCGCACGCAGCCCTATCTGTTCGGCTCGCTCAAGGTCGCGATCACGCTCGCCTTCGTCGGCACCATCGTCTCCGAGACCGTCGGCGCCAACGCCGGGCTCGGCTACCAGATCGCGCTCGCCGGGTCGAATTTCCAGATGCCGCTCGTTTTCGCGGCCCTCATCCTGCTCGCGGTCGAAGGCATCGCCATGTACGCGGCGTTCGCCTCGATCGAAGCTCATTTCACGCGCTGGGCGTTCCGCTCCTCGATGAGCGCCGCGGCCTGAGCGCCGGGCGAGATCGTTCCTGCGTGCGCGTCAGCTTCTCAATGCCGCCGCGATTGGATATCGTCCCGCATTCGAACGACAGGGAGAGAATGCCGTGATCAAGAAGGGAACGCGCCGCGCCGTCGTCGCGATGCTCGCCGCATGCTGGCTGCTGCCTTGCGGCCTCTCGGCGCAGGATGCGCCCAAGATGACGACGGTCCGCGCCGCCTATGTGCCCGTCGCCACCTGGCTGCCGGCCTGGGTCGCGCTCGACAAGGGCATTTTCGCCAAGCACGGGCTCGCCGTCACGCTCACGCCGATCCAGAACCTGTCGCTCCTCCCCGGCACCGTCGGCCGCCAGTTCGAGTTCGCGGCCTCGACCCCACCCGACCTCATCAAGGCGGTGGCGAGCGGGCTCGACGTGGTGGCCAGCGCCGGCGAGGCGATCGAGGTCAAGAGCAATCCGACCACCCAGGTGATCGTGCGCAAGGATTCCCCGATCAAGACCGTCGCCGACCTCAAGGGCAAGGCGATCGCCGCGCCGACCATCGGCGCCGTGATCCACGTGGCGACGCTCTACTGGCTGAAGAAGAACGGCGTCGATCCGGCCTCGATTCGCGCGGTCGAGGTCCCGTTTCCGAACATGGGCGACCAGCTCAAGGCGGGCAACGTCGACGCGGTCGAGGCGTTGGAGCCGTTCACCGGCGCGCTGCTCGCCGCCGGCAACGTCTCGCTCGGCGACCCGCTCCTTTCGGTCGGCGACGAGGTGCTGTTCCCGTTCTGGATCTCCGACGGCGCCTGGGCGCGCGCCAACCGTCCGGTGATCAAGGCCTGGATCGACTCGCTCACCGCCGCCAAGGCCGACATGGACGCCAACCCGGCGGACGCCCGCGCCGTGCTCGCCAAGTACTCGCGCCTGCCGCCGGCGGTGGTCGAGAAGGTGCCGCTGCCGACCTACCGGTTTACCATCAAGCCCGACGAGCTCGGCGTCTGGATCGACGTGCTCAAGGACCTCGGGCAGCTGTCGACCGCGATCGACCCGTCGAAGATCGTGGTGACCGCCCCGTGAATGAGGCGACCTCCGCCCGGCCGGCGGGAGATCTGGTTTTTTCCTGTCGCGGCGTCTCGGTCGAATTGCCGCACCAGGACGGCGCGCGGCCCATCCTGGCGGATATTTCGCTCGAGGTGCGCCGCGGCGAGTTTCTGACCGTGGTCGGACCGTCGGGCACCGGCAAGACTACCCTGCTGCGCGTGCTCGGCGGCTTGACGCCGGCGAGCCGCGGCGCGGTGCACGTCGACGGCCGCCTGATCGACGGCCCGCCCGCCGACGTCGTCATCGTCTTCCAGGATTACTCGCACGCGCTGCTGCAGTGGCGTACGGTCGGCCGCAACGTCGCCTTCGGGCTGGAAGGCAGGCTCGGGCGCGACGCGATCAGGGAACGGGTCGGCGCTGCGCTGCGGCTCGTGCGCCTCGAGGCGCACCAGGACGATTACCCCTGGCAGCTCTCCGGCGGCATGCAGCAGCGCGTGCAGATCGCGCGCGCCCTGGCGCTGCGCCCGGCCGTATTGCTGATGGACGAGCCGTTCGCGGCGCTCGACGCCATGACCAAGGCGGCGCTGCAGGACGAGCTGCTGCGGGTCGGCGCCGAGACCGGCTCGAGCTTCGTCTTCGTCACCCACGACATCGAGGAGGCGGTCTATCTCGGCGATCGCGTCGCGGTGATCACCGGCGCGCCCGGCCGCATCGTGCGCACGGTCGCGGTCGACCTGCCGAGGCCGCGCGACCAGGTGGTCACCCGCCAGCTGCCGGAATTCCTCGAGCTGCGCTACCTGCTGCATCGGGCGATCGGGCAGACCGAGCATGCCTGAGGCGCAACCGCTCCGAGCCCGCGTCAATTGGCTGGGGCTCGCCACCATCGCGCTCGGCTTCGCCGCTTGGGAAGCGGCGCTGCGCCTGGGGCTCGCCCAGTACCAGAACCTGCCGGCGCCGTCGGCGATCGCGCGCGGGCTTGCCGAGATCGTGGGCAGCGGCGACCTGCTCGCCGACACGCTGCATACGCTGTGCTCGGTCCTCGTCGGATGGGCGGCGGCGGTCGCCGCCGGCGTGGCCCTCGGGCTCCTGCTCGGCGCCTCGGCGACGCTGCGGCGCTATTCGCTCGCCTCGATCGAGGTCCTGCGTCCGATGCCGGGCATCGCGTTTGCCCCGGTGGCGCTGCTCCTGTTCGGCTTCTCCCTGCAAATGGAGCTGATGGTCGTCATCCTGCCCGCGCTCTGGCCGGTGCTGATCAACACCATGGGCGCGGTCACCGGCGTTCATGCCCGCCTCCACGAGGTCGGCCGCACGTTTCGCCTGTCGCGCGCAGAGATCCTGCGCAAGATCATGCTGCCGGCGGCGCTGCCCGGCGTCCTGGTCGGGGCGCGGCTGAGCATGACGCTGGCGCTGGTGCTTGCGGTGGTGGCCGAGATGGTGGGCAATCCCGCCGGCCTCGGCTATGCCGTGGTGCGCGAGCAGCAGGCGATGCGGCCGGAGCTCGTCTTCGCCTACGTGGTCGCGATCGGCGCGATCGGCATGGTCCTGAACGCGGCGCTCACCGGCGCCGTCCGTTTCCTGTTCCCCGCCGCCTCCGGGCGGCTGCGCGAGGCCGGCTGATGCGGTGGAAAGTCCTGCGGTCGAGCCTGCCGCCGGTCCGCGGATTGTTGCCGCTGATCCTGCTGTTGGTCCTTTGGCAGCTGCTGCAGTCGGGACCGTCGCCCTATTTCCCGGCGCCGTCGCGATGGTGGACCGCCACGCTGAGCCTGTTCGAGCGCGAGCATCTCGTCGCCGCCTTCGGCGCGACGACCGCGACCTTCCTCGCGGGGCTCGCATTGGCGATCGCGATCGGCGGCGCGCTCGGCGTCCTCATCGGCGTGTCGGATCGCGCCGCGCGCGCCTGCGAGCCGCTCTTCGAGTTCATGCGCGCGATCCCGCCGCCGGTGACGGTCCCGGTCGCCTCGCTGCTGATCGGCTACAACGAGAGCATGAAGCTCACCGTCGTGGTGCTGTCGGGGCTGTGGCCGATCCTGCTGAACGCGACCTCGTCCGTGCGCCAGATCGACCCCTTGCTCCTCGACGTCGCGCGCTCGTTCCGCCTCACGCCGATGGAGCGCATCCGCCGGGTCATCCTTCCCGCGATCGTGCCGGGGCTGCTGATCGGCATCCGCATCGCCATCCCGCTCGCGATCGTGGTGACGCTGCTGGTCGAGATGCTCACCTCGCTGCCGGGGATCGGCGCGGTGATGATCCGCTCGCAACGCAATTTCCAATCGGGCGAGGTCTACGCGCTGCTGGTGCTGGTCGGGCTGTTCGGCTTCGCGGTCAACGATCTGTTCGCGGTGATCGAAGGCGTGATCATGCGCCGATTTCCGCCGCGGGCTTAGAATGTAGCCCGCATGGAGCGAATGCACATGCAAGTCGGCTTCTTCTTCTGGCCCTATACGCTCGAGCTCTGCGAGCGGCTCGCCGAGCGCGCCGACCGCTACGGCTATGCCATGATCGGTATCGCCGACACCCCGGGGAACGCGATGGACCCCTGGGTGTCGGCGGCGGTGGTGGCGCGGGCCTCAGGCCACGCGCGCCTCGCGCTCTGCGTCACCAACCTGCTCACCCGCCACCCCGCGGTCAGCGCCGCCGCCATCGCCTCGCTCGATCACATCTCCGGCGGCCGCGCCGTGCTCGGCATCGGCGCCGGCCACAGCGGCACCAGGAACGTCGGGCTGCCGCGCTCGAACGCGCGCGAGCTCGCCGAAGGGGTGACCTTCATCAAGACGCTGTTGCGCGGCGAGCCCGCGAGCCTGGGCGCCGCGACCGCGCATCTCCCCTGGATCAAGCGGGCGCCGCCGGTCTTCCTCGCGGCGTCGCATCCGCGGCCGCTCGCGGCCGCCGGGCGCACCGCCGACGGCGCCTTCGCCAATTACGGGCTGGGCGCCGACAACATCAGCGATTCGGAGGCGCTCATCGCCGAGGGCGCCAGGGCCGCCGGCCGCGCCGCCGACGAGATCGAGATCTGGCAGATCGCGGCGCTCGACTGCAGCGGGGACCGCAACGTCGCGCGCGGCAAGATCGGCGCCATGCTCGCCTTTCTCGCCGGCTACGTGATCGGCGACAAGAAGCTCGAGACGCGCGGCGTTCCCGAACCGTTGCGCGCACCGCTCCTGGAATTGCGCCGCCGCTACAGCACCCGGCCGGGCGAGGCCGACATCAGGCTGGTCGAGGAGCTCGGCCTGTTCGACTATCTGTCGCGGCGGCTTTCGATCTGCGGCGATCCCGACGACTGCCTCGCCCAGGCGCTCGCCGCAAAGGCCGCCGGCGCCAGGCGGCTGATGCTCACGGTCTCGCTCGCCGCCGATCCCGTGCGCACCGTCGAATTGTTCGGCGAGCACGTGCTGCCGAAGCTGTAGCGGGGCGAACTTCGATCGATTGGGATCACGCGTAGGGTGGGCAAAGGCGCCGGGCACAATGCTGACCCCAGACATGCTCGACCGCGGCGCCGTGCCCACGCGTCGGCATATCACGAGCCGGGCCGGGAACGCGTGGGCACGGCGCGCACACGAACGACCGATCTCCGGGCGCGGTCACGGCATTGCGCGCCTTTGCCCACCCTACCCTGCTGTTTCCAACTCACGCGAACACGCCCAGCAGCGCGAATGTGCTCTCCGCTGGCACTACTTCTTCAGCCGGTAGCCGGTCTTGAAGATCCACCACACCGTGGCGAGGCAGATGGCCAGGAACAGCAGGGTCATGCCCAGGCTGACGCCGACGGCCACGTCGGCGGTCTCGAAGAAGCTCCAGCGGAAGCCGCTGATCAGGTAGACGACCGGATTGAGCAGCGCGAGCGTCTGCCAGACCGGCGGCAGGACCTTGATCGAGTAGAAGGTGCCGCCGAGAAACGTCAGCGGCGTGATCACCAGCAGCGGCACCACCTGCAGGCGCTCGAACCCCTCGGCCCAGATGCCGATGATGAAGCCGAGCAGGCTGAAGCTCACCGCGGTGAGCACCAGGAACGCCAGCATGAAGAAGGGATGCGCGATGCGCAGCGGCACGAACAGGCCGGCGGTCGCCAGGATGATCAGGCCGAGGATGATCGATTTGGTCGCGGCCGCGCCGACATAGCCGAGCACGATCTCGACATACGAGATCGGCGCGGAGAGGATTTCGAAGATCGTTCCCGTGAATTTGGGAAAATAGATGCCGAACGAGGCGTTGGCGGTGCTCTGGGTCAGCAGCATCAGCATGATCAGGCCGGGCACGATGAAGGCGCCGTAGCTGACGCCTTCGATCTCGGTGATGCGCCCGCCGATCGCCGCGCCGAACACCACGAAATAGAGCGACGTCGAGATCACCGGCGACACGATGCTCTGCAGCAGCGTGCGCCCGGTGCGCGCCATCTCGAAGGTGTAGATCGCGCGGACCGCCCGAACGTTCATTGCCGCTGCCTCAGGAGATCGACGAAGATGTCCTCGAGCGAGCTCTGCGTCGTGTGCAGGTCCTTGAACCGGATGCCGGCGCGGTTGAGGTCCTGCAGCAGGGCCGTGATGCCGGTGCGCTCGCCTTGCGTGTCGTAGGTGTAGATCAGCTCGCTGCCGTCGGCGGCGAGCGCCAGGTCGTGCGCGGCGAGCGCGGCGGGGACCGCCGCGAGCGGCTTCTGCAGATGCAGCGTCAGCTGCTTCTTGCCGAGCTTGCGCATGAGCTCGACCTTGTCCTCGACCAGGATGAGCTCGCCCTTGTGGATGACGCCGATCCGGTCGGCCATGTCCTCGGCCTCCTCGATGTAATGGGTGGTGAGGATGATGGTCACGCCGGAGGCGCGCAGCGAGCGCACGACCTGCCACATGTCCTTGCGCAGCTCGACGTCGACCCCGGCGGTCGGCTCGTCGAGGAACAGGATGCGCGGCTCGTGCGACAGCGCCTTGGCGATCAGCACGCGGCGCTTCATGCCGCCGGACAAGGTCACGATCTTGCTGTCCCTGCGATCCCACAGCGAGAGCTCGCGCAGCACCTTGGCGACATAGTCGGGATTGGCCGGCTTGCCGAACAGTCCGCGGCTTAACGAGACCGTCGCCCATACCGTCTCGAACGCATCGGTCGTCAGCTCCTGCGGCACCAGGCCGATCATCGCGCGGGTGACGCGGTAGTCCGCGATGATGTCGTGGCCGGCGACCGACACGCTGCCGGCGGACGCATTGACGATCCCGCAGATGATGCCGATCAGCGTGGTCTTGCCGGCGCCGTTCGGGCCGAGCAGCGCGAAAATCTCCCCGCGGCGGATGTCGAGGTTGATGTCCCTGAGCGCCGGGAAGCCGGACGCGTAGGTCTTCGACAGGTTCGAGATCGAGATGATGGGCGACATGCGATGATAGCTGATGCAATACGACGGCCGACGCAAGCCGCGTCTATAAGTCAAAATGTGGCGGATGGAGGGAGCCGACCGGCGAAATTGCATGCCAGCGCGGCGCGATGCGTGTTCCCTTCCGCGCAATGTCCCGCGCTATCTCCGCCCGAGGATGGATTGACGCGCGACCATATCGCCGCGATGGGTTTCCGCCTCACCGCGTAGAACCGTAGGTTGGGTCGAGCGAAGGGAGACCCAACGCTCTGCCGACGCTTGCCCTCAGCGATGTTGGGTCTCGCAAGAGCTCGACCCAACCTACGGCATCTCGGAGACGTGAAGCCGCGCGGACGCACTCGCCTCAAATCGCGATCCTGGTCTCGATCGCGTCGTAATCGGCCCGCAGGCCGCCGTCCGTGCTGTCGAGGAGTCCCGCCGCCGCCAGCGCCTGGACATCGGCATGGACATTGCTGTAGTCGCGCTTGAGCGCCTTCGCCAAGGCGCGGACGCTCGCGACCTTGTGACGGCGCACGTAACGCAGGAGCTCCATTCGCTTGCCGGTCAGGACGCGAGCAAGCGCATCCCAGGTCTCGAACGCCAGATGACGCTCGTTGAAGGATTCGCCGCGCTTCCCACGGTGCCAGGCATCCACGAACCGGCGGGCCGCTTCGTCCTCGATCGCGCCGCCGACCGTGATCTTCACCTTGCTCATTCTTCGCCTCGCACGGCCCGCACATCGGACCAGAAATCGACCATCAATTGCTCCACGCTTACGAACACGTACCGCGTCTCGACACCCCTGAAATGCCGATGATCACCCTTTCCGCGCTCGTTGTCGTAGCCCACCTCCCGCCTACCCGACCGGCCGTAGAACAGCGAGTACTTGAGCCCATGTTTCGTCGGGGGCACCGGCGTCGGCACCCGCCAGATCGCCATCTCCACGATCGCACCGTCGTCATAGTCGATGCGCTGGTGGAAAAGGAGTTCAGCCTTCATGGCTTAGCTGTTGGCCTAACAAGCCATATGGCATATAAGACTATATACATTCTCGAGCGCGGGGCAAGGCAAAAGCCTTGGGCGGTCACATAATGTGTGTCGCCGCCCGTCCTACCGCGCCGCCCGTGTGCGGATGTCGTCGATCGCGGCGAGCACCCGTTCCGGCGTCGCCGGCGCGTCGAGGCGGGGCGAGAGCCGATAGTCGGCGACGCCTGCGATGGCGTCGCGGATCGCGAGCCAGACCGAGATCGCCAGCATCAAGGGCGGCTCGCCGACCGCCTTCGAGCGGAAGATCGTCGCCTCGCGGTTCGGCGCATCGTCGAGGATGCGCGCGTTGAAGACCGGAGGCACGTCGCGGCTTCCCGGGATCTTGTAGGTCGAGGGGCCGTGGGTGGCGAGCCGCCCCTGCGCGTCCCAGCACAATTCCTCGCTGGTGAGCCAGCCCATCCCCTGCACGAAGGCGCCCTCGATCTGGCCGAGGTCGATCGCCGGGTTGAGCGAGCGGCCGCAGTCCTGCACGAGCTCGGCGCGCAGCACCCGCGACTCGCCGGTGAAGGTGTCGATCGCGACCTCGGCGGCGGCGGCGCCGTAGACGAAATAGTAGAACGGCCGTCCGCTGCTGGTCGCGGCGTCCCAGTGGATCTTGGGCGTGCGGTAGAAGCCCGCGGCCGAGAGCGACACCCGCTTCTCCCAGGCGAGCGCCGCGAGCTCGGCGAACGACAGGCTGCGATTGCCGGCATAGACGCGGTTCGAGTCGAAAATGACCTCGTCCGCCGGCACCGCGAAATGCTCGGCCGCCACATCGGTCATGCGCGCCTTGATCTGCTCGCATGCGTTCAGCGCCGCCATGCCGTTGAGGTCCGAGCCCGAGGAGGCCGCGGTCGGCGAGGTGTTCGGCACCTTCGCGGTCGAGGTCGCCGACATCCGGACGCGGTCGAGATCGATCTGGAACGCCTCGGCCACCACCTGCGCGACCTTGACGAACAGCCCCTGCCCCATCTCGGTGCCGCCGTGGTTGAGCACCACGCTGCCGTCGGTATAGACGTTGACCAGCGCGCCGGCCTGGTTGAGCGCCGGGCGGTTGAACGAGATGCCGAACTTCACCGGCACGGTGGCGAGGCCCTTCTTGACCGCCGGGCTGCGGCGGTTGAACGCCGCGACGTCGCGCCGCCAGGCAGAGAGATCGACGGCACGGTCGAGCTCGTCGACGACGCGCTCGATGATGTTGTCCTCGACCATCATGCCGTAGGGCGTCAGGTCGTTGCGGCCGACGCCGTAGAAGTTCCGCCGCCGCACGGTCTCGACCGCGAGCCGCAGCTCGCGGGCGACGAGCTCGATGATGGTCTCGATCGCCAGCATGGCCTGCGGCCCGCCATAGCCGCGGAACGCGGTGTTCGACACCGTGTTGGTCTTGCAGGGGAGCCCGCGCAGGCGGACGGTGGGCAGGAAATAGCAATTGTCGACGTGGCAGAGCGCGCGCGTGAGCACCGCCGGCGTGTGGTCGGCGACGCTGCCGCCGTTGGCGGCAAGCGTCAGGTCGAGCGCGAGCAGATGCCCCTCGCCGTCGAAGCCGACGTCGTAGCGGATCAGGAACGGATGGCGCTTGCCGGTCGCGCGCATGTCGTCGTCGCGCGGCAGGCGAAGCTTGACCGGCGCGCGCGCCTTGCAAGCGAGCACCGCGGCAATGCCGGCGATGATGGTCGCCTGGCTCTCCTTGCCGCCGAAGGCGCCGCCCATGCGCCGCACCTCGACGGTGACCGCGTTGAGCGGCAGGCCGAGCAGCCGCGCGACCCCGTGCTGCACCTCGGTCGGGTGCTGGGTGGAGCTCAGCACCGCGATCTCGCCGGCCTCGCCGGGGCTGACGAGCGCGATCTGGCCCTCGAGATAGAAATGGTCCTGCCCGCCGCAGCGCAGCTCGCCGGCGAGGCGATGCGGCGCCACGGCGAGCGCGGGTTCGACCTCGCCGCGCGCGATCGTCTGCGGCGGCGAGACGTAGCTCTCGCGCGCCACCGCCTCCTCGATCGTCAGCACCGCGGGCAGCGGCTCGTAGTCGATCGCGACGAGTTTTGCCGCCGCGCGCGCCTGATCGAGGGTCGCCGCCGCGATCGCCGCCACCGGCTGGCCCTCGTATTCGACCACGTCGGCGGCGAGCGCCGGCTCCTCGCTGCGGATCGGCGCGACGTCGTTCCGGCCGGGGATATCGGCGGCGGTGATCGCGGCGACGACACCGGGGGAGGCGAGCGCGCGCGTGAGATCGATGCGGCGGATGCGGGCATGGGCATGGGCGCTCAGCACCAGGGCGGCTTCGAGCGTGCCCGGCACGGTCGGGATGTCGTCGAGATAGCGCGCCGCGCCGGTGACATGGCCAACGGCGCTGTCGTGACGCACCGCCGCGTGCGCGCCGCCGCGGACGCGTGCGAGCGGCTCGTTCATAACGCCTCCACCCGCATCGGCGCGGCCGCCGAAGTCTCGAGCTGGAAGCGGCGCAACAGCCCGGCCGCCGCGCGCAGCCGATAGGCGGCGCCGCCGCGATGATCGCCGATCGGCGTGAAATCGCGCGCCAGCAGGGCCTCGACGTCGGCGAACCAGGCCGGCGTCCAGGGGCGGCCGCCGAAGGCGGCCTCGATCCGCGCCGCCCGCATCGCGCGGGCCGCCATTCCGCCGTAGGCCGCCCGCAGCGCGACCGCCTTGCCGCCCTGCCGTTCCAGGCGGAAAGCGCCGATGACGGTCGAGATGTCCTGGTCGAAGCGCTTCGAGACCTTATAGGCCGCGAACTCGGCTGTCGCGGCCGGCAGCGGAATGCGGATTGCGGCGATCACTTCGCCGGCCATGAGCGCCGTCTTGCGATAGCCCGTGATGAAGGATTCCACGGGCAGCGTGCGCTCGCCCGCGCGCGAGGCGAGCGTCACCGTGGCGTCGAGCGTGATCAGGCACGGCAGCGTGTCGCCGATCGGCGACGCCGTCGCGAGATTTCCGGCGATGGTTCCGAGGTTGCGGATCTGGCGCGAGCCGAGACGCCGCACGAGCGCGCCGAACGAGGGAAAATATTTGTCGAGGAGCGGCAAGGCTTCGGTATAGGTGACGGCGCCGCCGAGCTCGATCGCCTCGGCGCTGCTCGCGATGCGCTTGAGCTCGGCGACGCCGGCGGTCGCGATCACGGCCGGCAGCGGCTCGCGATCCTTGGCTACGCGCAGCCCGAGGTCGGTGCCGCCGCCGAGCAGGACGGCATCGGGAAATTGCGCCATCGCATCGAACAGCGCTGCGAGCGAGCGCGGCGCGAGGAAGTTTTGGGCAGCGTGACGGTAATCCATGCACGCCGGCAACTGGGCGAGCGCATCGGCGATCGTTCCCGCTTCGGCGGCGAAGCGATCGGCCGGCCCCGAGGCGATCCGCCGGCACGCCTCCACGATCGAGCGATAGCCGGTGCAGCGGCAGAGATTGCCGGCGAGCGCGTCGTGGATATCCTCCGCCGGC
>WNEZ01001442.1_pt1 | contig 19995 bp, 14 predicted proteins | sample 5400521 | NCBI WGS metagenome assembly WNEZ01 (sample SAMN13153339, study PRJNA577476) | soil metagenome | isolation source: 120 cm saprolite under Douglas fir tree site 2 hole 1 replicate 1 | place: USA:California | collected 2015-04-18 | reverse complement strand
AGCGATCTTGGTGCCAGTCTGCCCAACTTGGTCAGAGTGTGGCCGCCACCCGGCGCTGGTCACGACCCGCGAGCAGCCAACCGCGCCGCCGAGAAGGCCCGCGAGCTCTTCGATGATCGCGAACCCCTCCTTCGAGCCGACGCCGCGTCCTCCACTCACGACCACCTTCGCCTCCGCCAGCGAGACGCGACCTCCGGCAGTGTCCACGTGGTCCGAGACTCGTACCACGAGGTCGGTTTCTTGCAGTTGGGCGATCAACGGTTTCACGTCGACCTCGGTCGGCGCCGGTGCGGCCTCGACGCTGAACGTGTTCGGCGCGACCGTGATCAGCGGCCGGGGACCGTGCAGAAGAGCCGACTCCAGCAGGCTGCCTCCCCATCTGATCCGGGTCACGGAAACCGGGCTCCCAGGCTCCGCGTCCACGCAGTTTGCGGCGAACGGCTGCCCAGTCCGGGCCGCCAGCCGCGCCATGACATCATTGCCGCGATCAGTGCCCGCGGCGAACACGGTGGACGCGTTCAAGTCGTCTGCCACGAGGGCCAGGATCGCAGCGACAGCGTCGGGCGCAAACGGCTGGATGGCGTCCATCCGCACGGAGCGCAGCGGACCGCCGAACTTGCGCGCAAGCGTCAGCGTTTCCATCGACGCCTTACTCTGGTCCATCAGGGCGATGACCATCAGCGTCCGGGCCCGGAGGTCCGCCGCATATTCGCGGCACTGGCGGGCGGAGCCAAGGAAGGGGTGGCGCGACGAGGAGTGCAATTCCTGCTGGGGTCCCCGCGTCGTGGACGCGGGGGCAGCGAGGAAGCGCCGGGCCCCCTGACGCAGGCTTCAGCGCCGAAGGCGCCCGACCGCCCGGGCCGTCGAAGATGCAAGGAACTTCCGGGACTGGACACTCTAGAGAACCCCGATCTTGCGCATCATTTCGACCACCGCCGGCGCGGCCGACACTCCATTACCGAGCACCTCGGCGCGCCGGCCCTGGCCCGCTGGAACCACAAGCCGGACCAGCTCGAGTCGGGCAGATGGTTTCGACGGAATCGACGTGGCCACGGGTTTGCGACCGGCGCGCATGCGGCCCGGCACCGACGGGTAGCGCGGCAGGTTCAAGCCCTCTTTCACGCTGAGAACCGCGGGCATCGGCACGAGATACACATCGCGCCCGTCCTCCACCTCCTGCTCGCAGCGCACCGAGCCGCCTTCGGGCTTCACCCCCTTCAGGCCCGTCACGGCTGGGCGGCCGAGCGCGCGAGCCACCCTCAGCCCAACCTGGAAGCCGCCCGAGTCGGCGGATTCGTTGCCGAAGAAGATGAGGTCGAAGGGGCCGGTAGCCGCCTCGTCGGAGCGGATGGCGTCGACGATTGATGCGGCCGTCGCTTCGCCGTCAAATTCCTCCCCTCCGGTTTGCAGATGGATCGCGCGATCGATGCCGAGCGCCATGGCGTCGCGGAGCTGCTCGACCGCTTCCGCCGGCCCGAGCGTGAGCACGACCGACTCGCCGCCGTTGGCCTCTATCAATCGGACCGCCTCTTCGACGCCGCACTCTTCGTGCGGGCTGATGGTGAACCCGAGGTGCCTGGTCTCGAGCGACATCGAGTCCGCGGCGAGCACCATCTTGCCGCCGGTGAACGGCACCCTCTTCACACAGACCAAAACCTTCACGAGATGCGAAGCGCTCGCGTGGCATCGGTGGCCGGCTTCATCCCGGCCACGACTTTGTACAACTCGAAACCACGCATGGCCAGGAGTGGCTTCTCAAGAAATCCCATCACGGGGAAAGTGAGCAGGGCCGCAAATCCGGCCGGATTGTCGGTGGCAGGACGGCACCCTCTTCACACAGACGAGGACCTTCATGACCGGATGCGGAGGTTCTCAGGGTCGAACAGCGGCGTCGAGCCCACGAGCGCCACCGTCACCGGGTAGCGCTCGCCCATGTACTGCACCGCGAGCTGGGCGCCGAGCACCGCATGCTCCGGCGGAAGGTAGGACATGAGGATGTGCTTGCCCACCGACGGGCCTGCGCCCGCGCTCGTTACATACGAGCGGCGGCCGCGGCGGTCCGTGATCGCGGCGCCATCGCGCGTGAGGATGGGCTCACGTCCGAGCATGTAGCGCTTCTCGCCGCTGTTCGAGGTGTGGTCATCGACGGTAAGCGTGCACATGACGGCGGCGGGCTCCTCGTCGCGGTGGCGCAGGTGCGCCTCCTTGCCCACGAAGTCCTCGCTCTTCACGCGCGGCGCCTGCATGCCCGCCTCGACCACGTTGTACTCGGCCTCGAGCTCGTTGCCGTGGGCGCGGTAACACTTCTCGAGGCGCCCGGTCGTGCCGTACACCCCGATTCCGCACGCGGCGAGGCCGAAGGGCCGGCCCGCCTCCCACAGCGCATCCCATAGGTTCAAGCCCTGGTCGATGGTCACGTAGAGCTCCCAACCCAGGTCGCCGACATACGAGATGCGCGAGGCAAGAACGCGAACCGTACCGATGTCGATGGTTCGGCATGTGCCGAACTTGAAACCGTCGTTGGAGACATCGTCGCTGGTCGCCGACGCGAGGATGTCCCGCGCGCGAGGGCCCCACAGGCCCACCGTAGACATCGCCGAGGTCAGGTCGAAGATTTGTGCGGATCCATCCGCCGGCAAGAAATCGCTGAACCACTTCTTGTCTGACATCCCGGCCGCGCCGCCGGTGACTACGCGGAACTGATCGTCGCCCAGCCGCATGATCGTGAGGTCGGACTTGAAGCCTCCGTTATGGCTGAGCACCGGCGTATAGACGTTTCGGCCGGCGGGCACGTCCATCTGCCGCAGGGTGACGCGCTGCACCGCCTGCAATGCGCCGGGGCCCTTGATGTCGAAGATCGTGAAGGCTGAGAGGTCGAAGAGCCCCGCACGCTCGCGCATGGCGAGGTGCTCGGCGTTGATGATCGGCGACCACCAGCGGGATTCCCACTCCGCGGTCCTTCGCGTGACGTGATCGCCGAACTCCTCGAGCAGCGGTGCGTTCGACTCGTACCACATGGGTCGCTCCCAGCCGGCGGCCTCGAAGAACATCGCCCTCAGCTCTCGCTCGCGCTCGTGGAATGGCGCCAGGCGCACGTTGCGGTTCGATGCCCACTGCTCGCTCGGGTGGACTATGCCGTATGTCTTGTTGAAACCCTCGGCTGCTCGCGCGCGCACGTGCGCGCGCGTCCTTTGGTGTTCGTGGAACCGTGCAATGTCGGAAGAGTGCAGATCGATCTCCGACTCGCCGTGCACCATCCACTCGGCGAGCGCCTTGCCGGTGCCAGGGCCCTCCTTGACCCAGACGGCCGCGGCCGACCAGAGTCCCTTCACGTCGGGCGATTCACCCAGGACCGGCATGCCATCGGGAGTGAGCGAAAGGATCCCGTTGATCGCATATTTCACGCCCACCCTCTCGTCGCCGACGATCTCGGGCATCAGCTCGAGCGCGTGCTGCATCTGGAGTTCGAAGTCGGGCTGCGTGAACGGGAACTCAGTGGGCGAAAGCGCGGCCCGTTCGATGGGCGGGATGTCCTCAGGGTCGTAGAGGATGGGGCGGTGCGCGTACGAGCCGATCTCCAGGTCGCCGCCTGCCTGGCGCTCGTACATGTTGGTGTCCATGTCGCGAACGATCGGCACCTCGATGTCGCCTTTGGCGCCCGCGAAGCGCGGCACCGGGCCGACGTCGATCATCTGGTGCACGGCAGGCGTGAGCGGGATGCGCGCGCCGGCCATGTGGGCGACGCGGGGACTCCACACGCCGCAGGTGATCACGACAGTCTCGGTCTCGATCGCTCCGGCGGTTGTGCGCACGCAGCGAACGCGGCCGCGCTCGACGTCGATCCCCACCACTTCGGTCTTCGCAACCACCTGCAGCGCGCCTGAGCTCTGCGCCCGCTCGCGCATGATCGTGCCCGCGCGCAGCGAGTCGACCACGCCGACGCCCGGTGTGTAGAAGCCCCCAAGGATGATCGACTCGTTGATGAAAGGAACGAGCTCCTTGACCTTCGCCGGGCTGATCAGCGACACAGGCTCGATGCCCCACGACGCGGCCGACGACATGCGACGGGTCAGCTCCTGCATCCGTTCGTTGGTGCGCGCGACCTCGATGCCACCCGACTGGGTGAAGACCCCCATCTCCTTGTACTGGTTGACGCTCTCCACTGTGAGGGCGGTCATTTCCTTCGAGTGGTCCACCAGGTAGATGAAGTTCGACGCGTGGCCGGTGGATCCACCGGGGTTGGGCAGCGGTCCCTTGTCGAGGAGCACGACGTCTCGCCAGCCCAACTGGCAAAGGTGGTAGGCAACGCTGTTGCCGACGATGCCGCACCCGATGACCACCGCTCGGGCGTGGGCAGGCAGGTTGCTCATTGAGTGTCCCTCGGTTCTCCTTCGTTCAGTCCGGCTGGTACGGTGAGCGGACCTCCTCGGGCAGCTCGTACCAGCGAACGCGATCGCCCACCTGGGCCCGCAGCTTCCACTTCAACGGCTTGGGCTGCGCTTCGATCGCCGACCACAGCTCGTCGAGCCTCGAACGCACGAGGTCGCGGTCAACATCGAGATCGTCGAGCGTGCCCCGGAGCTTCCCGATGTTCACCTGCAGCGTTCGGTACATGCCCCAGTCGCCGGCTGTGACCTTGGCGACATACCCGCAGTCGACGCATTGGTCGTCGTGGCGGTTGACGACGGGGTGGTCGAGCAGCAACGCCGTGAGGTCCACCAGGTCCTTGCGGTTGACCTCGTATATCTGCAGCTTGCTCAGCAGCAGGTCGGCCGGGCTCGCGGTCGGCCCATCCCCGTCGAGGCGGCCCCGCAGGTCGATGACGTGCGACATCTGGATGATGTCGATGAAGATGTCGATCTGGCGGCTGTGCTCGGTGTCGTAAAAGTAGAGCCGCCGGTCGCCCTGCATGAGGTTGAAGCGGTCGTTGGCCTCATACCCGAGGGACGGAAAGAGGGCGAGCACCGCTTGGCGGTCCTTCTTGCGGATCGCGTAGTCGAGATCGCCGTACTTTCGCTTGAGCGGCGGCTTGCGCGCGCTGGGTGAGCTGAGATGGATTCCCGCCCCGCCCAGGAGCTTGACCTTCACACCCACCGCTCGGGCCGCCGCTGCGATGCGTCCGGCCTCCGCTATCGGGTCTTCGAGAGGTGCGCCCTGCGCGCGCCCGGCGGGGTCGGCGAGCGGGCCTTCGGTCACGGTGCTCCCTCGACTTCGATGACGATCGTCTTGAGGTCGGTCATCTGCTCGAGGGCAAAGCGCCCACCAACCCGTCCGATGCCGCTCCTCTTGCCGGCCCGTCCGCCGAAAGGAAGATGGGCCTCCCAGTAGTTGGACGACTCGTTGATGTTGACCCAGCCCATGTCCAGGCCGTCGGCGAAGCGCAGCGCCCGCGACAGATCCTTCGTGTACACGGCGCCCAGAAGTCCATACGGGGAGTCGTTGGCAATCGCGAGGGCCTCCGCCTCGTCGCGGAACTTGATCACCGGCGCGATCGGGCCGAACGTCTCCTCCTTGCTCACCCGCATCGTGGGCACTACACCGTCGAGGATCGTGGCCGGGTAGTAGAGGCGGGTCGGAAAGCCGTCTGCGCGCTTCCCGCCCATCACGACTCGGGCGCCGTGGCCGACGGCGTCGGCGACGTGCTCGTCCATCTTCGTCGCCACGCCTTCGTTGTTGAGGGGGCCGAGGGTGGTGTCCGGCGCGAAGGGGTCTCCGAGGCGGAGCTGGCGCGCGGCGGCCTCGAGGCGCTGCACGAATTCGTCGTGAGCGGATTCCTGAACCAGGATCCGCTCGCCGGCGGTGCAGCTTTGCCCTGCGCACAGGTAGCAGCCGACGATGGTGCCTTCGACCGCCTTCCCGAGGTCCGCGTCGGCGAACACGACGATGGGCCCGTTGCCCCCGAGCTCGAGCATCACGTGCTTGCCCGCGGCGCGGCGCGCGACCGATGCGCCTGTCTCGGTCGAGCCCACGAACCCGACACCGTCAACGAGCTCATGGCCCGCGACCTCATCCCCGACCTCGGCTCCAGGCCCTGTGACCAGGTTCATGGCGCCCTGCGGGAGGTCGGCTTCGGCGATGCACTCCATGAGCGCAACCGAGATCACGCTCGTCGACGAGGCGGGCGTCCAGACCACCGTGTTGCCGGCGGCGAGCGCGGGGGCGATCAGCTCGGCGGCCATCGTCAGCGGCCAGTTCCAGGGCGTGATGATCCCGTACACGCCGCGTGGGTAGTGGCGCGCCAAAACTAGCTTGCTCGGGCTGGCCGATGGCAGGACGCGGCCCTCCAACCGCTTGAGGTCCTCGGCCGCGATGCGGAAATACTCAGCGGCCTCGTCGACCTCGACCAGCGCCTCGGCCACCAGTGGCTTGCCCTGGTCGAGGGTGAGGATGCGCCCGAGCTCTTCGCGCCGGCGCTCGATCGCCTCCGCCACGCGATGCAACCGCTTCGACCGCTCGAATCCCTTCAGCGATGCCATTGCGCGCCGGGCGTTGTGCGCCGCCTCGATGGCCTTTCTCGCGTCGGCGCGGGTGCCCTTCGATACCTGGGCGATCGTCTCGCCGGTGGCCGGGCTGATGGCGTCGAAGTGCTTGCCGCTTTCGGAGTCCACCCACTGCCCGTCGACGAACATCTTCTTCACCGATCGTGCGACGTCGACAGTCATCTGGTCTTCTCCATGGTTGGCTTGCGGCTCGATCCCAGCTCGAAAGCGCGGGCATAGATGCGGCGGTAGGCGGCAGCGTCGACATCGCGCGGGTTGCCGATGCTCTGCGGATCGGCTGCGGCTTTGTCCGCGAGCATTGGGATCTCGTCCTTGCCGAAGCCGAGCTCCTCGAGGCTGGGGATCTCCACATCAACGGTCAGCTGGTGCACGTAGTCGACGGCCATCTCGGCCGCGCGCCACACGGACGCTCCCCGAGTGTCCAGCCCGAATGCCGCAGCCATGCGCGCAAAGCGTTCCGGCTCGCCCGCGTGGTTGTACTCCATCACCGGTCCGAGCAAGCGCGCGGTGAGGGCCCCGTGCGGCGCATCGTGGACGCCACCCGCAGTCTGGCTCATCGCGTGCGCTGCGCCGGCGGAGTCGGTGCCATAGGCAAGTCCGGCGAGCATCGCCGCCGCGCTCATGTGATATCGCGCTTCGACGTTGGCCGCCTGCGAGAACGCGACCCGGAGATAGCGGGCGACGTACTCCATCGCCAGCAATGCGACCGCGTCGGTGAATGGCTGGTGGTAGGTCATCGTGTAGCACTCGACCGCGTGGGCGAGGGCGTCCATCCCGGTGCCGGCGGTGACCGCGGCCGGCAGCTTCACGGTCAGCTCGGGGTCGATGACGGCAACCCACGACGCGATATTCGGAGTGCCGCCGACGTTGAACTTGATCTTTCGCTTCGGGTCGGTGATGACCGCCCAGAGGGTGACCTCGCTGCCGGTCCCCGCCGTCGTCGGGACGGCGATCAGCGGAGGGATGCGCTTGCTGATCTCGTTGTGGCCCCATTCGTAGTCGAGGATGCTGCCGTCGTGCGCGGCGACCACGCCGATCCCTTTGGCGGTGTCGATCGAGCTGCCGCCCCCGATCGCTACCAGTCCGTCGCAGCCCTGAGCGTGGTACTCGGCGGCGCCGGCGTCGACCAGCTCGACGCCGGGGTTGGCGCGCACGCGATCGAACACGACCGGCTCGCAGTCCGAGCCGCGCAGGACCTCGAGCGCGGTATCCAGCAGGCCTGCCCCCTTAACGCCGGGATCGGTCACGAGCAAAGGGCGCCGGATCCCCAGCAGCCCGGCCTCGGTCCCGAGCTCGCGGATGGCTCCCAAGCGTTGCACGAGGCGGGTCGGGCTCTGGTAGGTGCGAAGTGTGTACTCGAGCATCAGTGGGAAAGGGAGCCGCCGGGCTTGCGCCCGGCGGCCAAACAGTTGCTATTCAACCGGAATTTCGTGGTGGATACGCGAGAGGTCGATGCCCTGCCGGCTCCTGTATATCCGCGCGGCGACATAGATGACGATCGCCGCGACGTATGTCGCCAGGAAGTAATAGACGGAGTTCGGGGTCGACTGGAATGCTGTCCCGTAGAGGTTGGCGCTGTTGAACGACCACTCGTAGAGCATGAACAGCAGGAACAACGCGGTGATCACAGCGACGACGGTGATCGTCGGCACACCGGCAATTTTGTAACGCGCGACTGGCGAGGCTTCGTACAGATCCTTCCGGCGCCAGGGCAGGATGATCGCCGCGACCACGGTGCCCAGGAACGTCAGCGCGAGGACCGCAGTGGCGTCAATGAACACGCTCTGGAACTTCGGGACGTACGAATAGATCGCGCTGATGACGACAGAAGGCACGATCATCAGGATCAGCGAGCCGTAAGGAACACGGCGCTTCGCCGAGATGTTGGCCGCCCATGCCGGAAGCACGCGGTCGAAGGCGGCGGCGAAGATGACGCGGGTCGAAGAAAGGAAGAGGGTGCCGGCCCAGCCGAAGAACCACACGCCCATGACCAGGATCAAGAGCGCCTGGAACAGGTGGTTGTTCACGAGAAAGCCCGCGAACATTACCGGGTACGGCCACGTGCCGACCGGTGCGGTGCCTGCCCAGAACGCCGCGTTGGCGGCGTTGTAGAACTGCCAGCCCATGGTTTTGACCACCAGGATCAAGACGAGGGCAACGAGGCCGATGGTCACCCACAGTCCCCAGAACATGCTCCAGAACGGCTTGCGGATGTCCTTTGCGCCGCGCACCTCTCCATAGAGGGTGGCGCCCCAGTTTGGCCACAGCAGGTAGAACGCGAGCCAGGGCATCAGCAGCAACACCGGTCCGAACGAGAAGAAGCCGAAGTCGTGTGGCGCGTAACCCGCTTTGGTGCCGGCGTCGATCGTTGCCTGATAGGCACCGTCCTTGGCGCCGAACAGGGCGGTTGCCTCGCGGTTGAACGCGTTCTGGAAGTCCTGCTGGCTGGCGAACAGCAGCAGGGCGCACACGGCGACCAGGCCGACGAGGCCAACCCAGAAACAGAGCTTCTGGATCCTGGCGTAGCTCTCCATGCCCAGAGTCACAACGACGCTGACGAACGCCAGGACGATCAAGCAGCTCACAAAGAGGCCGGTCTGACTCGTGAAGAATGTGGCGATGCTCGACCAACCGAGCGTATACGCCAGTGGAAGAAAGAACTGAACATTCAGGATGTTGGCGTAGATCGGCGCCCAGAGAAACAGGGTGAACCACCAACCGGTGATCGAGAGTACGAAGCCCAACCCGCCGCCGAGCACACGGCTCTGCCATGCGTAGTCACCACCGGTGCGAGGCATCACGCTCACCAACATCGCGTAAGTGATGACCAGGAAAGTGGTGAGTAGACCGAAGATCAGGATCGCCGCCAGCAGCTGCCCATCCGGGACTGTGTAGACGAACGACATGCCGTACAGGCCGAGCGTGATCAGGTTGACGGACCAGAACGAGTAGACGAACGCATCGAAAGTCGACCAGGCCTTGACCAGCCCGGTCGCGTTGCGGAGGAACAGTGTCGGCCGCGCCCCGGCCGAGCCCATTGTAGATTCAGCCATGTTTTCTTCTCCCTCTCCTTTTCCGCTTATCCGTTGACGAGCTGGTAGCTCTTGATCCCTTTCTTCGCGTCGAGGTTGATGATCGCCGACATGAGGATTCCTTCCTCATAAGAGCTTCCGGGGTTGATCGAGAGCGTCTTGCCGATCTTGACCGCGCCCTTGCTCTCGTGGATATGCCCGTGCAGCGATAGCAGCGGTTGGTGCTTCTCGATCGCCGCCTTGACGGCCGTGGACCCGACGGGCCGCAGCGCGCGGCCACCGTGCATCAGCTTCAGATCCGCATCGATTGCCGGCGCCTCGTCGAGTCCGGACTTATAAGGCGGGCAGTGGAGGTTGAAGATGGCGCGTGACGGATCGCCGATCTGTTTCGCCATCGACTCGATCCGCTCGCCCAGCTTCTCCTCAGTCTCCTCTCGATGCGTGTTCCAGGGTGTGTGATTGGACCAACCAGTGGAGATCATCGTGAAGCCGTCGATTTCCACCATGCGCCCTTCGCCGAGCTCGACCATGTCTGATTCCCGGACGACGTCGTCCACCTCCATCTCGTCGTCGTTTCCCGGGCACACGAAAATGCGGACGCCTGAGCCGCGCAGCTTTTCAGCGGCCATGTCCATCCAGCGTCGGACGCCGTCCAGCATGATCTGCTGGAAAGTCACTTTTCGAACGTCGGCGTTCTGGTCCAGCTCCTGCAGACGTTCGGGCGTTACGTGCAGCGGGTAGTAGCCCCGCCGGCGGATCTGGTTCTCGATGTCGCCGACCTGGTTTGCCCCGACCACCTGGCGATCGCTCGCGATCGTCACCGTGTAGTGGCCGTTCTCCTCGACGATCGGGATCATCGCCTTGCCGGTCATATCGCCGCCGCAGATCAGGACGTCGGCGTCATAGAACTTGGCGGCGTTGAGGAATTTGCGCCAGCACATCTCGGAGCCGTGCAGGTCGGTGGCGAAGAACACTCTTGGCATTGCGTTATCGCTCCACTAGAACCTTCCGGATCTCGCGTTCGAACCCGATCACGTGACGGCGCATGCAGTCCTCAGCGCGCTGTCCGTCGCCGGCGAGGACCGCGCGCAGCAGCTCCACGTGCTCCTCGACCGCCTCGCGGAGCCTCACCCCGTGATCGAGGACGAGGTACCACAGTCGCAGGCTGAGGTTGAAGTACCTCTCGAGCGTGTTCTCGAGAAACGAGTTGCGCGCCGAGCGGTAGATGTGGCGATGGATCTCCTGGTCGAGCTGCATCAGCTCGCGCGTGTTTGTCGGCTCGACCCCGTCCAGCCGTTCGAGCAGGTCGCCGATGACCCCTTTCTCGTTCGGGCCGCTGCGCTCGGCGGCGAGCCGCGCCGCGTGGCCCTCCAGGACGACCCTGACCTCGGTGATGCGCGCGAGGTCCGTGATGTTCACGTCTGTCACGAACGTGCCACGGTGCGGCACGCTCCGCACCAGGTTCTCCCAGGCCAGGCGCTGAAGTGCTTCCCGGATCGGGGTGCGGCCGATCTCGAGCTCGTCGCGCAGCCGGCCCTCTTCGACCACCGACCCCGGCGGCATGTCGAGGCACACGATGCGATCGCGAATCCGGAGGTAAGCTTCCTCGCTCTGCGAGCGCGTGACTTCCGGAATCGAGCCCTGGGCACGCCGTGCCGCCAGTGCGCGAGTCTGAGAAGCCAACCCCTCTGTGACCCTCCCACACACGGTGACCGACCGATATGCGGCCGATATACCGGCGGCAAAGGTAGCACCGGCCCGGAGGTCCGTCAACTTGCGCATTTAGTCAGGGAGTGGCAGCCCGTGGGTCTCGGGTAGCAGGAGAAGGAGCGCGGCTCCGGCGAGGGCGATGGCGCCGGCCAACTCCAGCGCAGTCCCGAGCCCGACCGATTGCGAGAGGACTCCGACCGCCTGGAGCCCCACCACGCTCCCAACGGCCGCCGCGACCGAGCCCGTGGACTCGGCCGTCGCCCTGGCCCGGGTCGGGAAGAGCTCCGCGGACCAGGCTCCCAGCACGGGAGTGGCCGCGCTTGCAAAGGAGCTCCAGAGCACGTTGCCGATCACGAATCCCGGCCTCCCGCTGGCGAAGCTGAGGCTGGCCGAGATCGCGGTTGCGCCGGTCAGGGCGGTCGCGGGGATCCTGCGCCCGTAGCGGTCGCTGAGGATGCCGCCGACCAGGTACGATGCGACGCCCGCCACGCCGGAGACGACGATCAGCTCGCTGATGGCGACCGGGGTCAGATGCAGGACCTGGCTGGCGAACAGCGTGAACAGCAGGCCGGCCGGTTCGAGAAGCACCGCGAGCAGCGCTGTGGTCGCGGCGATCACGATCAGGCGGCGCCGCCATGGGGGTTGGAGAAGCAGCCGCAGCGCCGAACCGCTGAAACGCGCCCGCTGCCACACGCGTCCCTCCGGCAAGTTTCTCCAGATCAGCGGCGCGGCCAGCAATCCGATCCCACCCGCGAGAAACAGCCAGCGCCAATGTGGCGCCACTACGGGATAGGCGAGCACCGTAATCCCTGTCCCGGCGCCGCTGAGCACGGCGAGCACGCTCACCGCCTGCCCACGGCGGCCGCGCGGCGCTTCTTCGACGATCAGGGCGGTGGCGACCCCACCGACGAGGGCCTCGAAGCACACAGAGATCAGCCGGAGGATGGCTAGCGCCTCCAGCGAGGGTGCGAATGCGCTTGCGAAGTTGGCGATCGAAAACCCGGCGACCCCAACTGCGATCAGCCTTCGGCGGCCGAACCGGTCGGCAAGCGTGGCCAGGGGCAGAGCTCCCAGTCCGCCAAGTGCGAGCACGGAGCCGAGGTTCGAGAGCGCCGGCACGCGAGCCTGAAAGTCAGCCGCGATGGCGGGCAGCGCGAGGACCAGCACTGACCCGTCGAACGCGGTGAGCACGACGGCAAGGCCGGCCCAGGTCAGGGTTCGCCGCTGCAGCTCGTCGAGCTGATCCATCTAGATGAAGCCAAGTTTTTTTAGCAGGTACGGACCCGGCCCGAGGAAGCCGCAGGTGGCGGCGAAGTGAACGATGGACACGCCGAGCAGCGAGGTCGGACCCGGGAGAAGCCAGAACGCAAGGCCGGCGGGGACGGCGAGGAAAGCCGTCGCCAGCGTCTCAGCCCAGGGCCAGCCGAGCCGGTGATAGAGGACGTAGGAGGCCGTGCCGGCAAGGAAGCCGAGCGGGGCCCCGAAAGCGATTCCAAGCCCGCCCTGGACCAGGCCTCGAAAGAAGGCCTCTTCGATGGGGCCGTTCAGCGCATAGAAACCGGCCTGGAACCAGGCGTCATCCCCGCCTGCCGGCACGCTCAGAGCGCCACGGCGCCTGGCCAGCCGGAGCTGCAGGAACGCGGCCGCCGCGAACAACACCGGCGCGGCAACGGCAGCGAGCGTGAGCTGGGCGCTGACGCGGCCGAGCGACAGGCCGAGCCAGGAAGGCCGCCATCCGACCTCGACCACGGCCACCGCGATCACGAATGGCAGCAGACGGCGAACGAGGTCGGGCCTCATCCAGGCCCAGCTGTCGGGAATACGAGTGAGCACGGCTCGCGTTGGAAGATGAGTACTCATGGAGTTCGAGCTCTATTACGACTACACGTGCCCTTTCGTATATCGGGCGTCACTGCTGCTCACGAACGTGGCCGGCGCGCGCGACGCTGACGTGCGATGGCGCTACTTCTCGCTCACCCAGGTGAACTCGACAGAACCCGGATGGACGGTGTGGGACGCTCGGGCCACCGAAAAGGTGCGCGGAAGGCTGGCGTTCAAGGCCGCTGAGGCGGCGCGCCGCCAGGATCGGTTCGATGACTATCACGCCGCCTTGCTGGGCGCTCGGCATCAGGATCGGTTGGACATCGACGATGTGAAAGTTGTCCAGGAGGTGGCAGTGGAGTGCGGCCTTGATCTCGGGCGATTCCACGCGGATCTCGACGACCCGACCATCCTCCAGGCGCTCGCGCGCGACCACCAGCATGCCGTGGCGGCGCTTGGCGTATTCGGAACCCCCACGTTCGTGTTTGCCAATGGGGCTTCAGCGTACATACGGCTGGCGGAAGTGCCCGGCGGAGCCGATGCGCTGCACGTTTTCGACAGCCTGATCGCCGTCGCGGCTGATGAGCCGCGCATCCTCGAGATCAAGCGTCCGACGAAACCCTCACCTGACTGATACTTAGGCTTAACAGCCTTTACCGATCCGGGTAGAACCGATCTGTCGGAGGTTTCTGTTACGGAGAAATGGGTCTGAGGGGGTCGATCTTGAACCGCTGGTTTGCCGCGCCTCGTGATTCGGCGCGCACGAATGGTGGTGAGCAGCAGGGCTCGGCAGTGAAGGAGGCCGATTTCATCGTGCTGCCGCCGGCGGCGAGTGACTCCTGGCGCTCATGGCTGATGACCGGAGTTCGTCGAGGACCTTTCGACCGCCGCCGCATCAAGGGCGCTCACCAGGGCCTGAAGAAGATGCTGATCGAAGGGACGACCAACCCCGTCGACGGACCTCAGCCGTGGAACGACTTCTCGAGCGCGATGGTCCGCCAGTCAGTGGACGAGGCCCTGAACGCGCTGCCATCCAAGCAGAAGCAGACCGTCAAGCTGGCTTACTTCGGCGGGCTGACCAATAAGGAGATCGCGCAGCGTCTCGGCGTCACCGACAGCGTGGTCCGGCGAATGCTCGGAACGGCTTTGGCGGCCGTCGCCGCCCACGTCGAAAGCGGCCGGGCGGCAGGCCGGCGCGCCGTCTATGCGATTGCCGGCTGGCTGACCGTACGAGCGCTATTCGACGGCACTCGGCGATCGGCCGGACCAGCCGTCGATCACCTGCTGCAAGCAGCGGCGCTGGTGACAGTCGGCGTCGTGGCGGCGGGGGTCCTGGTCACGAACCCCGCCTCGCCGGCCCAACTCAGCCAGCCCAATGGGCGCAGCAGTATCAATTCAGGGGCGCCCGCCGGCTCAGGCCAGGATGCGGTCAAGCAACTCGTTTTGCCGGCAGCGCCATCACTGCCCGTCGTGTCGCCGGTCGTTCCAACCGCATTGCCGAACGTGCCGAACGCACCCCCGGTCCCACCGCTCCCGGTAAACCTGCCCGTGCCGACAAACCTCCCAATCGCAGTGCCGACGCCGCCGACCAGCCTGCCCGTGCTCCCCAAGCCCTAGCTGTTCGGCGCGTAGAACACCACCCCGTCCACCGCCGCCACCCGGTGGTACCTGGCATCGACGAGGCCCTGGAGCACGGGATAGTTGCGCATCGGATACATCGAGAAGTCGCTCCAGCCCGCCGCGGCGGTGTCGACGATCAGCGCGGGAGGATTCTGTGCGAGGTCGGCCTGCAGCTCCGACCACACTTCCGGTGTAGTGTCCCAGTTGATGGCAGGCTGCCCCGAGCCGCGCGCGAACCCGCGCAGGAACCCGGGGAAGCGGCTCGCCATCAGCCGGTCCGACTCCACGTAGAGGGCCGGCCAGTCGCCCCAGACGAGGACACGGTCTTTTGGATTGGTGTGCGCGCGCATGTATGACGCGACCAGCTCGTGATTGGCGATGGGAGGGCTCCAGTCATATGTCAGAGGGTCGGCAGAGATGTCGTAGGCCCCCCACGCCAGCGCTGGCACGGCGACTCCAATCGCCACGCTCGCGGCGACCTGCTTCGTGAACTGAGTGCGCAGTGCGCTGTCGATGGCGAACGCCGACAGCACGGCCAGCGGTCCCATGACCTGGATGAAGTAGTGCCAGGAGAGATGGCCGCCCACGAGCGATCCCGCCAGGGACAGCGCCAGCCACGCGACGATCAGCCGCTGGCCTGAGTCCAGCCGTCTCCAACGCGCCGCCCACGCGAGGGCGGCCACCCACAGCACCACAGTCGCCAGCGCGAACGGGATCACGCTGTCTTTCGCCCGCGCCCATACGACGTCAGGAGTCCAGTTGTTGCTGGCGTACTGGGTCAGGATCCCGACCGTCCATAGCCAGAATCCGGACAGCGAGCCGCTCAGAGCGAGCAACACGCCGCCCACCAGGAGTCCGCCGGACAGGCCCCCAACGAACAGCGCCGATGCCCGCAGGCGCGAATCCGGCGGCTCGAAATAGACGACCGCGAGCGGCAGCAAAAGGACCTCGATGGCTGCCGACTGCCTGAACGCTCCCGCCGCGGTGAGCAGCAATCCCGACCATAGCCACTGGCGTCGCAGCATCAGGAATAGAGAGGCCGTGAGCGGCAGCATCATGAACGCCTCTGTGTTTGCCGCCAGCAGCCGCGGGTTGCCGGCTGCGGTCATGACTCCGTAGAAGACCGCGGCGAGCACGCCGGCCCTTGCGCCCGCCAGCTGCCGCCCGATCAGAAAGATCAGAACGCAGGTGGCGGCGATGACCACCAGAGTGACGGCGTGAACCGCAGTCATCTGGTATGTGCCGAACACTCGGAAGGTGGTGGCATACACCCAGAAGATCCCGGGCGGCTTGTTGTCCACCCCGCCTTCCGCATAGAGAGGGCCGCCGGTGTTCATGAGCGCGGCGATCGATCCGTAGATGGCCTCGTCGCCGTCGAGCAAGCGGTGGAAGAACGAGGGCAGGTGTGCGGTGAAGATTGTGGCTCCGACCAGCGTTCCCAGCAAGAGCGGGCTGGAGGCGCGGCGCGTCATCGCGGCGGTCGACATGGTGGCCATCTATATTGCTGTACGGTCGAAGGATGACCGTCGCCCGGCGCTTAGGGATTCCGTTCGCGCTCGTGGTCATTGTGGCGGCGCTGGCTCGGGATCTGTGGAAACCCTCCGAGCCAATCGGCATCGACTTCCATACATACGAGGCGGCCGCGCGCATGGGCCTGCGGTATGGGTGGCCGCACATCTACGACCAGGCGCTGGTCGCGACCGAGCAGAAGAACCTCGTCCCGGGACAATGGTCGCAACCTTTCCTCAGCCCGCCGATCGACGCCTGGCTAGCGGCACTGCTCGCGTGGCTCCCTTACTGGAGCTCGTACTACGTGTGGGCGACGTTCATATTCGTCGCTCTCGCAGTGGCGCTCATCTGGGCCTCCACCGACCGTGGTTTGGTGCGCTGGGTCGTGGTTGGCGCAGTACTGGCGCCATGGTGGGTGTTGCACGCGGTGCATCTCGGCCAGGTCGTTCCGCTCGTGGCCGCCGGAGTGGTGCTCGCCTGGCGCCTTGTCCGTGAACGTCGTGACATAGCGGCCGGGATCGCGCTGGCGCTGCTGTCCTTGAAGCCGAACACAGCGTTGCTCGTTCCGTTCGCGCTGCTCGCCGCCGGCCGCTACCGAACATTCGCGGCGCTGACCGGAGGTGCCATCGTCATCGGCGCCGTCGCGTTTGCCACCCTTGGCTTGAGCGGCATCTCGGCCTATCTCAGCCAGATCACTGGGCCGCTTCCGCCCGGCGCGAGCTCGCTCACCCTCGAAGGCTCGCTGGGTGTGAGCGGAGCCGTTGCGAACGGCCTGCGCTTGCTCATCGTCGCTATAAGTCTTGTGGCGGCCTTCCGCTTGCGCCGCTCACCGGGCCTGGTCATAGCGACTGGAACGCTGGGATCGCTGCTGGTCGCGCCTTACCTCCATGGTTCGGACCTGTGCCTCCTCGGCGTGGCGGCTTGGTTCGTGTGGGAGGAGCGGCCGGCTCTCGCGTGGCGCGTTCCTCTCGCAGCCGGCTGGCTCGTTTCGAGCCCCTTCATTGATTCCAGCCCATTGCAGCTGCGCCTCAACCGCTATCCGCTGATCGAGCTCTTGCTGCTCGCGGCGTTGGTCTTCGAGGCGTGGCGACCAGGTCTAGCGATCGAGCCGCGTTTAACAAGCGAGGCTGAACCGAGGACACGGGCCCCGGCATAATCGTTGGGCCCGCCGACCTAGAGGTACACGCTTTGCCACTCGACATCCACAACATCCATGGCCCGCTCCGGGTGCTCGCAGGGCCGGGCACGGGGAAGACCCGCGCGCTGGTCGACCTTTACGAGCAGGCGGTGCTCGAACGTGTCGCCGGACGTGAGCAGATCCTCGCGCTTACGTTCTCAACGGGCGCTGCCGAAGAGATCGCGCGGCGCATCGATGAGCGGCTGAAGGACGACTACGGAGAAGCGTGGATCTCCACCTTCCACAGCTTCTGCTGGCGCGTGCTGCGTGACCACGCGCCCGATCCACGACGGATGCTCGTCAACAGCTTCCAGGAATCGATCGTCATGCGCGAGGTGCTGGCAGAGATCGATCCGGGCGTTCTCGGCGCGCTGGTCGGAGTGCGGCGCTCGGACGCGTTCGCGCGCGACCTCCTCGGCTTCGTTGCCCTGATGAAACAGAACCTCGTCCATCCCGCCGCGCTTGTGCTCGCGACCGAGGCCAGCGGCAGCGATCGTCTGCGCGCGCTTGCCTCTGCATTCCAGGCCTACCAGGAGCGCCTCCACGCCGCCGGGATGGTCGACTTCCGCGACCTGATCATCGGCGCCATCGAGCTGCTCCAGTCGAAACACGAGCTGCGGGAACGGGTCCGCTCGAAGTTCCGGCTCATTCTGGTCGACGAGTTTCAGGACGTCGATCCGGCGCAGTTCCAGCTTCTCCAGCTGATCGCGCCGCCTGAGTCGCGTCCGAGCCTGGTCGTGGTCGGCGATCCCGACCAGTCCATCTACGGCTTTCGCGGCACCGTCCCACGATTGCTGGACGTCGACTTCCCGTCTGTTTACGGCGCCGCCACCGAGGTGTTCGAAGACTGCTGGCGGTGCTCGCAGGAAGTGCTGGACGCGGGCGAGCGCCTGCTCGGAGCGACCCAAGCCGGCCGCGCGCGCCGGAGCCTCCGCTCGGTGGCGCAGCTCTCGCCGCCGACAGTGGTCGTCGCCCACGAGGGCGATGCCCTCGACGAGGCCTTCTTCTGCGCTCGCGAGATCAAACGGATCCACGGCGCTTTCCCCGAGCTGCGACATGACGACTTCGCGATCCTGCTCCGCAGCACGACCGCAATGGGCGCGCCGTTCGAGGAAGCGCTACGCGCGCTCGACCTTCCATACGAGGTGCGCGGGTCTGGGGCGACGGCGCGCAACGAGGTGGTCCGGTTCCTGGTGGGCTACCTCGAATCGCTGCGGAGGCCGGACGACCCCGAAGCGTTCGAGAGCGCGCTCGCGTCGAGCCTCGGCGGCGTCGGATCGAGGACGCTGAGCCGTCTACGCGCCCACGCGTTCGAGCAGGCGAGGCCGCTCACCCGGGTGACGCGGCGGCTGATGTACGTGCTGGCGGCGAAGGATCCGCAGCGCTATCCGCTGCCGTGGGGTGGAGAGGCGCCCACCGAACCCCCGGCACCACCCGACTACTACGAGTACCTGACCGAGGCCGAGCTCGACGCGCTGCATGCCGCGATGGCCGCACGCTACCGGCTGCTCGACCGCGCAAAGCGTTTGCCGCTCGCCAGCCTTGCCTACTCGGTCCTGATCGAGGACGGCGCCCTGGGCAAACTGCTCGAGCTCGAGCTCCAGGCCGAGCAGCGCACGCAGGCGATGGCGGACCTGCGCGCAACGATCGACGGCCTGGAGGCGCTCGAGGAAGTTCACGAAAGACTCCACGGGACGAGGCCGCTGCTGTCGGACATCGGCGGTGCGTTGGACGCCCTCATATCCGGTGCCTCGGATGACACCGAGCCCGCATCCGGTCGACGCGATGCCGTGCAGGTGATGACCGTGCACCAGGCCAAGGGTCTCGAGTTTCAGGTGGTCTTCGCCGCAGGTTTCGCGCACGGCCTGTTCCCGTCCGAAGGCCGGCCGCATCCACTGCTCGATGTCGAGGACCGGTCGTGGCTAGAGCGGTTCAAAGTCGGCTTCATGCCCTCGTGGCCGTCCGACCCGGACGGACACGCAGCCGAGGAAGCCCGGCTCGCATTCGTCGCGATGACCCGCGCGAAGCGCGTCTATCTGACCTACGCAGACACGTACCTGCGCCAGGCAGGCCCATCGGTGTTTCTCGACATGGCGGCGCCGGACGCCGAGATGAAGGAGCTCACGCGGGCGTCGGCGCGGCTCGACGTGGCGGACGTGCTCCTCGCGCGTGAAGCGGAGGTGCTCATCGCCGCGCATCGCGAAGCCGTCACCGATGTGATTTCCGCGCGGGCGGCGTCGCTTGGTCTCGACGTCGGCTTCATCGCCGATCGCGACGCGGGTGAGCCGTTCGAGCCTTACGGAGGCGATCGCAATCCGGAGCACGTGGAGATCGATCACTTCAGCCCGACGACGCTCAACGACTACATCAAGTGCCCTCGCCTGTACTGGTACAACCACCACCCCGGCCTTGCCGAGGAGCCCAGGTCGGTGGCGATGGAGCGCGGTGGGTTCCTGCACGAAGTGCTCGAGGACTTCCACGCGCACGAGCCCGATTGGCGACCGCTCGAAGCTGAAGGCCAGAAGGAATGGCTCGAGACCGTGCTGCAAAAGCAGCTCGACGGTTATCTGTCCCGAATGGAGGGCGTGCTCGACCGCAAGCGAGAGGAGAAGCAGGTCAGGTCGCT